>Ga0302237_1002128_pt1 | contig 12539 bp, 10 predicted proteins | sample AAG_UR_Ala_MG_FD_193530 | JGI IMG/M metagenome (GOLD analysis project Ga0302237, IMG submission 193530) | Enriched activated sludge microbial communities from anaerobic digester in WTTP, New Holstein, Wisconsin, United States - AAG_UR_Ala | ecosystem: Engineered > Bioreactor > Anaerobic >... | reverse complement strand
GTTGGGCGGAATGCGGCCCTTGAGCGTCAGGCTGTTCTCGTCGAAAACGTGTAAGGATTTAGGATCTCCCTCGGGATAATCGCGATGATAGTCCCATGACGTGTCGAACCTGTCGCAGGTGCCTTTGTTCCAGATGTAACGGTAGCGGAAATCGCGATCAAGATCGGTCTTGTTCCGGATCGTCGCGTCCGGTCGCTTGTTTCCAAAGGTCCAGTTCTTCAAAAGGACAAATTCCTGCCCATCTGGCTTGGCAAGGACGGGGACAGGACTGGCAGGGACTACCACAGTTTTTACGGGTTCAACGGTGGACGGCGCAACGGACTGTTTGATTTCAGTGGGTTGAGGTACAACGGACTGTTTGGTTTCGGGAGATTCATTTCTTTCCTGAGTCAACTTCTCGCAGCCGACGGCAAGACATATTGCCATGGTCATTATAATTCCAATTACAGTTTTCATTTACTCCTTTTAAAAGGTTACTCTTACGAACTTATCGTTCTCCACTATGAACCCAGTATTGGTAATTCCTCTGCTTCTGATGCTATCCGTCCCGCTTTTGGGTAGACTTTCCGCATGACCGTCAAGAAACACGACATTCGCCTTTTGGAAATGCCTCAGTCCCAGGCCGAATCCAAAACTGCTATCCCAGGTAACTTCATAGTACTGACCGCTGGTACTGGAGCTCCAGTTGCATGCTGAATCCAATATATATTGACACATATCCGGCTTCTGCAGCCGTGTAAGGTTGCGCATCACATACCAGTTCCCATTTGTTACAGTATCTATGAGAGCCGAGCCAGATTTTGATGTACCGTAACCAGCATTCCAGGCATAGGGAGTTTTACCCTTACCCGTGGGACAGCCTCCCATCTGGTATACGCTGGAATTCAGCAGATATCCAACACTCACCAGTGGTCTTGGCCAGTCGTAATAACGCTTGACTCCGTCCGATTCGAATATGGGGGTTTGTCCTTCCAGATGCACTAAATTGTCAAAATCGCTGCCATATGACAATCCGGCCGTACTAGCCTGCTTGAGATTGCCTATGCAGACGATTGACTTGGCGGTTTTTTTTGCAGATTGCAGTGCTGGCAGCAGTATTGCGAGCAGAATTGCGATGATCGCAATCACAACAAGTAATTCAATAAGAGTGAAATTTTTTCTCTGCTGAAGAGGAAAATCAATTCTTTCTGATTTCATGATGTCCTCCTGTGCGATGTGGCAACTTCACTTAAAAGGTTACTCTTGCAAATTTATTGTTTTCCACTATGAATCCAGTATTGGTAATTCCTCTGCTTCTGAAGCTGTCCGCCCCTCCCCCGGGCAAACTTTCCGCATGACCGTCAAAGAACACACTGTTCGCCTTCCTGAAATGCCTCAGCCCCAGCCCGAATCCGAAACTGCTGTCCCAGGTGATTTCCCAGTATTGACCACTTTTGTTGGAACTCCAATTGCATGCTGAATCGCTTATATATGGACAATTTCTAGGCTGCTGTAGTACCGTAAGCCTGCGCATCACATACCAGTTACCGTCTGTTGAAGTGTTTATGACAGGATTATCTGTGTTATTTGGTGATTGTGATATACCGTAACCGGCATTCCAGGCATAAAGCAATTTGCCTGTAGGACAACCCCCTGTCTTGTTATACAAGTCGGATGTCGTCATATACCCCAGCTTCGTCAGCGGTCTTGCCCAGTCATAATAACGCTTGACTCCGTCCGATTCGAAAATCGGGGTTTGCCCTTCCAGATGAACTATAAGTTCGTAATCGCTTCCATATGACAGTCCGGATGTATAATTCTGCTTGAGATTGCTCAGGCAGACTACTGACTTGGCGGTCTTTTTCGCGCTCTGAAGCGCCGGCAGGAGCATGGCAATGAGGATTGCGATGATGGCAATGACGACCAACAGTTCTATGAGTGTAAATTTCTTCTGCATAAGTCTCATATTCTCACTCCTGTTGTCTCATGTCCTCGCATCAAACATCATCATCTCAAAAGACAATACCAAATTCATTGCCATATGAATTTCCATCATAATATTTTTCATACCACAGAACACACAGATTACACAAAAAAATATGTTTTATAAAATTCAGATTAATAATTCTGTGTGTTCTGTGGTTAATGTCTCATATTATTTGAACCCCGGTATCGGCTCCTCCATCTTGTCCTTCTTCTTCCATGCCCTGCAGTACTCAATACTGAACGTCGAAGGCAGATCCTTCGGATCCGGAAGCCCAAACCATGTCGGCATCGTCTCGCTGTCGAAATTCAAGGTCAACGCCTGGTTCCAGTCGGTGTTCTTGTCCTTGTGTACCGGAACTCCGTCGACATAGAATACTACTTCCTTTTCATCCCACTCCAGCCCATATACATGGTAGTCATCCGTAAAATTGAACGGTGAATTCCATATTCCTCCACGGCTCCAGTGCTTTTTATCATTTGGCTTCCTGAACACGTGCAGGTTCATATTGTATTTGCGCTCGAATCCCGGCGCTCCTCCGCCAATTTCGAACACATCGATCTCGGTGTGCTCTTTCTCGTCATGATAGTAGAACCAGAACGCGCTGGATCCGTGAGACTTCATCGCCTTCGCCTTTATCTCGAAGTATCCATGCCTTACCAGTGTCCTGCTCTGCACAGCTGCGGAGGTGAAGGTGTTATATCCTTTTGGAGCATTCTTAACTTCCTCCACCCTTGTGGTCAGATTCAATTTGCCGTCCTTCACTTCTACATTGGTCGGCATAAAGAGCGCAGGCTCTCGCCCCTTCCAGCGCGGATTGTGATCCCACCACTTGGTCTGGTCCAGCTTGTCACCGTCGAACTCGTCCCACATCGGTTCATATTTGACCCAGTCACCCTTATTGTCCTGATCGGACAGTGGATATAGTTCATTTTTCCTTTCCGGAGTCTTTCCAAGCCCACCGGTACGCGTCCATCCCTGCGACTCTCTTGCGATCTTCGCACCCCATTTTTTGGAAAGGTACTGGAGCACGCTCTGGATCGGATCCTCGGCCACAAATCCCCTGTCAAAGACCAGCACCTCGGCAATATCGCCTTTCAGAATATTTCCGCCGTCCGACGATCTGCCAAGTAAAAGAGGTCCTATCCTCCTGGCGTCATCAAACATGTCCAAGACTGTCGCAGGATATTCCTTTCCTTCAGTAGTTGCACACATGCAGAATCCGGTTCCCTTGTTGTCCACCTTGAGGTCCGGATCACTCGACGAAATCAATCTCTGCCATCTCCTGTCTGAAGCCTGTTCCTTGCTGCGCTGTGAAACTATAAACACCGACACCGGCCCTTTTGCGGTGCGAATCTCAGGAATCACCATATATGAAGGATCTTCGAAGCGCACGACAGGTTTCCCGTTCATGGCGTTTTCTATGAGTTTCGGACTGAACTTAGCATCCTTTGCAACAGCGTTGTAGGACTTGCCTGACTTGTCCTTCCATTCGCTGACGACACCGTTGTCGTCCTTGACTATCGTCGTGGTGTCCGCCGCATCGAGCCACAGAACAAGTCCATCCTTGCAGAACTCCTGATTGGATTTCATTTCAGTTTCCTTTGTTTTTTCCTGGGCATCCATGTTTGAACATGAAATCATAGTAATCGCCAATATCCCCGAAAGTCCATAGATATACTTCATGCTAGCCTCCATCATTTGCTTTTAAAACAGAACTCCACCAGTTCCTTGACAGTCGTCTGCGCCAGGCACATCCTGGTGTCGGCACCGCCATAATAGATGTTCAATTTCCCGCCATCCGTTTCGCATGCGCCACCGGTGAAGACCACGTTCGGAACTTGTCCGACACACTCGTAGATCTCTTCCGCTGCAAGGATATACTTGTGCGGGGCCGCAATCACTTTCGAAGGATCTTTCAGGTCGAGAAGACAGGCACCGAGATAATAGTTTTCGGTGGAGGCCGTCATGCATGTCCCATGATAGATCTCGAGCCAGCCTTCTTTTGTTTTTATTGGAATGCATCCCGGACCGTTCTTCCTGCAAGACCAGTCGGTGGAAGGAATTTTCACAGGAAGCGGATTTCCCCAGTGGACGAGATCTTCCGACTCGCTGATCCATGTAGAACCGGAACCATCAATGTTCTGCGGGCGTTCCAGCCGCAGATATTTCCCGTTTAACTTCTCCGGGAAGAGAACGGCGTTGCGGTTCGAGGGAACAGACATTGAGATCTGTCTGAAATTCACAAAATCATCGGTCTGCGCTATCGCAATGCACGAGCCCCAGGGGTCGAGCCATACCGCATGGCAGATGTAGAACGTGCCATCCAACGGCGTGATGCGCATGTCGAACCGGTGGGCACGGTTCCCGAGCTTCTCAAGACTGCTCAGCGGATAGTTGATGGGATCCTTGTTGATCTTGAATTTCACACCGTCATTGCTTGTCGCGACATGGAACACCGTCTTGCGTTCCGTTGTCTCGATGCGGAGAATGAGAAGGATTGTCCCTTTATATCTCGTGACACCGGCATTGAACACCGTATACGCCTCGAATGGCAGGTCCTCGGGCCTTATGATAGGATTTTTCGGATGTCTCTTTAAAACTGGCATATTATTTCTTCCTTTCCATTTTTTCCACTGGCAGGACCGAATTGCAATCCGTGAACTTCACCGGAAGCGCCACCGAGAACAGTGGATATTCATCTTTGTTTATGAGAGCGCATGCCATATCGACAGCCTGTACAGCAAGCTCCTTCACATCAAAATAGACTCTTGAGATCTGCCTGTCGATCAGCCGGTAATAATCATTGTTGTCATATCCAATGACACCAATATCTTCCGGAATCCTGATTCCATGTTTTTTCAGGTAGTTGCAGAGATAGACCGCGGCATAGCAGTTTGGCACGAAGAAGGCCGTAGGAAGATCTTTACCGCAGGATGTAAAATACTCGTCAAGGATCTTTTCCTTCAGCTTGTCGGCTTCCTCCTTGTCGGCGGAATTTGTAAAAATGGCCGTGTCAATCCTGGAATCCCGGCTTATGCTTTTTACACCCGCAATGAATCCCGCATATCTAAGAAGGAAACTGCGTTCAGCCAGATCAGCGAAGACTCCGACATGCCTATGACCCTTGGAAGCTATATGCCTCCCTGCAATTTCCCCGCCGGCAACCTCATCAGGAGTGATTGTAGTGACACCTTCAACTTCACCGAACATGTTTATGATCTTCAGTGATGGAAATTTATCCTTGATGATATCCCAGGCCTGCGGTTCGAGCGGACTAAGGAGGATCAATGCGCAGGACCTTGAAAGTACTGGAAGATTTTCTGCATCGTTGGAGTTTAGATCTATGGTATTTGCAATATAACCCATCTTCCTTATCCTGCTGAGGCAGAAATAATGCAGCTGGACATAGAAGTCGAATTTGGAAACACCACTGGTCTTCTCCTCGCCGCAGTGGATGGCGATGCTCTTCCTCTTTTCTTCGCGAAGCCTATGGAGACGGTTCTCGAAATCATATCCAAGACTGTTGACCTGTGACAGAATCCTGTTCCTAGTCTCGTCCTTGACAAGCGGGGAACCATTCAGGGCCCGGGAAACGGTCATAGGACTGATCCCCAGCTCTTTTGCGATCCTCCTCATGTTGATCCTGTTCTCTTTTATCTTCATACTGTCGGCATCCGTTTATATGTTACATATTATTATTGTAACATTAATATAAACAGATGGTGCGTTATGTCAATAGCTGATTGTTACAATTATTTATTTTTGTTAGGAATTGAGGTATATACCCATTTGCAGTCAGGACAGCCTGCTCTTCAGGAAATCATACGCCTTTATCCCGCTTATCCGGTGCCTTCCCTCGAAATAATCCGTTTCAATCCCATTTTCCACGCCAAATACCCCATAGACAACCTTCGCTTTTGCCACTCCTTTACGCACCTCTGTAATCGGGAAAATAGGATCATATGAACCGGCTTCGACCAGCATCGGCCGCGGCGCAACAAGCCCGACCAGATCATGCATCTCACCGAACTCCGCAAGTCCAGGAACAAAATTGCATGCACAATGGTGCATTGAAAGTATGCTTCCTCTGAACGAAGAATAGTAGCCACTGATAACACATTCCTTTATCCGAGTATCCAGACAAGTTGAGAATAACGTATGCATCCCTCCTCCGGAAATCCCCATCGCCCCCAGCCGTGAAGTGTCCAAATCTTTCCTTGTTTCAAGATAATCAACAAGTCTCATCCCGTCATGCACACGCAGCCCAAGGACTGAGATCCCGAGATGGAATGCGAGCATCGCAGAATGCGTACAGGTCGAGGCCGCCTGCTGTCCAATCTTCGAGTTCAGATATGAAAAATCCGTCTGTCTCTCCCCAAAACACGAAATTTCCGGCGCGGCAACCGCAAACCCTTTCCTGCAGATCTCCACGGCAAAATCCTTATGATATCCATCAGGGGCGCTTCTCTCATTGCCATCCTCCCAGAGACCTACTATGTCCTTGACGCCATACCCATGGCCATGGTATGCAATTACGACAGGAAGTGGACGTGGAACATTTTTCGGCAGAAGAATATAGACAGGCATTACACAATTTGGTCCCGTCCTGATAAGTATCTTTTCACGGACATAATCCTTCTTGACGACTTTCTCCAGCAGCTTTGGGTTCGGAGAAGCCTTTTTCAGTCTTCCAAGTCCAATCTTTTCAGCAAGAGCTTTCCTCGTAGTTTTCTGCCAGTTCCGGGCAGATGCAAGGCTTTTCGCCTTGAAAGCATATTTCGGTTCGATAGAATCCAGCATCTTCCATAGTCCTGTCGCCGGCTGAAGATCCAGTTTTGTCCTGAAATTCATTCTCATATCTCCTTTATAAGCTTATACAGGCTGTTTGCCTCTTCAATGGAATCAGTCTGGAACCTGACAAGAAGTCCTTTAGGATCCAGCGAACTTATAATCCTGCGTATTTCATCGTTATCAAGCTTAATGTTCCAACTGGTTATTTGGAGCGGAAGTCCCTTCTTTTGCACGAGCTTTCCGGCTTCTATCCTCTCGTCGACGCTAGGTCCATTCGGATCGTTTCCAAATTCTATCGCCCCCATTCCTCCCACTTCAAGAAATCCCGGTAGGCACTGAATTGCTCCAGAATGTATGTGCATGAAGACAGAATCGAAGTTTTTACAGACATATGAATCAGGCTCATGGAAGAACTCCTGGAACTGATCAGGTCCGACCAAGGTGGAAAAATCCTCGGAAAGACGTACTCCCCTGTCAGGGAGGAACACGCTGAATACATCTGTGACGCCATCCGTAAGCCCTGCCTTGCGATGCAGTTTGAGTTCGAAATCAATCGCTTCAGAAAGAAGTTTTGCTGCATCCATAGCCAGCCGTTTGACATCTTCCGGATTGTCATAGAGCTCCATCGCGAGCTTTTCCGACCCAATTAGCCCTGCAACAATGTCCATTGGTCCGAGATAATCGGCAAGAGATGGAAGATATGTATCCCAGCTCCAGTTTTCCAAAAGCGGTTCAAGTCGCTGGATATACTTCTGCCATATCGGGTGCCTTGGATCGAAGGTGTTAACTTTTGCGAGTTTCGCAGAATCATATGCCGGGACCGACCAGGAAGTGTGTGTGTCGTATTCGAAACCTGCGCCTGCCAACGCCGGCATGATAGCCGGACCGAAGCTCACTCCTTGTACGTTGAGGGTATCGGATGGAACGCCTGCTTCAGCAACTGCCTCGTCATTAGCCTTCTTCCGTGTTACCATCTGGGATGGAGGAATATCTATCTCAAGTCCTCCATAAGGCATTATCACAGGAAAATAGTTCGATACCAGAATCCTGTCATTTTCCCGTTTCCACCATTTCCTATGAAGTTCGGCTATGGATTTGTTATCCATTAAGGGAACCTTTACTCAGCCTGCGCCACCAATGATCCTGATTTCCCTCTGAGGGAAAGGAATACTTATGTTCTTAACACGGAAAGATTCGACCAATGCCTTGTTAATCTCCCCTGTGACAGGTACGAAGTCAGCTACGCTGGTCCAGGGTTTCACCGCGATATTTATGGATGAATCAGCCAATACGCTGACTCCGATCACAGGAGAAGGCTCCTTCAGGACCTTCGAATTGCTCTTCAGCACTTCATTAATTGCAGACAGGGCATTGTTCAGGTCTGTGCTGTAGGCAACCCCGACGATGAGCTCAATCTGACGGATCTTACCGTAGTTATGCAGGATCTCCCCGACGATCTTGCGGTTTGGTACAACGACTTTCGACATGTCGGGATGTGAAAGGATGGTATTGGAAAGGTTGATGTTCATCACTTCTCCCTCTACTCCGGCAATCGATATATATTCTCCGATCTTAAAAGGCTTGGTGAAGATGATGGTCAGCCCGGCGACCATGTTCCCTAAGATGCCCTGCATTGCAAGTGCGATACCAGCACCGGCCACGCCGATACCGGCCAGGAGGGGCAGTAGCTGGATCCCGAGATTCTGCAGGGCCATGATGACAAACAGCGCCAAAACAATTATTCGTGCAATCCGAACCAGCAACTGGCGTACTGGAAGTTCAATATCGAATTTCTTCAGCCCCTTGTCCAACCCCTGTCCTAACCATCTTCCCACGACAAAACCAACTACGATGATACCTATAGCTACAAGCAGTCTCGGTCCGAACTGGATAGCTATGTCTATTCCTTCCCTCTTGAGATATTCAATCAGATCGGTATTGCTTCCGGCATCGCTGTTCATGATATCCTCCATTATTTACGCAGGATAATTAATCGGAATAGCTGAAATTATCAAGATGCCAGTCCAGATATTTTCCTGGTCATTTCTTTTCTGCATTCTCTGCCTGCTGTACAAGCAGATCCTTGCCGATGGTGCTGGTGCCTGTCATGATATGATCCGGTTTCTGGTAGACACGAACATAATCGACATCCATTGCCTGAGGAAAAGCTTTGTCGTCGATGCCGTACCGCCCCGCCCATTTCCCTCCTATCGAAAGGTTGAGCAGGACATGGGCATTTGGCGCATCCTTTCCGTTGGCATATACCCATTTGTAGGATACGGTAAAAAGTTTTTTTCCATCCACAAACCAGGTCACGGTGTCATCAGTATCCCAAAGCAGTCCGAAGACATGGAAGTCGTCCGGAAAATTGAAAGGCGCAAAATAGTTGCGCTTTTTGAAGTCCGGGTCCCGGAACAGTTCTTCACCGCCCCATGGATTAGGCTCTCCCTTCTTGGCCTTCACTTGCGCTGTCATATGAACCATGTCGACCCGGTCATCCTTTCCGTTGTTGACGAACTCAAGGATGTCTATTTCCGGCGGCCAAGACGTTTTACCGTTCGCATCCGAATCGCTGTTCAGCCAGAAAGCGGGCCAGACACCAAGTCCTCCCGGCATCTTGAGCCTCGCCTCGTAATAACCATACTTGAAGGTCATCTTTGACCTGAGCATTCCTGATTCATACTGGAATCGCGGATTCGAGGTCGGCACCTTGCGTGCTGTCAGCTGCAGAGTCGTACCTGTCATGACATGGTTGTTGTTCTCACGGAAAAGCTGTCTCTCGTCGTTGAGCGTATCAAGCATGCCGTTGTTGTAAATGTAACGGGTCCACCAGTTGGAAAGGTTCAGGGTCTTCCCTTCGAATTCGTCCCCAAAAACTTTCTTGTAGCCCGCCGGGACATAGGGGCTGTCCTTAATGACTGATGCCGTGGTTGTCGCTGATTCCTCACTGCTACAGACCAACGAGAGAGTCACGAGCAACATAAAAACAACATGGATGACTTCATTTTTCCTAATCATCTTTATATATCCTTTCCAGACTTATGTTCGCACTTTCGCTGTGCCAGTTTTCGATTTTTCTGCTATCTTTTCCAGCCTCTTGACCACCTGAATCATGGAGCGGACTGTGTGATAGCAGATTTTCCAGCTGTGCCCGAGAGCATCATCGAGAGGATTTCCCTCGCGGTCGAGTCGTTCGAACCATTCCCCGCCGCCGGGATAGTTCACGAATTTCGAAAAGACGAAGTCGTAAATGTTCCTGAATGCCAGCCAATACTTTTCATCCTTGAACATTGAATAGGCGTCAAGCAGTCCGATCATGGATTCGGCCTGTTGCCAGAACTGTTTTTCCTTCTGCCTTGTCGGCTCCTCCATCGGAACATCCGCATAAACTCCTCCATATTCCTGGTCTATTCCGAATTGAATGCAGTGGTCACAGTTCCTGCGGACTACTTCGGCATAGGTCTCCCTAACGACTCCCAAGGTGTCAGCAGCGTGAAGGAGAAGCCAGACAAGTTCGATGTTGTGTCCGGGAGAGGTCAGTGTGACCGGTCCCCTGCTTCCGTCCCCAGTTCCGGCATCGCGTCCCCAGTCGGTTGCAAAAAGTATGGGGGCAAGAGGCTGGAAGTCCAGGGAGAACTGCATATATCCAAGTCCATTGACAGGATGCATCATTTTTTCTGTTAGGATTCCTATAACTTCCTCAAGCCTCCTCCGGTGCGAGGGATTGCCTGTCATTTCATGGAATGTGGTCAGCGCTTCCATCATATGCATATGCACATCGAGGCTTTTCCTGTCCCCGCCGAAGCGTCCGGGCTTTTCAGGCCGCCAGTCCTCATTCATCATCTCATAGTAGCCTCCATGCTGTGTATCGGCCATGTTCGCGCATATCGCCTCATATGTCTTTTCCGCCATCTTCCTGCCAAAGAGATCTCCTGTTGCAAGGCAGTATTCGCTGAAGGCGTACATGGAAAAACACTGGCCGTATCCGATTTTCGCCTTGCATGTGGGTTTTCCCGAGCGGTCTGCTATCCAGAACCACCCTCCATTCCTCTCGTCCCAGTAATGCTTTGCAATGAATTTCGCGGCTTTGCACGCGAATTCCGCGCATCGACCGTTGCCGTATCCGGCACGGTGCACCGCGGAAAACGTGTATAGGAAGCGTATCTGCATCAGCAGAGTCTTGGTCGTCTCTCCAGTCGGATGTCCGTTCCTGTCGAAATATGAGAGGAATCCTCCATATTCGAGATCCGGTGAACGTTCCATCCAGAAAGGTAAAAGTATATTTGTAAGATAATCCCGGGTCTTCTTGTGAAGCTCTCTGGAATCCTCTTTGATACTTTTATTCTTCATTTATCCTTCCTTAAGTGTAGATGTAATATCTTCAGCGCACCAGTTTCAGGCGGCCCCAGTAGGAGCGGTCGCTGCTGTTCTTTTCGCCACCGTTCCACATGATCTGGCGTGTGCGGCTGCCGCCCTGTGGTGCATCGTCGATCGCCATATCAAAGATAAGATCCATTCCTTCGACAGGCTTCACGTCGAGTGCGCTCCATGGGATTGCGGCTTCCATGGTGTAGCCAGTGCCGTCCACAGATGGCACGTTGATCAGGCGGATCTCAGGTTGTTTGGCGGCATTCACAATGTGCGTGCTACCAGATTTGACATCAGTCCGTCCTGCAAGAAGCACCTGATGATCGCTGAACAGCAATGTTCCGGGCTGATCCAACTTTTCGCTTCCGATGAACAACTCAACTCCATCGCCGTTCCATAACTTATCACCCTGGAGGGTATTGTTAAGCGGTGTCGGATCAGTGACGTTGATCAGCAGATATAGATTATCAGCATCCCAGGCAATCTTGAAGGATGCTTCCAGACCCTTTCCATCCTTTCCTACAACCAGCCTGTCACTGGTTACACGTTCCGGCGGGCGACCCGGCCATCCATCGGCCAATCCGTCGATCTTGATGCTGCCAGCGGGCACGCTGCCTGCCTGCACATGCTTGCGGGTCTTGCCAGCACCACCTGCAAAGCGAGGGTCTTCAAGAGTGAAAGGTTTCTTCCCGTTCAGAAGCACGTCGTATATCACCTCATGTGATTTTGCCATTTCACGCAGGCAGGTGTCGTATGGACGGTCACAGGTGTTGAACAATCCGCTGTTGGCTCGCTCCCCGTCGAGTTTGGAGAACCATCGTCCGGTTACCGCCTGATCGATCAGTGTGAACCACTCGATTCCGACCACGAAACCAAGTGAAGCCGCCTGCTCGACATAGTTGCGATAGGCCTCTCCTCGGAGCTTCTGTGTTGCCATGTCAAGATTGTAGGAAGCCGGATTGCTTTCAGCGCCGCTCGAATAGAAGAATTCACTCCACATCTGCGGTTTGCCACCGGACCATTTATAGAGACGTTCGACGAAGTTCTTGTCGATGCCCCAGGTGTAATAGTTGATGCTGATTACGTCCATGTACTTTCCGGCAATGCGGCATAGGGCCTCGTTGTTGGCGGTACCGGGCTGCCAGCGGTTGGACACCATCAGATGGTTCTTGTCATACTTGCGGAATGTCTCGGTGAGGAATTTAAAATATGTGTCGAGGAACAACTCGGTATATTCCTGCATGTCCGCAAATGCCGCCTTTGTTGAAACTGGAAGTCCCTTGTCAGCCAGCGATGCGAAATCCGCAGCCTGGAGATTCCATGCGGTGTTGAACTCGGCGATGGTCGGATATTTCTTCTGCAGCATTTCGACCAATTTTTTCTTTGCCGCATATTTCCCTGGCAACTGCGGAAC
>Ga0302237_1002117_pt1 | contig 12600 bp, 6 predicted proteins | sample AAG_UR_Ala_MG_FD_193530 | JGI IMG/M metagenome (GOLD analysis project Ga0302237, IMG submission 193530) | Enriched activated sludge microbial communities from anaerobic digester in WTTP, New Holstein, Wisconsin, United States - AAG_UR_Ala | ecosystem: Engineered > Bioreactor > Anaerobic >... | reverse complement strand
CATATCTGTGACGCGACCGCCTTGAGAATCCGGGCGTACATGAACGTGCAGCGGGCCGCCGCCCAAACCGACGTGACGGACAAGCTGCAGGCGAAATTCCACAACCGCCTCGTCACGCCGCTGGGCCGGTACGCGGACCGGTTCGGCGAGGCGCGGCCGGATGTGGAGAACACGCTAAAAGTCAGACTGCACTACTGGCGGGACGGCGTGGTGAAGTACCTCGAATTCCCGCAGGACTCGGACCTGGACTTGACTGGAAAATGACGCCCCATCAAGTCGTGTCGCACAGGTCGAGGAAATGCGTCCCATTCGGGCCTGGTATGAAGTCCGGCCATAAAGGAGGCTAATCATCTCGCGGAGCGAGATGGCTACGGTTTTTCAGGCTGGCAAACAGCTTCAGGTCGGCCCATGCCAAGTCGGAGATGGCCGCGCGCGACTGGCTTTCGGCGACGAACGTCAAGACGTCCACGCCGGCCACGGTACAGTCAAGCGCCTGATGATCCCCCCGCCCCGACAGCGGTTTGGATTCCCATAACAGGTTTCCGTCACCGTACACACGGAACACGGCCTGAGGCTGATCTCGATCTGCGCCGTTTCGACTTGGCGAAGGAAGGTCAGCGATTCCGGCGACTCCTCGGAGGTGAACAAAACGGGCGTCGAGTTGAAAAGCGATCTGGGTCGTACCTTGATCTTCCGCGGGCCTCAGGCAGACGGCGCGGTCGTAGGCCTGCCCTCCAATCTTCACAGACCGTCGCCAAGCGTCTTTGCTGGCAACGGCAGCCTCGATTTCGATCGGCGGCAGCGCCAACACATCGAAGCCGACCCGGCCGGGTTCCTCCGGCGGAGCGGTAGTGTCCTGCTGATCCTCGCTTGCGTCGGGCGTAAGCCCCGGCGAGGATGCGGGCATCTTGGGACCGGGTGCCGGCATCTCCGGTGCTGGTTGGCCGTTTGTCCGATGGTCATCGGCCTGATGTGGCGTCGGGACCGTTACCTCAGGCGCCGTTCGGGCGTCGTCGGACAAAGTCGGAGGCGGCCGGTCTGCCTTGGCGACCGCGTTCGGCCTTGCCGCCGGAACGGGATGGATCAGGAAATACATTGCAACCGAAAGCCCGGCGCCGCCGGCGACCAGCAGCAAAATCGCAACAACGACCGCCAGCCCGGAAATCCGGCGCCCTGGCGAGTCGCCTTCCTGGACCGGTGATGAGTTTCCCATGGCACAACTTCATTCAGGCCGCGAGTAATCGATTCCCGAATCGTTGGCGTCCCGGTTCTGCTGGCTTCGCAATTCGTGCATCATGAAGCTGATGCCCTTGGCGCAGAATCGCACGGCTGCAGGATTGTCGCCCGCCTGATGCGCCGCCTTGGCTTTCTTGCACAGGTCATCAAACTCGGACCACCGGACCAGCCACTGCGACTCGCAGGCAGCCTCGCGCAAGTCGGACAAGATCGCGGTGAGATTGCTGATGAAATCGTCGCCGCCGCTGCAGGTCGCGCTGGCGTAGGGGGCGTTACCCAGGCTGCGGCCCTGGGCGGGAGATTGGCCGGACGGCAAACGGTCGCGAAGGTGCATGACCAGGCCCACCACTAAGGATGCGCCTCCCGCCAAGGCCAGGACCGTCATCGCGATCAACTGGTCGGCGAACCAGAGAATGCAGGCAAACAGCCAGCAGACGGCGGTCACGACCCAGGGGGTCAAACTGCCGGGACTGGGGCGGCTCGCGCGGTTCGAGTTCTTGCTTTCACCGCCGGGCTCAATTGTCGCCGCCCCGGAGCCCGTGATCTCGACGATCAGCAACGTGATGTTGTCCGGACCTCCGCGAAGGTTGGCCAGGTCGACCAGCACCCCTGCGGCTTCCTCGCGAGGCAAGTGGCACAACAGGCTGCCGATCTCGCCATCGCTGATCTGTCCGCTCAGACCGTCGCTGCACAGCAAGAACCGATCACCGGCCTGCAGCGGGAACGGTCCTTCCAGGTCCACCACCACGTTGGGGTTGGGGCCCAACGAACGCGTGATGACGTTCTTCGGAACGGATTTCGCAAAATCGGAGCCTTCCGCCACGATCTTCAGCGACCGTAACTCCCATTGCAGGCTGTGATCGAACGTCAGTTGCTCCAATTGCTGGCCCCGCAGCCGATACACACGGCTGTCGCCGACGTGACCGACCAGTGCGCCCTGCGGCGTGAGCACCAGCACGCTGGCCGTCGTCCCCATCCCTCGAAAATCAGGATTTGCCAGTCCTCGCCGATGGATTTCGGCGTTGGTGTCGACGATCGCTTTCTCCAACGCCTGCTCGACGTGTAGCTCACGATCGTGGTAATACAGGTGGGCGACTGTATCGACTGCCAGCTTGCTGGCCAGTTCTCCCGCCGCATGAGCCCCCATGCCATCGGCCACCATGAACATGTGACCGCGGCTCTGCCAGGCTTGCTCGTCCTCGGCCAACACGTAGGTCGACGAGTCCTGGTTGATCGCCCGTCGCATCCCGATGTCGGAGCGCACGACAAACTGCACGCCAGCGATGAAGGGCGGTTTGGATTGACCCATGTCTTGCTGCTTCGTAACGAGCGGAAAGCCTCTCCAGCCACCAACTGAGCACAGTCTATCCGAAGGACGGCTTGGCCGCCATGCTACCAGTGCTAGAACGACGGATGAAATCGCTTGGGATTGACAATTCGATCTGGCTTGGTTGCCGAGCCGCCATTATACTCCCGCCGCTTGTCTCGTGTCGTGCTTAGTCCCTTTTTGTCACATCTGGACAAGAAACTATTCTTTTTGGAGATAGTGTTCATCGCTTCCGTGTTCCCTCATCTAGCATCCCAGGGATTGGTTCGAGCGGCCCGTGTCTGCCTGATCGTTGCACTGGCGTTGATGGCGGCTGCGCCCGGCTGCGTCCGTCGCCGGATGACCGTTCGCAGCAACCCTCCCGGCGCACTGGTCTACGTCGACGACCAGGAGATTGGCACGACTCCCGTCTCGACGGCGTTCACGTATTATGGAACACGGAAAGTCCAGTTGATCAAAGACGGCTTCGAGACGCTGACGGTTAAGCAAACGTTTTATCCGCCCTGGTACGAAATCACGCCTCTGGATTTTGTCAGCGAGAACCTCTGGCCGCACGAAATCCGGGACGAGGAGTTCCTGGATTTCCAACTGCAGCCACAACAGATTGTGCCCGCCGAGACCTTGGTGGAAAGGGCCGAATCGTTGCGCGGAGGCGCTCGGCAGGGATACGCAGTTCCCCTGCCGAATGCGACGATCACCCCCCAAGTCGTCGCACCGTTGCCGCGCTGAGCACCGTTCCAGGAACAACCTCGTTGGCTGGTGCCGGATCCAGGCCACGACGGCCAGGTGTAGGGCTCGCGGATCCAACGCACGACCGGCGGCGGAGCGACCCACGCGGTCGCTGCAGCGCTGGGCGGTGTGCTCGGCGATTCGCCGGGCTTCTTCGGCCGGCCGACAGGAACTCCAAACAATCCAAATCGGCGCAGGCCAGGCACAGCGACTGGCCGCGCTCCATGTACAGTAGTTCGCCCTTGTAGATTTCCGTTTGGCACTCGCTGCACGTGGCCGACTCGCTGACCAGGATATGGTTTCAGTCAAGAAACTGACGACGTGGGCTCTTCGTCGTATGATTGTGTGATTGCACTTCGGCTCCGTCGGTGACTGGCTTCTGGCGATAAGGTGTTGCCCCATGAACGGTTGGAACAAGATCCTGGCTGGTTTGTTTCTGGTGTTTTCGGCCTCGGCGGCGGTGGCCGGCGAGATCGATTATCTGGAAGATTTCGCCCTGGCCCCCGATCGGGCGGTGCCGCTGCAGCAATTGATCCCCGGCACCGAGGAGTACTACTTCTACCATTGCCTGCACTTCCAGAACACAGAGCAGTACGCCAAGGTCGAGCTGCTGTTGCAGGACTGGATCAAGCGTCACAACTACACCCCGCGGGTGCGCGAGATCCTGAATCGCCAAGCCCTGCTGACCTACGCCGCCAATCCGCAGAAGTCGGTGGACTACCTCCGCCAACAGCTGAACCTGCAGTTCAACCACCAACGGGAACGGCTGGACGCGAAGCCGAATCTGCCGGCGACACTGGACCAGAAACTGATCAGCCGCCAGACGCTGACCGAACGGGCGATGCGCCAATACCAGAACCTGCAGGGATTTACCGATCCGGCCCTGGACTGGCTCGTGGCCGTGGAACTCAAACCGGAACTTCGCCGGCATCTGCTCCAGCGATTGCAGCGGCCCGACTATCCCAATCTGCCGAAGCTGGTCGTGGACGACTTGACTTTCCCGAACAGCGGCGGCTTCGGATCGCTGGCGATCCACAAGCTGCTGCTGTTGGCGCAGTTGGATGAGTGTCTGAAGCTGAAGCCGGATCTGCTGAACCAAAGCGAGTTCGTCAGCGCGTACCTCGTCCGGCTGCAGCCGGACGCGGACGTCGACTGGCAGCACGACGCCGATGCCTATCACGCGTACCTGGACCGCCTGTGGGCCTTCGCCCAGCGGTTGGCTCCCGTCCACAATTCGCTGAAGGCTCACGTCGTGTATCACCGGCTGGCGCATGACCGTTCGCAGGGCACTTACGACAAGGACCGGTTCCTGACCTACCTGCAGCTGCCGCGGCAAGTGGCGTACATCCGGCCGGAGTTCCTCGATCAGCAGGACAACCGCCGTTACGCCGCCAACCTGGGCGCGGACTATGCCAACGCAACGCTGCTGCCGCCGGTGGGCGACGACGAGCCGCTGGTCCGCAGCTACCTGCAGCACTTCTTCATCGAGGCGCCGGACTGCAAAGCTTACGAGCCGTACATCCTGGACACCTACCTGAAGCGCCAGTTTGCGGAAACGAAGATCGTCAACGGACTGGGCGAAGGCGAGCAATGGTACTCGCTGCTGCCGCCCGCCGAGTACCAGGCGTTGAAGGAGCGCGTGGATCTGGATTTTGCCTTCAACAACGCTCCCCTGTTCGCCGCCGATGCGCCGGTCAGCTTGGACCTGTACGTCAAGAACGTCGGCACGCTGATCGTCAAGGTGTTCGAGATCAACACGCGGAACTACTACCGCGAGAACTTGCGCGAGGTGAACACCGACATCAACTTGGACGGCCTGGTGGCCAACCAGGAAACGACGCACACCTACGCCGAACCGCCGCTGCGGCGAGTGCGGCGGCACTTCGAGTTCCCGGAGTTGAACAAGCCCGGCGTCTACGTCGTGGACTTCATCGGCAGCGGCAAGAGCAGCCGGGCCGTGATCCGCAAGGGGCGTCTGCGGCACCTGGAACGTACGACGGTCGCGGGTCACATCTTCACCGTGATGGACGAACAGAACCGCAAGCTGCCCGCGGCCACGCTGTGGCTGGCCGGCCGCGAGTACGCGCCGAACGACAAGGGCCAGATCGTCGTCCCGTTCTCCAACGCGCCCGCGCCGCAGAAGATCGTGCTGGCCGACGGCGATTTTTGTTCGCTGGACGAGTTCGTCCACCAGTCCGAAAACTACACGCTGGCCGCCGGCATCCACGTGGACCGCGAGTCGCTGCTGGCCCGCAACAAGGCCCAGGTGGTGATCCGGCCGCAGCTGTACCTGAACGGAATTCCGGTGACGCTCTCCGTGCTGGAGGACGTGCGGCTGGTGATCACCTCGACCGATCTGGACGGCGTGGCGACCGCGAAAGAAGTGCCGGACTTCAAGCTGTTCGAAGACCGCGAATCGACGTTCGAGTTCCAGGTGCCGCAGCGGGCGGCCAAGCTCGACTTCCGGCTACAAGCCAAAGTCCAAAACCTGAGTCAGAACAAGAAGATCGACCTGGCGGTTGGCGATTCCTTCTCCCTGAACGAAATCGATCGGACAGAGAAGGTCGAAGACCTGCATCTGGCGCGCTTCGACGGGCAATACGCCGTCGAATTGTTGGGCAAGACGGGCGAACCGCGGGCGGACCGCCCGGTGCAGTTTTCGCTGCAGCACCGCGATTTCACGGATCCCGTCCAAGTGACGCTGCAGAGCGACGCGCAGGGCCGGGTCCTGCTGGGGACGCTGGCCGATATCGTGTCCGTTACGGCCACCGGACCCGAAGGCACGGCGCACACGTGGCCGCTGGAGCGCGACGAGCACACGTATTACCAGACCGTTCACGGGCGCACCGGTGAACCGATCGCGCTGTCGTACATGGGCTCGGCCCAGCAGCCGCAACGGGACGAACTGTCGCTGCTGGAGATTCGCGGCGAGGGATTCCTGGCCGACCGGTTTGACGCGCTGGCGGTGGATGCCGGGATGCTCCGCATCACAGGCTTGACAGCCGGCGATTACGACCTGTGGCTGAAGAAACCGAATCAGCACATCCGCCTGCGCGTGACGGCCGGCGAAGTCGCCGGCGGCCATGTGCTGGGGCGCGATCGGCAGCTGGAGATCCGCGGCGCCAGCCCGCTGCAGATCAGCGGCGTCGAGGCCACCGCCGAGGCGCTGACGATCCGACTGAGCAACGCGTCCAAAGTCGCACGGGTCCACGTGTTCGCCACGCGATACTGCCCGACCTTTGCCCCCTACGGGAACTTGGCCCGGGTCGGGGACGCCGAACCCGTGTGGCGCGGACTGGACAAGCTGGACTCGCTGTACGCGGCGGGGCGCAATCTGGGCGACGAGTACCGCTATATCATCGACCGCAAGTACGCCAAGAAGTTCCCCGGCAACATGCTGGAGCGCCCTAGTCTGCTGCTGAACCCCTGGGCGGTTCGCGGCACGGAAACGGCCAAGCAGGAGGCGAAGGCTGGCGAAGATTTTGCGGCAGAGGCCGAGAGCGCGGCTCGGAGCAAAGGCGGCGGTGGACGGGATGGCCGTGCGGCTGCCGAACGCGGCGACTTTGCCAACTTGGATTTCCTGGACGAAGCATCGGTCCTGCTGCTGAACGTGGTCCCCGACGAGCAGGGTGTGATCACCATCGAACGCAAGGACCTGGGCTCGCACCAGCACTTGCACATCGTAGCCGTCGATCCGCGCGACACCGTGTACCGCTCGATCTCGCTGCCGGAAGTGCCCGTCAAGTTCAAGGACCTGCGGCTGGCTCGCGGGCTGGATCCGGCCAAGCACTTCGCGCAGCGCAAGCAGATTACGGCGGTGGACGCCAAGCAGCCGCTGGTGCTGGCCGACATTGCCAGCTCGCGGTTCGAGACCTACGACAGCCTGACCCGCGTGTACACGCTGTACGCCACGCTCAGCAACAACGCGACGCTGGCCGAGTTCTCCTTCGTGCTGAACTGGCCCAACCTGAAGCCAGAAGAGAAGCGGGAGAAGTACTCGAAGTACGCTTGCCACGAACTGAACTTCTTTCTGTTTAAGAAGGACCCGGAATTCTTCCAAGCGGCGATCCTCCCGTATCTGAACAACAAGAAGGACAAGCAGTTCCTCGACCGCTGGCTGCTGAGCGACGATCTGAGCGCGTACGTCCCGCCCTGGCAATACGCTCGACTGAACGTCGTCGAGCGAATCCTGCTGTCGCAACGGCTGGCCGACGACCGGCCGCACACGCTCCGCGACGTGCAGGACCGGTTTGCCTTGATCCCGCCGGACGTCGAGCGGGCCAACTTTCTGTTCGACACGGCCGTCAAGGGCAGTGCGTTGGAGACCGGCGACAAGCTCGGCATCGAGGCGGCCAAGAAGGTGGTTGCAGAGGTCGAAGTGAAGCAACTGGAAAACTTGGGTGCCCTGGTCCTGCGCGACGCCGCGCCAGCCACGGCCGGCCGCCCCGCCGCTGCCACGCCTCCGCCGGCTCCGGCTGCCGCGGCGGCTCCGGCGGAACCGGCCGCGCCGGCGCTGGCCATGCGGGAAATGGCCGAGGAGCGCGCCGCCGCCCGCGACAAGGGCGAACAGGCCGGAGCCGACCGGAGGATGAGGATGCTGAAGCCCAAGTCCCCCAATGGGAAGGCAGACGAGGCCGCCTTGTTCTTCGACCAGGACGCGGATTTGCGGAAATCGGTCCGCCAACTCTACCAACAAGTCGACAAGACCCAGGAATGGGCCGAGAACAACTACTACCACCTGACGATCGACCAGCAGAACGCGGACTTGGTCACCGTCAACGCCTTCTGGCGCGATTATGCCGCCCATGACCCGGCACAGGGCGGGGCGTTCCGCTCGGTCCACTTGGCCGAAGCCTCCCGCAACTTCCCGGAAATGATGTTCGCCTTGGCTGTCTTGGACCTGCCGTTCAAGGCTGCGGAACACGCCACGAAGTTCAACCAGGCTGAAATGACGTTCACGGCCGGCTCGCCGCTGATCGCCTTCCACGAAGAGATCAAGGAAACGGAGCCCCTAAAGGACGCCGCACCGATTCTGGTCAGCCAGAATTTCTTCCGGCACAGCGACCGCTACCGGTTCGAGAACAACGAGAAGCTGGACAAGTTCGTCACCGAAGAGTTCCTGGTGGGCGTCGTCTACGGCTGCCAGATCGTGGTGACCAACCCGACCTCGTCACCCCAGAAACTGGATGTGCTGCTGCAAGTCCCCACAGGTGCGATCCCGGTCCTGAACGGGCAATCCACGCGCAGCGTCCACATCGATCTGCAGCCCTATGCGACGCAAACGCTGGAGTACCACTTCTACTTCCCGGCCGCCGGCAAGTACCCGCACTATCCGGTCCATGTAGCCAAGAACGAGCGTCTGCTGGCCCAGGCCGCGCCGTTCACGCTGAACGTGGTGGACAAGCTCAGCCGCGTTGATACCGAGTCGTGGGATTACGTCTCGCAGCACGGCACCAGCGAAGACGTGCTGCGCTACCTGCAGCAGCAGAACCTGCACCGCGTCAAGCTGGACCGCATTGCGTTCCGCATGCAGGACAAGGCGTTCTTCGACCAGGCGATCCCGCTGCTGGCTCGCCGGCACCTGTACGACCAGACGCTGTGGTCGTACGCCGTCAAACACAACGAACCGGCGGTGATCGCCGAATTCCTGCAGCACGCCGACGATTTCGTCAGCCAGTGCGGGGCGTACCTGGCCAGCCCGCTGCTGACCATCGATCCCGTGCTGCGGAAGAGCTACGAACACCTGGACTACAAACCGCTGGTGAACGCCCGCGCGCACCAATTGGGCCAGCGGCGGCAGATCTTGAATGACCGCTTCCACGCCCAGTACCATCGGCTGTTGCGCGTGCTCAGCTACCGCCGGCAACTGGACGACGCGGAGATGATGGCGGTCGTCTATTACTTGCTCTTGCAAGATCGCGTGCAGCAGGCATCCGAGTTCTTCGCCCGCGTGAATCCGGCGAACCTGGCCACGCGGCTGCAGCACGATTACTTCGCCGCTTACCTGGCCATGTCGCTGGAAAAGCCGGACCAGGCCCAAGCGATCGCGGCCAAGTACGCCGGCTACCCGGTGGACCGTTGGCGGGAAGCGTTCGCGGCCGTCACCGCGCAAGTGGCGGAAATCACCGGCGCTGGAGCCAAAGTGATCGACGCCGAGGACCGCAGCCAGCAGCAGACGCAGCTGGCGGCCACCGAGCCGAGCTTCGATTTCCAGGTCGAGGCCAAGGCGGTCAAGATCAACTACCAGAACCTGGCGGCGATCCGCGTCCACTACTACTTGATGGACATCGAGTTGTTGTTCAGCCGCAACCCGTTCGTCCAACAGTATTCCGGCCAGTTCTCGCACATCCGGCCCAACGCCACTCAGGCGGTCGAGTTGCCCAAGGGCCAGACCGTCCACACGTTCGAGTTGCCCAAGGAACTGCTGAACCGCAACGTGCTGGTCGAAATCACCGGCGGCAGCCAGACGAAGTCGCAGGCCTACTACTCAAACTCGCTGGCCGTGCAAGTGATCGAGAACTACGGCCAGGTGCGAGTGACGCACAGCGGCACGAATCAGCCGCTGGCCAAGGCGTACGTCAAGGTCTACGCCCAGATGCAGGACGGCAGCGTGCGGTTCTTCAAGGACGGCTACACCGATCTGCGCGGACGCTTCGAGTACGCTTCGCTGAGCACCAACGAACTCGACTTCGCCCAGAAGCTCTCGCTGCTGATCCTCAGCGACGAGCACGGCGCCGTGGTCCGCGAGGCGAGTCCGCCGAAGCGGTGAGCGAGACTCGGATCTTACTAGGTGCGGGAACATCGGTTTCGCGGCGCCGAGTACCGCGCGGTGATTGTCGAGGGCGTCTGAGCCACCTGATCATTTCCGTGGCCGGCACTCCAACCGGTCAGCGTGCAAACACGAGCATCGCAATCCGACTCGTCGTCGTGCTCGGCCTGTTGGCAGCAAAAGCAGCAAAAGAGAAAAAGGACAGGCATCTTTCATACGCTCCCGGTTCGTGAACGACGGCAACGCCCTGGCGATGCACGTGCTGGAAGCCGGATTCGACGGCCGGGATCGGCCCTGCGTCCTGCTTCTGCACGGCTTTCCGGAACTCGCGTACAGCTGGCGAAAGGTCATGTTGCCGTTGGCCGCCGCGGGCTTCCACGTGATCGCCCCCGACCAACGCGGTTGTGGACGCACGACCGGTTGGGACGGCGACTACGACGGCGACCTCGGCTCCTTCCGCTTCCTGAACCTGGTGCGGGACGCGCTGGGGTTGGTCTCGGCCTTCGGCTACCGCTCGATCGCCGTCGTCGTCGGACACGATTTCGGCTCGCCCGTGGCAGCTTGGTGTGCGTTCGTGCGGCCCGATGTGTTTCGCTCCGTGGTGTTGATGAGCGCCCCGTTTGCCGGACCGCCCAGTTTGCCCTTCAATACGGCGAACCAGCCACCGAAGCAAGCGACCGCGGCCGCCCGGCCCGGCGCCGGCATTCACGACGATTGGGCCGCGCTGGCCCGGCCGCGGAAGCATTACCAGTGGTACTACTCGACGCGCGAGGCCGATGGCAACATGCGCAACTGCCCGCAAGGGATCCACGCCTTTCTCCGAGCCTACGATCACTACAAGAGCGCCGACTGGAAGCAGAACAAGCCCTTCCCGCTCAAGTCCTGGACCGCCGCGGAACTGGCCCAGCTGCCGACCTACTACATCATGGATCGCGACCAGGGCATGGCCGAAACGGTCGCCCCGATGATGCCGTCCGCGGCGGAGATCGCCGCCTGCCAATGGCTTCCGGACGACGAACTGCGGGTGTACAGCGAGGAGTTTCGCCGGACTGGATTCCAAGGCGGCCTGCAATGGTACCGGACCCAAAACGCCGGCCCGTCGGAATCGTCGCCCAGAATGAACAGTGACTCGCCGACCGGCTCGATCACGAACGCGTTCGGAATATCTGCCGGAACCTCGAGCCCGGCCGCCTGCGCCGCCTCAGTCGCGCCCAAGAAAACGCAGGCCCCAGACTCAGGCCGCTGGCCTTGCCGTCGCCGCAACGGAGCGAGCAAGACAACGTCGGATTCGACGTGGCGGTAATCGCGTTCCACGAAGTCTGCAGCGTCCGCGGCCATGACGATCCTCGCTCGCTACGGGTCAGACGGAGCCTGACTTACGCCGTGGTCGCCGCCAGGTTGTCCAAATGATGCACGCCGCGTTGGCGAGCCAACTCCCGCAACCGCTGGCGATCGGTCGCGAAATAGCTCCCCAGAAGCCGCGTCTTCCCAAACAACTGCTGAATGCGACGGCCCCAGATATCGGCGCTGGTGCCCAATCGCTCCAGCATCGCCGCCACTTCGCGGCTCACCCGCGCCTTGCCCTGGCGGCACAAACGGCTGGTATAGTCCACCAACAGCAAATAGCTGCCCAAGGAAAAACCCTCCACCATCCCTTCCCGATTCGCCCCCAGACGGCGACGGTCTTCCACCGGACACAGCCAAAAATCCTGCTCCACGTCCCCCACCGCTCGGCTGCCCGCGACGCTGCCCAAACCGGCCGCCTTCAGATCGTCCAACTTCCCTTCCGCCTTCGCGTGCTGGACCCGCTGCCGCACCGACGTGTGCCGGCTCGTCTCCGGAGCCGCCGCAACCCCCGCAGCCACCGGGTTCAAGTCGATATAAACGCACGTCGCCAGCAAGGCTTCCTCGTCCAAAATGGCAATCGACTTGTACCGGCTCTCCCAGAAAGTCCCCTTGCACTCGTCCTCCTTGTTCGCCATCCGGGCCAGCGGCTCCTTGAGCGCCTTCATGAACCACCCCAAGCTGGCCAGCCGCTGGCGCAGCAACTCGACCCGCTTCTCGTCCTGCGCCTGATGGTCGATCCAGGCCTGAACGACCTCGATCTCCTCCCCCGTGGCCGACTTGGGCGGATAGACCTCGATCCAGCGGCGAACCACTTCCTCCGCCGACCACGCCTTGGCAGCGTCCCCATCCAGCCGCACCAGCACGTGCAGATGGTTGTCCATCACCGCGAAACCGCAAACCGAAACCGCAAAACACCCGGCCAGCAACTCCAACCGGTCTTCGATCCACTGCTTGCGATGCTCAAACCCCTCCCCACACAAAAAGGCCCGCCGGACACAGCGGGAAATGCAGTGATAATAACGAGTTACGCCCACATCCACTAATTGACTTCGAGCTACCGTCATCGCGCGACCCTCCCCGAAAAACGTCCACGCCCGTGAATCATCCTACCAGCAAACCGCCCCGCCGTCGATGAAAGATGCCTGTCCTTTTGCTTACCTGCGTACTCACGGGGAGGCGGGGCATCTGCAAT
>Ga0302237_1002114_pt1 | contig 12626 bp, 7 predicted proteins | sample AAG_UR_Ala_MG_FD_193530 | JGI IMG/M metagenome (GOLD analysis project Ga0302237, IMG submission 193530) | Enriched activated sludge microbial communities from anaerobic digester in WTTP, New Holstein, Wisconsin, United States - AAG_UR_Ala | ecosystem: Engineered > Bioreactor > Anaerobic >... | reverse complement strand
AGCTGCTGCGCTGCACGCAAAGCGAACTGGTTCAGGAATTCCCAGGCGAAGAACAGGATCACGGTTGGCAGAGTGACGGCAACCAGATAGAAGCCCGACAGCGATTCCAGCGGCAGCCGGACCGGGCCTCGTGTCTGCGGATCGGGGGCCATCGTCATCACCTTCACCACGCGCACATAGTAAAACAGGCTGATTGCTGTGTTTACGCCGCCGGCAATCAGCAGCAGCAGAAGATATCCTTGCCCGGTCGCCAAGTAGCCTTCGGCCAACGCCGCAAACACGGCGAACTTGCCGACGAAACCGGCCAACGGCGGAATGCCCAGCAGGCTGAACAGCATGATGGCAAAACAAATCACGACGCCGGGACACTGGCGGAACAGACCTGCGTAGTCGTCGATCTGCTCGCTCCCCATCGCGTTGCGCAGAAACGCCACGACGCTGAACGCACCCAGGTTCATGAACAGGTATACGGCGATGTAGACCGCCAGGGCGGCAACCGCTTGTTCGGCGGCCGCCGGGTCCGCCGACGCCAGAGCCATGAGCGGGGGAATCGCCATCATCATGTAACCCGCATGAGCGATCGTCGAGTAGGCCAGCAGTCGCTTGATGTTCGTCTGCCCGTAAGCGGCCAGATTTCCAAAGGTACAGGTGACGATCGCCAACAGCGCCACCAGCTTGCCCAACAAACCCTGCAACGGAGCCAGTTCGGTTGGATCAGGCGGAGCGACTCCTGCCGCGGTCACCTTGACTTCGTTCGTCGCCGCGTCGTGCGCCATTGGCTTTTCCTCACGCGGAGCGTGAGGGCTACTTTTCAGAGTAGCCGTCACGCTCCGCGTGAGGATCAGCCCCGCCGCAGGTCCCCGCCGGGCGGCCTCCGCCACTTCGGACGTTTGGCGGGCGCCCGCCATTTCCCCGGCGGTCAAACCCGGCGGCACGACGACGCCGATCCCGATCACGACGCGCACCAGCAACCCCAGCGCAGCGGCCTTGGACGCCACGCTCAGAAAAGCGTTGACCTCCGCCGTCGCCCCCTCGAACACATCAGGACACCAGAAATGGAAGGGGACCGCCGAAAGCTTGAAAGCCAGCCCCACCAACACCATCAGCCCGGCCAGCGACAGCACCATTGCCTCGCCGCCCGACATGTGGGGCAGCCGGACGGCCAATTCCCGTGCGATGGTCGGCAGGTGAGCCGAATTGACGATTCCCGCGACCAGGCTGATGCCGTACAGCATCACGCCCGCCGTGGCCGCACCGTACACGGCGTATTTCAACGCCGCTTCGCTGGCCTGGTAGCGGCGTTTCATCAGCGCTACCAGTGCGTAGGAAGGCACGCTGGCCATCTCCACCGCCAGAAAGACCATCAGCAGGTGATTGGCGGAAACCATCAGGCACATGCCCAACGTGGCGCCCAGCGCGAGCGTGTAGATGTCCGATGCGTCCTCGCGCCGGGGCACGCCCGTCAGTTGAGTCAACGGGACCAGCAAGACCACGAACAGCAGCAGCAAGCTTCGCACGTAGACCGTGAACGAGTCGTACACGAGCATGCCCGTAAAGAACTCGACCCGTTGCCCGACGGCCGGGGCATCCACCGCCGCCAAAAAAAAGGCGAGAACCGAACCGGCCAACGCCAGGTAAGCGACATCGACGCGCCGCCCCCAGGAAAAGACGCGGACCATCAGCATCAGCACGATCGTCGCACAGATCGTGATCTCGGGCAGGAACAACCCAATACTGGACACCGCGGAAAATGAGAGCGGCCCACCCGGCGGGACGCCTCGCGTGTCCAGAACCAGTTGATTGACGGCATCGTACAGATTCACAATGACTTCGCCTCTGTTGCCTGGGAGACGACCTCGTGCGCGCTAGGGGCATCCGTGTCGCCCGCGCCCACGATCCCTGGGCCGCCGGATCGCGACTCGACCGGCGTGTTACCCATCGCCTCGACCTCTTTCACCTGCTGCGTCCACCGCGCCAACTCGCCGACTTGGCGGTCAATCGTCTTGTCCATGTACCGCAACAGGAACGTCTGCGGAAACACGCCGAACAGAATCGCCAGTACGAACAGCACGCCCGCAATGCTGTTCTCGCGAAGCGTGCTGGGCGTCAACGCCTCGGCATGCGGACCGTTGTATTCCGCACCCAAGTACACCCGCTGCACCGCCCAGAGAATGTAGCCCGCAGTAAGGATCATCACCGACGCCGAGATCACCGCCAGCACGTAGCTGTAGTTCCAAACCGACAGGACCACCAGCACCTCGCCGATGAACCCGCACAGGCCCGGCAATCCCAGCCCCGCAAAGAAAATGCCGATCGACAGGGCCGTGTACACCGGCATCTTGCCGAACAGGCCGCCGAACTGGTTCAACTCGCGGTGGTGGACGCGGTCGTAGACGACGCCCACCAGGAAGAACATGCCGGACGAACTGATCCCGTGAGCGATCATCTGGAACATGGCGCCCTTGACGCCCATGTTCCAGTAATCGGGATTGAATGCCGTGCCGGCCGTGGCCGACCAGACGCCCAGCCCCAACACCACGTAGCCCATGTGGCTGACCGAACTGTACGCGACCAGCCGCTTGAAATCCTTCTGAGCCAGCGCCGCAAAGGCTCCGTAGACCATGCTGACCACGCCCAGCAGGCACACGAAATACGCCAGGTCGTAGCCGCCGTGCGGGCAGATCGGGTAGCAGATGCGGATGATCCCGTATCCGCCCATCTTCAGCAGCACCCCGGCCAGGATCATCGAGATCGGCGTCGGCGCCTCGACGTGCGCATCGGGCAACCACGTGTGCAGCGGCACCGACGGCACCTTGATGATGAAGCCCACCAACAGCAGCAAAAACGCCCACCACTGCAGCCTGGGGCTGAATTGCGTCGTGTGCTGGCCGATCCGCTGCAGGGCCAGGATGTTGAACGTGTGGACCTGGACATCGCCGACTTTGGCCTCGCCCGCTTCGATCCTGTCCAGCGCCGCCGCGACCTCTGCCCGCACGCGGTCATTCAAGTGGCACCGAGCCAGGTGCGGCTGCAGGGCCGGGTCCGCCAGATTGCCGGCAAAATACAGCATCAGGATGGCGATCAGCATCAACACGCTGCCCACCAGCGTATACAAAAAAAACTTGATCGCCGCGTATTCGCGGCGCGCTCCGCCCCAGACGCCGATCAGGAAGTACATGGGCAGCAGCATGACCTCCCAGAACACGTAAAACAAGAAAAAGTCGAGTGCCAAAAACACGCCTAGCATGCCCGTTTCCAGCAGCAGGAACAGCACGCAGTAGGCCTTGACGTACTTCGTCACCGACCAACTGGCGCCGGCCGCCAACAGGCTGACAAGGGCCGTCAGCAGAATCAGCGGCAAGCTGATGCCGTCGACGCCCATGAAGTAGTCGATACTGAACGAGGGAATCCACGACACGTTGAAGACGTACTGCATGTACGCCGCCGCTTCGTTCTGGTAATCGAACGGCCCGCCAAGCCCCGGCCCCAGAAAGGCCACTAGGGACAGCACCAGAACGCCGCTCGCGGCGCCCAGCGTGATGTACCGCGCCGTCTCTTCCCGTTCCTTCGGGACGCACATCACCAGGATCGCGCCCAGCACCGGGAGAAAAACGATCGCACTCAGTATGACCAGATAGCTAGTTACCATCGGTTGTCGATCCTAATAGTGGCAGGCACGCTCCGTGTGCCGTCCGCTGCCCACGGCACGCTCCGTGTGCCGTTGCCCACGGCACGCGGAGCGTGCCTGCTACTATCTAACCCGCCCACGAAGATCCCCAGAAAAAACTGATGAAAACGAAAATCGCCAATGCCCCGATCGCCACGAACAAGACGTACTGCCGCAACCGGCCGGTTTGCACGCGGCGCAGCCAGACCCCCAGGGCGTACACGCCGCTGGCGAACAAGTTCACCGAGCCGTCCACGACAAGCCGATCGACCAGACGGTCCCAGACCGCGGCTAAGCCACCGGTCAACCGCGCGCTGCCGTCGATCAACCCGTCGATCCAGCGGCGGTCCACGGCTGCCACCAGCCGTGCCACCGCGTGCGTCGGACGCACAAACAGCCAATCGTACAACTCGTCAAACCACCACTTGTTCAGCAAGAACCGGTAGATGGCCTCGAATTGACGCCGCACCTCGGAAGCCTGGATGTAGCCCAGACAGTAGATCGCGGTCGCCAAGCCGATTCCGGCCCAGGCCGTCAGGGTCGCCAGCCAGGTGACCGGCTTCACAATCGTGTCATGTTGTTCGGGTTCGTGCGCAAAGTGTTCATTGGGCCATGTCATTCCGGCCGCCGGCGACACCGTATCCGTTAGCGTCCCCATCGGCCGCGACTGTTCCAGCAGGTTGACGACGCTCAAGTTGCTCAGCCGGCCCAGGCCGCCAAACGGCTGCCAGGCAACGCACGTGGCCAGCACGGCCAAAACGATCAGCGGCACTGTCATCACGCGCGGCGATTCGTGAGCGTGCTCGTAACGGTGCTGGTTCCGCGGCTTGCCGGCAAACGTCATGTACCACAACCGGAACATGTAAAACGCGGTAATCATGGCCCCACCCGCGGCCGTGTAAAACAACAAGCCGGCCACGAAATTGCGATTGCTCTCGTGCAACAGGAACGAGAAAGCCTGCTCCAGGATGCGATCCTTGGAGTAGTAGCCGCTGAAGCCGACCACAAACGGAATGCTGATCCCCGCGATCGCCAGGCAGCCCACCAGCATGGTCAGGGCCGTGATCGGCATCTTCTTGCGAAGGCCGCCCATCTCCGTCATTTCGTTGGTGTGGACGGCGTGAATCACCGAGCCGGAGCACAAGAACAACAGACTCTTGAAAAAGGCGTGCGTAATCAAGTGCAGCAAGCCAGCCACCCAACCGCCGACGCCCAAGGCCAGCATCATGTAACCCAACTGGCTGACGGTCGAGTAGGCCAGAACCCGCTTGATGTCGGTCGCCGTGACGGCGATTGTGGCGGCCATGAACAACGTGATGCAGCCCATCAGGGCAATGACCAACAGAACCTCCGGCGCAAACACGGGGAAGAAACGGCCCACGAGATAGACGCCGGCCGCGACCATCGTCGCCGAGTGGACCAGGGCCGAAACGGGCGTGGGGCCTTCCATCGCGTCCGGCAACCAGACGTGCAGCGGGAACTGGGCGCTCTTGCCGACGCAGCCGCAGAAGATGCCGATCCCGGCCAGCACCAGCAGTCCGTAACCGTAACGCGGTCCCGTGCCGTCCGGCCCGCCGCTGCGCCACGTCTCGACCTGGGCCGCGATTGCCTGTTCCATCTGCTCCGCGCCGGCCTGGGGGCCCAAGCCGTGAACGATCTTCGCCACCTCCTGGCGCGCGGACAGACGAACTAGGCCGTCCGGCACGCGGATCGAGTGATTTTCTCCGGAGCGGACCAGGCTGAAGATGCCCTGCTCGACGCGATTGCTGCCGTCGGCGTCCACCCGCTCCACGTCGCCGAACGCAAACGTCCCCAAACCACCCCACAGGGCCATCAGGCCGATCATCATGCCGAAATCGCCCACGCGGTTGACGATAAACGCCTTGTTGGCCGCGTTACAGGCGCTGCGGCGTTCGATGTAGAATCCGATCAAGAAGTAGGAACAGATCCCGACCAGTTCCCAGAACACGAACACCATCGCGATGTTGCCGGAGAGCACCAGCCCCAGCATGCTGAAGCAGAACAGGGACATGTATTGAAAGAACACCGCACACCGCCCTCGGCGCTTCAGGTGCGAGCCGTCGCGCACCGTGACTTCGTGATCCGTCACCTCGTGCTGCTCCTCGTGCATGTAGCCCAACGAGTAAAAGTGGATGCACGAAGCGATCAAGCTGACCAGGCAGAACATGCAGATCGTCAGCGAATCGATGTAATACCCGATCGACAGCCTCAGTTTGCCGAAGACGCCCAAGGTGTAATAGTCGCCCGCGTAATAAACAGCGCTCGGCGCAGGTCTCCCGGTAGCGCTCGGCGCAGGTCTCCCGACCTCGCCGGAACCGCCGGCCGCAGGTCTCCCTTCCATGTTCGATCCAGGTCTCCCCGATTCCTGGAGACCTTCGGTCGTCGCGGGTGCGGGGTCGGGAGCCCCGCGCACAACATCTTCCGACCCGCGCACGACATCTTCCCTCCCGCGCACAACAGGGGCCGATTCCGCCGTGCTGAGATGTGTCTCGCCGCCGGGGAAGTGGTGTCCCAGCCAGATCAGCAGCGCGACAAACGACAGCACACCCGCCGCCACGATCGCGCCGGTGGCTACGTACGCACCGTGACCGAACGCTTTTCCGAGCCGCGGCCCGAACAGCAGCAGGAAGAAGAACGAGGCCAGCGGAAGCAGCGTGGCCAGCCCCAGCAGTGATGGCAGAGCAGATGGTTCCATCAGCCTTTCAATTCATCGGCACGGTCCACGTCAATGGATGCACGGTTATTGTAGAAGTTCAAAGCAATCGCCAGCGCCACCGCCGCTTCGGCGGCCGCCAGCACAATCACGAACAAGGCCATCAACTGGCCATCCAATCCCAAAGATTGCGGACGCAGATAGTCGCTGCCAAAGGCCACCAAATTGACGTTGGCCCCGTTGAGCACCAGTTCGGCGCCCATCAGCACGCCCAGCGCGTTGCGCTTCGTCGCCATACAGGCGATGCCGGTAACAAACAGCACCGCCCCGACCGCCAGATAATGCGCTACCGTGATTTGGCCCAACAAAGGCATCATCGCGTCCTATTCCCGTAATCTCAGGGCTCAGACGTACAGAATTCAGATTTGGCCGAATCAAACCCGGGCCATTTGGGAGGATATTGCTCGGCCAAATTTGAATTCTGTACGTCTGAGCCCGTTCTAGTCCCCGTCCGCCGGCCGTTTCGTGCGCGCCAGATAGGCCGCCCCGATCAGCACCACCAGCAGATGCACCGAGACGATCACGAACGGCAGCAAATACCCGCTGCGTCCATCCAACCGCACCCCCGACAGCGCCAGCCCGATTTCGGTCGTCGTGCTCGCATCGGCCGGCGGCAGTTCATGCGCCGGCGGAAGGCTCCAGCTTTCGACCATAAACGCCGTCCTCAGCAGCAGCAACAGCAACCCCCCGCCGACGAACAGCGCCAAGATCCACTCGCCTCCGCCCGTCTTCATGCGAATGAAATTGCTGCGGGCCGTGAGCATCACGCCAAACACCAGCAACACCAACGTGCCACCGACGTACAACATCAACTGCATCGCACCGAGGAATTCTGCGCCCGCCAGAAAGAACAAGCCCGCTACCGCGCCCAGCGACACAATCAGATAAAACGCCATGCGGACAATGTTCGGCGAGAACAATACGCCCAGCGCAAAACAGCACGAAATCAGGGCACAAAACCAGAAGAAGGTCGCTTGCCCGTCGATAGCGGCCAACATCGCTTCAGCCCCCAACCTGCTCGCGCATCGCCACCGCCTGCTGCGCACCCGCTGCCGGCGCGGTCCGACCCAACTCGGCCTGTCTCTCTGCCGCCTCCGCCTTCAGCACCCAACCCTCGCGAACGCCTGCCGCTCCGTGGCGGGTGACCGGCACGATATCGTTCGGGCCCCGCAGCCCCAGCAGTTGCCATGCCAGCACGCCTACGAAACAGATCGCCGCCAGCGGCACGCAGTACTTCAAGCAGGTTGTAATCACCTGGTCGATCCTCAGTCGCGGCAGCGTCCAACGGACCCAAATCATCACGGTGACGCCGATCACGCCCTTCACAATCAGATTCACGCAACCGCCCAGGTTCGCCAGGTAGCCGGTCAACCGGAAAGCCGTTTCTTGCTGGCCGTACGACCATCCTAAGAGATCAAACACGGGGATCGGGCCGTGCCAACCGCCGAAAAACAGTACCGAACACAGGCAACTGACGAGGAACATCGACCCGTATTCGGCCATAAAGAAAAAGCCCCAGCGCAGGCCGGAATACTCGGTGTGGAAGCCGGCGACGAGTTCGCTTTCTGCCTCCGCCAAATCAAACGGAGCCCGGTTGACGCTCGCCACACCGCAGGTGAAATAGATCCAGAAGGCGATGAACGTGAACGGATCGTGAAATACCAGCCAGTTGGTCATCCACCCCGCTTGCATGTTGCCGATGGCGGTCAGGTCCAGCGTGCCGCATAGCAGCACGGGGATCACGACGCACAATTTGAGCGGTATTTCGTAGCTGACCACCTGCGCCGACTCGCGCATCGCTCCGAACAGCGACCACTTGGATCCCGACGCATAGCCCGCCAGGACCACTCCGAACACCTCCAGCGAGAGCACGGCCAACACAAAAAAGACGCCGGTGTGGACGTATCGAGCCACCCAGCCATCGGCAAAGGGCAGCGCAAGAAACGGGGTAAAACTCGATGTGAAGCTCAAGTACGGGGCCATGCGAAATAGCATGGCATCGGCGTTGCCCGGCACCAAGTCCTCTTTTGTCAGCAGTTTGAGCCCATCGGCCGGTGACTGTAGCCAGCCGAATTTTCCACCGGTCCGAGCGGGACCCAGACGATCCTGAATGCGTCCAGCGACTTTGCGCTCCATCCAAATGAAGACTGCCGCCCCAGTCGCCACCAGACCAAGCAGCAGCGCACTATGCACCAAAGCGGCCAGGAAATACGCTAGCCACGCCGGCAAATGCAAGCTGGTATCCAGAAATTCGGCCACGGACTGCGGACCCCTGAGCTTCTTGCGGCGGATCGCAACCGCTGATCTTGTTGCTCACCTAGGAAGCCGAATTGTCTACCACAGCGCGGTTAACAGCAAGCCCCCGGCATTGGATTTTGGCCCAGCCGATTGCCGCCTGCGCCAAGGGCACGGAATGAACTCCGTTCTCCTTACAGGTACTTGGCCAGCGGCCCGCCGCGGGCAGCTAGGGCGTCGACTCGTCTGGTGACCTCCGGATCTTCGATCAGGGGCGGCGCGTGATGGGGCTTGATGCGCGCGTCGATGACCAGCGAACCGCGGCAGCCCCAATGTTTCTGCTGCGTGAACGAGTCGATACCGTAGACGTCGGCTCCCGGATTGCTGCGGGTGAAGACGACCCACAGGAAGTTGCTTAGCGTGCGCGCCGTGAAGTCGCTATCGTCCACGACGACGACCAGCGGGAAACGGCTGATGGCCTCCAACTCGCTGCTAATCTCGCAGAACTGTTCGACGGCCTCGTCCGCCTCGCCCCTGCTGGCCGTCGCCGGAGGGCCGGAGACGGCCAGCACGCCGGGCAAGCAGACCCGCGGCTCGCCGAACCCGGAGGGCAACTGCAGATCGGCCGGCAACTCCGCCGGCAGACTTCGCCGCGGCGCGCCGATGGCCGCGATCACGACCTTGGAGCCCTCGTTCAGCCCGCTGCCGGAGTAGTCCAGCGTATCGATCGTGGTGCGCGTCTGAAAGTGCAAATCGCGTTGCCAGTCCACACGCTGCAGCATGTGCCGGAAGAAAGCGGGGATGTCGTACACGTCCAGGTGCGGGTCGTCGTCGCGGGCCGCGATCCACAGGTACTTGGTCAGCGACAATTGCCCCTGGCCCAGAATGGCGTTGGCCTGCGTCAGCAACTCCTGCGGCTGGCGCAGCGTCTCGTAGGGTGTGTACCGTTCGCTGCCGGCGGCCAGCAGCAGCGGATGCATGCCGGCCGCATCGACCGCGTGGACCGCGTGGACACCGGGAATCACTTGCGGAATCACCGGCCCGGTCAGTTCATGGATCAACTCGCCGAACACCGTATCCTCCTGCGGCGGCCGGCCCACGACGGTGAACGGCCAGATTGCGCCCTCGCGGTGATAGACGTGTTCGACGCGCAGAACGGGGAAATCGTGCGCCAGGCTGTAGTATCCCAAATGATCGCCGAACGGTCCTTCGGGCAGCTTCTTGTCGGGATCAACCGTGCCCGTGATACAGAAATCGGCCTCGGCATAGATCGGCAGCGGAGCCGGCGCGGATTGCGGATCGCCGCCGGGATCGCTTCCTCGTCGCGGGCAGATCATCGGAATGCGGTGGCCGGCCAGCGCGCCGGCAAACGTCAACTCGGACATGCTCTCCGGCAACGGCATGACAGCGGCCAGCATCATGGCCGGTGCCCCGCCGGCGAAAACATTCAAGCGGAACGGCTTTCCTTGGCGAATGGCCGCCGCGTGGTGGACGCCGATCGTGCGGTGCAGTTGGTAGTGCATGCCGATTTCCCGGTCCGGCTCGTAGCGCCCTCCGGAGAGCTGGATGCGGTACATGCCGAGGTTGGACTTCATCAAGCCCGGCTGTTCGACGTTTTCCGTGTACACTTGGGGCAGTGTGACAAACGCCCCGCCGTCGCCGGGCCACGATTTCAACTGGGGCAGTTCGCTGATCGTCGTCTCATGGGCCAGCACAGGACCGCGCGAGCAGCGCCGTGGCAACATGGTCAGCCCGATCCAAGGAGCGGCCAGGTAGCGCGTAGGGCGGCGGAGCACTTGTGACGGGTCGAGTCTCAGTTCGATCATCCGCCGCACGCGGTCCCAGGTGTCGCGAAACAAGAACCTCGCCTGCTCCGGCGTCCCGAACAGGTTGGACGCCATGGGGAAGCGGCAACCCTTGACGCGGGTGAACAGCAGCGCCGGCCCGCTGGATGCCTGCACGCGGCGGTGGATCTCCGCGGCCTGCAGATGGGCGTCGACCTCGTCCTCGACGCGGATCAGCTGACCGCTTTGTTCCAAGTCTTCCAAGCATGCGCGGAGATTACGGTAACCCACGATCACGGTCCTCCGTTTGTGGCATGCACGCCGGTTGCCCGCCTTCCGGACGCGCACTACGATTGACTGGCAATCATTACAATAACTCACGCGGCGGTGTCCGGGAACGGGCGGCAGCATCGGTCGCTGTTAGCGTTTTCATTCGTGGCATGGCTCTCCGAGCCGCGTTGCCCGACCGGCACGCTCAACGAAACCACACGGCGAGGAGTTCGACAGCATGATTATCTCCCCCACGGATTTGGAAGTCACGGACCTCGAAGCGGACGCGATCGTTGTCGGCGTTGACGCCCAGGGAACGCTGACCAAGGAAGCGCAGGAAGTCGATGCCGCGACGGGAGGGATGCTGGCGCGGCTGGTCACTCAGGAGGAAATATCGGGCAAGCTGGGCAAGGTCTCCGTCATTCTCTCTCCGCCGGGCGTCAAGGCCGGCCAGGTGGCTGTCGTGGGCCTTGGCGAGAGCCGGCAGTTTGGGCGTGGCCAAGCGTTCCGCGCGGCGGCGGCCGCGGCGAAACGTCTGGCGGAACGGCCTCGCCGACGAGTGGCTTTCTTCCTGGGCGACGGCTGGACGGAGCAGCAAGTGGAAAGCGGCGTGTGCGGGGCGATGGTGGGCTGCCAAGGGCAGGACCTGTACCGCAGCGAGAAGAACCTGCACGCCTTCGAAGAGATCCTCTGGGACGACGCCTACGAGGCGGTTCTCACGTCTGGCCAGATCCTGGGGGAATCCATCAATTTGACGCGGCAGTTGGTGAACGAGCCGCCCAGCCGGATCTACCCGGAATCGTTTGCCGCGGAGGCCGAAAAATTCGCCGAAGAGTTCGGACCGGAGATCGAAGTTTGGGACGAGCAACGCCTGGAGGACGAGCGTTGCAACGCCTTGTTGGCCGTCGCGCGAGGTTCAGCTCGGCCGCCTCGTCTGGTGATCCTGTCGCACATGGGCGGCGGTCCCGGCGATCCGATTCTGGGACTGGTGGGCAAGGGCGTCACGTTCGACTCGGGCGGTTTGTCGGTCAAGCCGACCGACAGCATGAAGACGATGAAATGCGACATGGCAGGCGCCGCGACCGTCTTTGGCGCGATGCAGGCCGTCGCACGGCTGGAGTTGCCCATCAACGTCATTGGTTTGGCCGGCCTGGTCGAAAACATGGTCGGCGGCGATTCCTACAAGGTGGGCGACGTGATCAGCGCCCGCAACGGCAAGACGATCGAAGTGCTGAACACCGACGCCGAAGGTCGTTTGGTGTTGGCCGACGTCCTGGATCTGGCGATCGAAAGGCGAGCGGAGAAGATCATCGACCTGGCGACGTTGACGGGCGCCTGCATGATCGCCTTGGGCACCGACGTGGCGGGGCTGATGACAAACGATCAAGCCTGGTGCGACGCGGTGCGCACGGCGGCGGACGACTGCGGCGAGGCCGTCTGGCAATTGCCCATGTTTCCGGACTACTACGACGAGCTGATCCATAGCAAAGTGGCGGACATCAAGAACGTGGGCGAAGGCCGCTGGGCCGGCGCGATCACCGCCGCCAAGTTCCTGGAGCAGTTCGTCGGCAAGACGCCGTGGACGCACATCGACGTGGCCGGGCCCGCCTTTCTGGAAAACCCGAAGCCCTGGCTGGACGCCGGCGGAACAGGCCTGTTTGTGCGGACGCTGGTTGAGGTCGCGCGGCGGTGGAACGCGTAAGACTCCTGGGCGCATCACCTACCGCAACCGCGTTATCTGCCGGCCAATTTCCACTTAACGCGGGCCAGTGCCCACAACCTAAAAGTGTACTGTACAGACCAGTGTACAAGATGCGCGCACGGTGCGCGCATGATACGGAGTAAGACTCTAGGCGACCTCCTGGACTACGCCAGGAAGTCGAGGCCATCGGTGCGGCACTTGTTGGCAAGCACGAGGACCAGATCATTCTACTCA
>Ga0302237_1002105_pt1 | contig 12664 bp, 13 predicted proteins | sample AAG_UR_Ala_MG_FD_193530 | JGI IMG/M metagenome (GOLD analysis project Ga0302237, IMG submission 193530) | Enriched activated sludge microbial communities from anaerobic digester in WTTP, New Holstein, Wisconsin, United States - AAG_UR_Ala | ecosystem: Engineered > Bioreactor > Anaerobic >... | reverse complement strand
TGAGACCTCTTTAATAGGGATATTTCGTCCATTGATTCTTACTCCCTTAGGATTGAATAAATATTTCTCAAACTTGTAATCGGTGAAATTTTTTAATGCTTGGTCTTTGATTTGTATCTGATGAACAAGAAAAATAAAGTTTCGATAACCTTGTGCAAACAAATATAAAACAACGGCAGCCATAACAAGTGTTTTACCCGTTCCAGTTGCCATATTAAACATCAGGTGTTTAGCCTTTGTTCTATCGTTCTCAAAAAGCCAAATAAAGTGTTTAAGTGCTTTAACCTGATAATCTCTAAGTGTTTTACTTAAGTTGTCAGAAATATACTCAGGTAGAATAAATTCACGTTCCCATAACTGATATGCTGGGTCATTTTCTATCTGGTTAAATAAAAAATCACTTAGTGTTGCATTTATTTTTGTTTTAGTTTTCGCCATAGAATTTGTTTGTTAAAGTCTTTTCATCAATTGACACTTTGTGTCGACTGTCATCCATATCTGCATAGTTAAGGTATAGTTGATTCTCATCTAGTATTTCAATAAGAGCTTTCTTTCTTTCGTTCAAATCAAGGCTTCTGAAATTTTCGTCTTTTTCGAACTCTTTACGGTCAAACCAGAACTTTAGGAATGCATTGTTTCGCATATCAACATAAAGTGTTTCTAATTCCTTAAGTGACTGCGCACTTTCAATTAAGTCTATATATTCTTGATTATATTTTTTAAGTTCAAAATAGATGAAGCTGCTATTATTAAAGTCTTTCTGAATAACCTTAGTCAGACGTTTCTTTGCTACTGACTCTATGTAATCCATTTGTTCTACTAATACATACTTTCTGTCACCTCCATCTTCTGCATTTAACATCATTGTCGCGTGTCCAGTTGTGGCGCTACCAGCAAAAAAATCCAATATAATATCATCCCCTGAAGTCATCAATTTGAGAACATCTTTTACTGCATAAATGGATTTGGGAAAACTAAAAGACTTTTCTCCTAATATTTGCTCTAATATTTTAGTGCCATAGTGATAAGCGTGATACTCTTTCTTTATCCAATGAGTTTTAATCACCTGTTTTTCGCGAAGTTTTTCATAGATAATGATATTATCATCATCCTTCTCTGCTACAACATTACCCTTTTTAACAAGTTCCATAAAAGTATTTGGTAAAGTCTTCCAAGTTCTCTCAACCCCATTCTCCGTAACTGGATAGACAGGGTAATATCCTGGATGTGAATCTAATTCAAAATTCTGTAAATCTTGGCTAACATAAATCGGATAATAAAAGTTTGGTTTAGCTTCCCTTAGAGCATATTTACCATCTGTTAGTCGTATGAAATTTTTCAATCTATAGTTGCCAGCACCATCGGAAAGATTATATTGTTGTGCAACTTCTTCATCAAGAACAACATCCTCGAAGTTAGCTTCCTCTTTATTTTTTGCATATACAAGCAAAAATTCGTTTGAGGTTCCAAAAAATTTTTCTTGGTTTCGACCTTCTGGTTTATGAACGATACTTACAATGCCAATTCTATTTTCTCTGTCAAAAATCTCATCTGCCAAAACACCTAAATAAAACAATTCAGAATGGTCTATGGCAATCGCTATAAAACCATCTTCCCTAAGTAAATCCCTTGCTGTTTCAAGCCTGTTCTTCATAAATGTTAACCAGGCACTATGATTAAAGGTGTTATTGTATGCAAATGTGTTTGCATCACCTTTTGTGTTGTATGGTGGGTCTATATAAATAATCTTTACTTTCCCTGCAAGTCTCTCTCGTAAAGAATACAAAGCTAGAAGATTATTTCCTTTTATAAGTAAATTATGATTTAGACTGCCTTTCTCATCAAAAAAATCTATTTGACTCGAAGCAGAAAGAGTAGTTTCACCATCCTTATCTATAAGCCTAAAGTCTGTTAGAACCTTTGGCTCTTCTAGCGTATCAATATCCTTACTATCTAATTCTAAATGTAAGAACCGTTCATCTCGACCAACCTCGTCTCTTGTCATCCCAGCTTCAAGAACAGTGTCTTTAAAAGGAAAAGATAACACTACATCATTATCATTTTTAATAAAGCCGCCCTTTGTTGTATTGTAAAGTCCAATTTTATTGGGGTGCTGCGTGTATCTACCTTTTTTGAGTCCATTATTTGCCATTTTATTTCTTTTGCATAAATTTATCTAAGTTTGTTTTCGATATACGATATTGCTTACCTGCCTTATTTGCTTCGAGTTTTCCGCTTATTATCCATCTATATACGGTCAAATAAGCGACCTTTAATATCATTGCGACTTCTTTAATTGTGTAGTAATTTTCTTCCATATATATTTATCGTTATTATACATATATTATATTTTCTCTTTATATTTCTCAAGTCTAACTGTCTCGAACCCTTCTAATTCATCTATTATCTTGCCTAAATCTGTCTTTCTACTATCAAAATTTAATTCTTTAAGCTGTTTCTTCAACCTATACCAAGCTGTCCCGTTTGTTTTTTCAGTAAGTTCTCTAAATCCACGCAAACCTATTTCTTGATAAAGCGCCTTAGCCCCAACAATTTTAAGTAATTGGCTGTAGTTCAATTGAGGATTATTTAAACGAACTTTAACTATGAACTTTTCAAGAGATTCAGTATCTGAGTTCAGTATAGTAGGAATTGAGTTGTTGATATTTGTTAGTGTTTGCATTAGGAGTTTTTTAGATATTTCCTTGTTAAAGACTTCGATAAAAGATATGTCCTTATAAATGATACCCATTTTTTCAAATACTTGTTTTATTTTCCTCCGACTTCCTAACCTAAGTTCATATCGTAAAACCTCAAATGGCTTCCTCATTGACATTGTTGAAAGTAGGTTTAGTTGCCCATAATTCTCATTTTCTATCGAACGTTTTTCTGAAATTGAAGCTTGTTTCAAATCTTTCAATTTATCATACAAGATAACCTCGTAATCATTTGAATGAAATTTTATAGCATAGCCTTCGTTCCTGTAATCTGTTTTATTTGTATCGTAGATTTTACTTATGTCAGCCCTCTGAAACTCCTTAAGATATAAATATGGAGTAGAGTAGTCGGTCAAAATTATATTCTTTGAATAATGCAAGGTAGAAACTGTTGCATTAGTAATATATTCAATATCGCGAATAATAACCCCCATTTCGAAAAGTAAGTCCTTAAGCTTAATACAGATATCATTAAAGTCGGCCTCTTCCACTTCATCAAAGTTGTTGCAATACACAAGCTTCGGTATTGAAAATTCAATCTTTAAGAATATTTGAAAACCACCTCTTCGTAGAGCTTTAAACAAGGTTACTCTTGGTAAATACCCAAACTTTGTTTTCATATCTTGTGTAGCATTGTTCACTGACTTAAACGGACTATTTCCTGTTATCCTTATGTATGGCGGTTTGTATATATTTTCAGTGCACGGAGTAAACCTTTCGTGGTTCATTATGTAAAAATTCTCTTCTGGGATTGTAAGAGACACTGTATCAATCATTCTTCTTTTTATTAACTGATTTATCTATCTGTATAAGTAATTCAAAGAGCTTTACAAGCTTTTCTCTATCCCCAACAGTGTATTGGGGTTGTTGGATACTTTTTTTCTGTTTCGCTCTTCTTTCCATTTAAATAAAAAAAGAGCCTACAAATAGACTGTGACACAATAATTATGTCTACAAATCTACCTGAAGGCTCTAGTTCTTCTAGTTACCTTAATAAAATATTTAGTTGTCTAACGTTATACTTTCTTCTCTATTTATATGAACAATCTTTCCATCCTTAACTTTTACATTAAGATTTTGAAAGCTTTTTTCTTTTAGTAATTCTAGTAACTTTTTCTCTTGTATAGTTAGGTCGCTATCTTTAGGCATTACTTGAGAAAGCACAGTTAGTGATAAATGCTCATTAGGCTTTGTATTGAAATCTTTGCCGATATTTAGTCTTCTTAATACATCTTCAACTATTCCGTTGAGAGGCAATACGATGATTGGTTTATCAATCTCAACTCTTCCTTCTTTATCAACTTGATTATTTATTAGGAAAACGAAATCATATCCTTCTGAATCATCTTCAAATCCAAAGTAGTCAACCAGATTTGTGCATAAAAACATACTAAACCCTATGTTTATTTTCTTTAGTAAGAACTCTATTGCATCTTCTGTCTGTAACCAACTCTTTAATTTAGTAAGACTATTTAATTCAATACCATTTTTCCTAAGCTCAGCTAATATTTTTAGAATTATCACATCTGCAGCTGTATACTTTCTCCATTCACCATCTTGTCGTTTTCCAGAAGGTTCGTTGAGATACCAACTTTTTAGTTGCCTTTCTGTAAGTCCTGTAGCCTTTTTAGCATCATTAGTTTTAAATTCTTTTTTACCTTTCATACCTTAGTTTACCACAGCGTCCATTAGGAGTCCATATCGGACGCGCACGTCCGTTGTGCGAGTGGTATAATTGAATATTCAAATACGCAAATATGAAAAAACGATATGAGATTTTACTAGCGGAGTTCTTCCCTGAAGTAGCTGAATTTAGGAAAAAGCAGAGATTACAGTTTGACCAGCTAGTTAAGAAAAACAAGAAGAATAATGACGTTGTATTATTGTATTTTGTTACTCAAACTGATTCAGCGTGGGAAGACATCGAGTTCTCGTTAAGATTACTCGGCTATAACGAGCTTAGGCATTTTTCTCTACCTATTAGGGGCGTTTTCAATAAAGTAATCAAACTTTTATACCTTACTCATCAATCAGAAGAAAAAAGGGACATATTATGTAGAAAGGATTTTCTTAAAATGGCAGCACTTTTTTACTCTTTAGATGATAAAGGTAAAGATGTCTATAAAAAGAGCTTTGACGATTTTAATACACTTGGGCTAGATATTACTCAAAAGATTACAGCTTTCCCAGATATGCATTCTATGCTTAAAAAAGTTTTTCCTGACGAATTTAAACAGCTCTCTTTATTGTATTCAGATTTAAGTGAGTTAGTTCACGGTAATGTCCTATTCAATTTCCGTAAAGATTACTATTTAACATCAGGGCTTGATATATTAGGTCGATTTGCTTTTGAACTTATAAAAGTAAATGATTGGCACATAAATAACGGTGTTCCATCTAAAGAAGTAATTGCATTCCTAGATAAGTGGAAAGACAAGTTTGAAACAGAAGCCACATAACTAGTAATTAAGGCTTATAAATCCTTTAAAACTTTAGTATTTATTATCTATGAAATTACTCTACAGCAGAGAGTATTTCTTTTGAGATTTTTTCTATAAGTAATCTGTTTTTATAGTTTTCTCCATTTATTTCTCTTATCTTCCCAAGTAAGTCCTTCATTTCTTCAACATTCTCTGTTTCGAGATACTGAATCATTAAATTGCTACTTTCAAATAACTTCTCGCAAAAATCCCCGTTTAAAGTCTCGATATTGACTAATTTCTTTTGTATTTCTTCGGGTATTCCTTCCTTTATACCATCATATTTTTCATAGGGACAGAGTTCTCCATTCAGTCTTATCAAGTTAATATATACCCTTTCTTGTTTCATATCTTCATCCATAAGTCTAAAGGCAGAATCGTTAAGATAGAGAAAAAAGACTAGCTGGTCTAGGTATTCTATTAACTCTTCTTTAAAAGGCGCCTTAATTTCGACATCATAATTTACTACTGAATCCTCATTTTTACCTATTGAAGAAGAATAATCTAATCCTTTTACCACGGGGGAGACTTCGGGTTTCGGAGATGGATATGGATAAGCAATAATGAAAACAAATATTGCAAAGGAAAAAACAGCAATTGTTAATACTAGCAATCCACCAACAACCAGTTTCCTTGTAAATGACATAGGAGTTCTTTCTGACGTATTTTTGATTGTAATAATGGATTTCATCTAGCTATTTAAGTATAGCAATATTTCCTTTAATTAGGGAACAAAAGAAAAAGGGTTGTTTAAGTATTTCAGTAGATATTCCAAGTTATTTCTATTTATCATAATTTGCAACCTGAGGTTTAAGAATGAGTCCCTTAAAGCACCCCAGATAATGCCATTATAATCCTGTTTCTTCTTTCTTCTCTTCAAATACACCTATTTGAGCACCAAAGAAAGATTTCATATCTGCATAATCTCTAAATGCTTCAAACTTGATATTCTCATTACCTTTCTCTTTTGACTTACACATTGCTATTTTCTCTTGGTTCTCAGCATCAAAGAAATCTACATAGAATTCTGTAACCTTGTAATCACCCAACTTGTTAAGAAACTCCTCATCCTCTGTTATTGCTTCTTCAGAAGCTTCTTCATTACCAAATGAAGAAATTATCTCGTTATATCCTTCAATATCAAAAAAAGCAGCATTAAATATTACACAAGAGAAGTTTACAGTAAAAGGTACCATCGTTACTTTCTCACCAAAAAAGTCTACTATCTCATCATCATCCGGAATAGGGTAGGAAATCTTAACAGAAGCTGTTTTAGTTATCTTATTCTTTGTTATTGCATAAGATATATCATCTCGTATATAAGTTACTGTCTCAGTAACTATTCGATCTTTTTCTACCTGTGTAACCCCATCCTTCTCGGTCACTTTTGTTCTACCCCAAATCAAGTAGGCTACTAATCCTATTAGAGCAACAACTCCTATAACAACATATACCCACTTCTTTTTATCTTTCATATTAAGTTATAAATAAAATTAGTTTAATTTAACTCGATACTTTTCTGATGTTCCTGCTTTAGACAATACCAAAGATAAACCATCAGAACTCTCCGAAACCTCAAATATAAAACTACCTAATACGGGAATATCTGGCTTCAATGTCTCATAACCAATATAATCATCTAATTCATAAGAGTTGTCATGTTCTGAAAATTCCTTTCCATCTTCATTAACTAGTAATGCCCAATTAGAACCTAATGTAAACTCAGAATTTGTAGTATTTGTAACACTAACATCTATTTTAACAAATTTTCCACCTTCAGATGGAAATATAGGCTCACCCCAACCGGGCTGAATATTTTGTACTTCCTCAAAGGACTTAACTATAATCTTGACTGATGCAAGATTAATTTCGTCTCCAATAGGAACATCCACTACTTTAGTAGTATCTTCTTTTTTAGACTTAATTGTTGATACAGACGATTTGGAAATTATTCTGGTAAGCCTAGAAGTACAACATTCCTCTCCTATCAGGAAGCCAACAACTAGTGAAGCGAGAATAGCTATAATAAGATACTTTAACTCTATCCTTTTATTCATTGATAAGATTCTTAAAAGTTATTTGCAATTTTATCAGATAATTCTGGACAAAACAAATATCTCACGATTTAGAGATACCATTACATAGGATAAAAATATTAAATGAGATAAGTCAACCAGAGGTGCTTTTCGGTTTTTAGCACCTATCCATCTAGTCAACTCCTCTAGACTTGTTTACTAAAAATTCTCAATGATATACTCAGTTATTAATATAACTAATATATAGATATATGCATAATATTCAATTACAAATAATAAAGAAATTAGTATTTTCAAAAGAATCAAAGTTCTCAGAACTAAAAAAAAACTACCTGATATAGATAATAATCAATTCTGTTTTCATCTAAATACTTTACAGAAAGAGAACTTAGTTAAAAAGGAGAATAATATATATACACTAACTAATGAAGGATTATCTCTAAGTGAAAAACTTGATACAGAGAAAATAGAAATGAAAAAACAAGCAAAACTTACTGTATATCTAGGTGTAGTAAATGATAACAAGGAAGTATTAATCTATACTCGAAAGAAATCACCATTCTATGACTGTCAGGGATTTGGAGGAGGTAGAGTAGAGTATGGAGAAGATATTGTAGATGCAGCTAAGAGGGAGTTAAAGGAAGAAACTGGTTTAGATGGAGATTCTGAACTTATAAAGATATTACATAATAAATTATATGCTAAGGATACAAAAGAATTAGTTGTAGATAAAATACTTTTCTACTTTAAGATTTCTAATCCAACAGGTACATTAATATCTACAGATGAAGGATTCTATGAATGGGTAAAGATAGATAATATATCAGAATATATTGTTAAACCTTTTGATTCTAAAGATGAATTCCTAAGACAAGTAGAGTATCTTGTTAATTGGGATGGGAAGATAACACTAGAAGAACAGAGTCAGGAGGTAGAGGATTATTAATACAACAAAATTACATTTTAAAACTTGACACCATCCTCATATTTGCTACAATTTTTACAAGACATAATTTTATATCATTAAGCGATATGAAAGAATGCCCGACTAAAGATTTCTTTACAAAACACAAGAAATCTATAATTATTTCTATATTATTAATCCTCATAGTTGCACTCTTAGGTGCTCTCTATCTAACAGAATCTTTAGAAACAATTCTAAAGGACTTAGGTATTGGTAGAGATGAGTATTATGCTGAGACTGTAGAAAACGACAACCCTAGTTGTTCGTTTAAGAGGATAGAATATCCTGAGAATGCCTTTAATATTGGTGTTCCAAATGGATGGTACTATGCGGTTGATAATGGTACTGTCTCCATAATGGAAGATGAGACAAATACTACTGCAGTACTCATATATACTGCTAAATTACAGCCAGAATTCACAAAAGAGAATTTCCTAAATACATTCTCTAAAATCCTAAAAGAAACAGCTGAAGAAGGAGGAGGAACATTTGAGATGCAGGAAATTCAAGGGATAGAAGAGTTAGAAGATGAGATTTATGCAGATGTCATAGCTCAAATCAACGAATATGATATTAAGGGAAAGATGCATGTTTCTAAAACAAAAGATTTTGTTACATTTAAAGTATACTGGGCACCTGCAGAGATATTTGAAGAGAGAGAAAGTTTCTTAAAGGAAGTTTCAGGATGTTTTGCAAGAACAAAAGTACTTACAGATGATATTTTAGCAGCAAAACCTAAAGAAGAGGTAGAGAAAGAAACTCCTGAAGGTTTCAAAAAATACAAAGGGAAATACTTCCAGTTAGACAAGGCCTCTGGTTACACCATCTCAGAAGAGAAAGAAGGTTTTATTCAATTAGTAGGACCTGATCAAAGAACATTACTTAGCTACACATATACAACAGAATTAAAAGGTGACTATACACCTAAATTTTGGGTAGAAGAGGAGTTTGCAGAGATTAAGGAAATAACGGATTTTACATTAACAGATGAAACAGTATTACCTTCTCACGTGTTAGGGTATAGTGTACGGGAGTTTAACCTTAGTGCTAAGATGCAAGGTATACCTATTCTAGGTAAAATAACTGTGGGAATATATCAGCCTCCATATTCTGCTGGAGGGACTAAATATGCATCAGCTTACGGATTTGGACAGATGACATTAGCTGAGAATTGGGATAATGTAAAAGATGATTTACAGAAGATGCAAGATAGTTTTGATTTTGTTGATAGTAGTATGATAAGGAAGAATACATTACTACCAATAGTTGAACCTACTGAGAATCGAAGAGCTCCTTTTACTGTTCAAAGTAGTACTTATTCAAAAGGTTTAATAACTGAATCTAGTGAGAAATGGGTAGAAGGTATGAGAGGATATGAGACATTATCTTCACCAAGTACAGGTCTAGCATACCAAGTTCCTATTAACTCATGGAGTCTATATGGACCAGAGGGATCAGGATACTATAGACTGTTAGAAGATGGTAAATTTGAGAGGTTGCAGTAGGGAGAAGGTATAAAGGAGTGTAGTGAGGAGATTTGTCAAAACCTCTGGTGTTTTAGGTACACACTTTTTACATAAACTCTTTGAAGAAATTCCCATCTACTTCAACTTCTTCTCCGTTTATGATGACTCCAAGTCCCAACTCTTTCATTTTCTCAGCGAACAAATTGCCATCTATCAAATCAATAGGGGTCGCACCATCTCTATCCGCTTCGTTTCTTGCATCCCTAGTGAAAGTTCCTGTTGTCATAAACAAACCATTCTGTGCTCTCCCATCCATTGCTCCTCTAAAATTCCTTATTTCTTGAGATGAAACAGATCCTTTATATCGTTTACACTGAAATAAAATTCTAAAACTTAAAAAACTGTTAAGCTGTAATATACCAGTACCATCAATTCCACCATCTCCACTTCGTCCCGTAACTTCTACTTCTATAAAACCTGCTTCTCTTAATAACCTTTGAGAAAGTTTTTCAAATGCTGCAGGCGATAGATTGTACATCTCAGAGATTAGATTTTCTTGCCATGTAGATGTAGTGGTGTCAGGATCCTCTCCCACAAAAGAGAGATCTCCAACAGCAACATTTTTCCTACCAACATCTCTTACGGCTCTCTTAACCTCTTCTTTATCTACCTCTTGTATACCATAACCTTTTGTTGTTAATCTCCAAACACCTCTTTCAGAGTTTTCAACAACTCCATATCGTTTTAGATAATTTCTAGCCCACGTACATAGGTATGATAATTTTGTCATACTCCCCCTATGAATTTCATTCAAATCTTCTTCTGATAAGTTAAGAATCTCTCCAACCCTTTCATCTATTTCACGAACAGTAGCTGAACCTCCAAGCTCATGGAGTGCTTGTATAACAGGATTAAATAACTCGTCAAATTTTGGAACTGCCATTAATAGTTTTATCTAAGATTAATAATTCAATGAACCTCCGAGGACTAAGAGTCCTCGGTTTCTTTTTCAAAACTTAATTACCTCTGATTTTTAACATATTGAGATACCACTTTGTCTGTAATCTCTCCAACACTCTTAACCATATAACCATCTGCCCAAAATGATCCTCCCCAGTAAACCTCTTCCAAATTGGGGAAAAGCTTACGAAGCTTCTTACTTGTGCCTCCCTTAAGAATCTGCATGATACTGCTTACACTCCACTTAGGAGGTGCTCCCATGTACAAGTGGACATGATCTGACTGTATCGCTAACTCGTATATCTCCCAATTATTTAAATCACATGCAAAACGTATCATACCCTCTAAACGTTTACATATCTCACCTTCCAATACTCGTTTGCGATACTTAGGGATCCAGACAAAGTGATATCTCAAATCGTACTTAGCTTGAGATGTAGACTTAAGGGATTTCATCCCTGAAGTCTACCAACTTACACGCTAATTATCAAAGAGCTTTACAGCCGAGGGCTAAAAGCCCACGGATAGTCGCTAAGAACATTATACCCTCTTTCAATATTTTTAAAAATTAATTTTATTACATACGTTAAAACATATACCATGGAAATTATATACGTTAAAATACCCACATAGCATAAAAGAGATGGTTGGTATACGTTCTAGCTTAAATATGATTCTAACCTGTTATTCTAAGTAAATCTGGAAAGACATAAACACTTGGCTTACTACCTGCACCCTTTCTAAACAACAAAATTATTTTTGTCTTTTCCAATTTCTTAATTATTTGATTTGAATATGGTGGTTTTATTCCTGTTCGCTCTGAAAACTGGGAAGTTGAAAAGAGTGGATAAGAGAATATAAAATCAAGGATATCAATAGCATATTTTGACTTAGTTATTTCTTTTATCTCTTCTTTCTCCTCATCATACAATTCTTTTATAGCCCTTGCTTTACTGATATTTATCTCAGACTGTTCTTTTACAGCCTCTAGGAAATAAATAATCCATGAATTCCAATCACCATTTGCTGAAATATTATTTAATTTTGCGTAATAACTCTCTCTGTGTTTTTCAAAATAAGCACTTAGATAGAACATAGGTGTAGATAGAACATTTTTGAAGGTAAGAAATATTGGAAAAAGTATCCTCCCCAACCTACCATTTCCATCACCAAAAGGGTGAATCATTTCAAATTGTGCATGAACAATAGCAAGTTGTACCAGTGGATCTTTCTCTTGAGAATGGATATATCTCTCCCAATTAGACATTAAAGCTTTAATATTCTGTGGCCCAGGAGGTATATAACTTGCTTCTTCAATTGTTGTACCATGTCTACCTATATAAACTTGCCAATCTCGATATTCACCAATTTGACGAGTAGTAGAACGACTCTTTTCTAATAAAACCTTATGCATTTCCTTTAATAAGTTCTCTGAAAAAGGTTTTTCTTTCATTGCATCAATAGCAAAATACATCGTTTTTCTGTAATTCAAAACCTCCAAAATATCATGTTCTTTTTCTTCTAATTGTGCAGGGTTAGCTTCGTACTCAAGAACTTCTTCTAAAGTTGCTTGTGTACCTTCAATTTTTGAAGACACAACTGCTTCCTGTGTTGTTAATGGTGATAATAGTACATTTGGATTTGGGATGCCTTGTAATAAGCCATCAAACTTAGAGAGTCTATCTCGAGCATCTCCAATAAGTGATATATAACTAACCCAATCAAGATTTTCTAAAGGTAGTTCTTGTGGCATAAATGGTTCTCTAGACATAATCATATTTATAACAACTTATATACTCACCATAAACTCACTTGTTTCTCATTGCCCTTATTTTAAACAGGCATTCCTTTATTATATCCTTCAAGCATCAATTTTAAAAGGCAAATTAAATGTTTGTTCATTAACAACATGCTACCTCATTTACACCCTCCCCCACATATGATATCTTTAAATAACATATGTGTGACACACTATGGACTAAACAAAATCAATACTCTGTACTCCTTAAAAACAGTGATAGATCTGTAAATGAACCCAATC
>Ga0302237_1002102_pt1 | contig 12676 bp, 12 predicted proteins | sample AAG_UR_Ala_MG_FD_193530 | JGI IMG/M metagenome (GOLD analysis project Ga0302237, IMG submission 193530) | Enriched activated sludge microbial communities from anaerobic digester in WTTP, New Holstein, Wisconsin, United States - AAG_UR_Ala | ecosystem: Engineered > Bioreactor > Anaerobic >... | reverse complement strand
GGAGGAAGGGTTTCTCTGCACCGAAAGTGTCGCCCAGAGGACCATGGAATGGTACCGCGGCAACACCGTCGATCAGTATATCGATCTCTTCACCAGGACCAGCGCGGACAATGCCGGACTGTATACCAAGCGCAACCTTCTGCAGATCGAGAAAGACATCATGAGCGGCTTCGACTTCTTCGTCAGCGAAGGCAAGTATTCCCTCGCCGACCGGACCAGAATTCTGGATGAGAAGCGGGTCACCAATGAAGTAGCCCTCGCCGTAAAGGCCATGCTCGGCCGATAGGCATGTGCCCGACCCCGCTTCCCTCCCGAAGAGAAGCGGGGGCCATCGCTTTCTTGCATTTACGCCGAGCAAAAGGTGAATCTCCGTGCATTCACCTTTTTTTTTGAATGCAGCAAAGATCCATGGTGGAGATGACAAAGGAGGATGACGACATGAGTGATCCAACCACGGTGATGACGAACGAAGAGCGTGTCGTCTATATGCAGCAGAAAAGAAAGCAGACCCAGATCCGGGACACCATGCTTGCCATTGCCGGTGTTCTGTCCTTTCTGCTGATCTGGGAGGCTGTGGTGATGAGCGGGTGGGTGGACAGCAAGAAGCTGTGCAGCGTCCTGGAGGTCTTCAGGCTTTTCATCGTGAAGTTCACCGATATCAATCCCGACGGGGCGGTTCTACTGGTTAACGTCTGGTCCAGCCTGCTCATCGCTCTTTCCGGCTTCGGGCTGGCCATTGTCATCGGGATACCCCTTGGCTGGCTCATGGGGTGGTACCGGGGATTCGATGCTTTCATGCGCCCCATTTTCGAAATAATCCGTCCCATCCCTCCGGTCTCCTGGATTCCCCTTTCTATTGTCTGGATGGGCATCGGACTGAAGGCCAAATCGTTCATTGTCTTCTTTGCCGCCTTCGTCCCCTGTCTCATCAACTCCTATACGGGGATCCGGCAGACCAAGGAAGTGCTGAAGAATGTCGGCAAGACCTTCGGCGCATCAAACTTCACCATTTTCTGGAAGGTCGGCATCCCGTCGTCGCTGACCATGGCCTTCGCGGGCATCAAGGTGGCCATCGGCAACGCCTGGGCTACCCTGGTCGCGGCGGAAATGCTGGCTGCCTCCAGCGGTCTTGGTTACATGATCCTGATGGGGCGCTCCTATGGGCGTGTGGATCTGGTCATCCTCGGTATCGTCGTCATCGGGGCCCTAGGGGTTCTGATATCTCTGCTTATCACCCGGGCTGAGACGTACCTCATGAGATGGAAAAAGGTATGAGCGGCAAACATGCTATTCAATTGAGTCAGGCGGAAATTCGGGAGCAGCGCCTGAACCTTCTTTATAAGATCCTGCCGATCCTTTCAGTTCTGCTGCTGATCGGGCTCTGGCTGTATGCTTCCCGGGGCTACAACCCCAAAGTCGGATCGGGCTTTCCGACTCCTGCGGCGGTCTGGGATCGTACGGTACGGCTCTTCACCGCGCCGGTGAAGAAAAGGAGCCTGATCATGCATGCGCTGGTCAGTCTGAGACGAATCGGAATCGCCCTGGCTTTCGACTGGACTTTCGGCATTGTCTTCGGCATCATCATCGGCTGGTACGCGAAGCCCAGGGCTTTCTTCTCCCCCATGTTCGACGCTTTCAGGGCAGTTCCGCCTCTGGCCTGGATTCCTCTGATCACTCTCTGGTTCGGCATCGGCGAATTCCCCAAGATCCTGATAGTGATTTTCGGCTCCCTTGCCTCGATTGTGGTGAACGTCAAGGCCGGACTCAGCACTGTGGACAGGATGTACCTCGATGTGGGCACCGTCTTCAACGCCTCCCCGATGCAGACACTTATTAAAATCGCGATTCCTTCGTCACTTGATGCGATCTTTGCAGGGGTGCGGACATCGACCAGCGCCGCATGGATGGTTGTCCTCGCCGCAGAGATGCTGGGAGCCGACGCAGGCGTAGGGTTCCTCATTTCCCGGGGCATGGATTCGATCGACATGCCGCTGGTGCTCACCGGTATGATCGCAATAGGTATTGTCGGCGCAATTTTGGCAATTCTCACACAACTGGTTGAAAGGTTGATATGTCCATGGACAAGAAAAAGCAAGTAATCCTGAGTCTGAGAAATATCAGTCACAGTTTCATCGTGAAAAACGAGGTCAAAGCCGCCGTGTCGGACGTCTCACTGGACGTCTATGACAACGAGTTTCTCGTTGTCCTCGGTCCCGGGCACAGCGGAAAAACAGTGCTGATGAACGTCATTGCAGGGATAGAGAAGCTTGTGGAGGGAAAAATCTATCTTCGGGGAGAAGAGATCCATGGAAGCAACCGCAGCATCGGGATGGTTTTTCAATCCCTGAACCTGATGCCATGGCGTACGGTGATGCAGAATGTGGAATTCGGCCTCGAACTTGCGGGGCTTGATAAAAAACAAAGGCGGTTGATCGCTCAGAAGCATATCGATCTGGTGCGCCTTTCCGGCTTTGAGAGCGCCTATCCCCATGAGCTCTCGGGCGGCATGAAGCAGCGTGTCGGTATCGCCCGCGCTTATGCCAACAACCCCGAAATTCTGATCATGGACGAACCTTTTGGTGCGCTGGATGCCCAAACGCGGTATGCGATGGAGGAGGAGGTGCTGCGCATATGGAAGGAGGAGAAGCGAACGGTGATCTTTGTCACGAACAACATCGAGGAAGCGGTCTACCTGGCGGATCGGATAGTCCTGTTGAGCAACTGTCCGGCCCGAGTCAAACACATCTATGATCTGTCCTCCCTCGGACGCCCGAGGAACATGATGGATCCGGAGTTTCTTCGCATTCGAACCGAGATTTCCCAAAACACCGATCTGGCTCTATAGGGGGATGACAATGAGCGGCGAACATAAAGTGAAGGTGGAGAACCTGACCAAATACTTCGATGACCTCCATGTGCTCGATGACGTCTCGTTCAACATAAGGAAGGGGGAGTTCCTCTGTGTCGTCGGCCCCACCGGATGCGGCAAGACCACCTTCCTCAACCTTCTGACGAGGATCTACATGCCCACCCGGGGACAACTCTACATTGATGGGGAACCCGCCGATCCGAAGAAGCACAACCTGTCGGTGGTCTTTCAGGAGCCTTCGGCGATGCCATGGCTGACCGTCGATAAAAACCTCCGCTTCGGAATGGAAATCAAAAATCTTCCCAAAGAAGAGATCGAGAGGCGGATCGAAAACATGATCGGCCTTCTGGGGCTGGAGCAGTTTCGGGAGCGATATCCCCATCAGCTCTCCGCATCGACGGCACAGCGGATCATCATAGGTCGCGCCTTTGCCATGCAGCCCGATCTGTTATTGATGGATGAACCCTACGGGCAGATGGATATCAAGCTGCGCTTCTATCTTGAGGACGAGGTTATCCGGCTCTGGAAGGAAATGGGGACGACAGTGGTTTTCATCACGCATAACATCGAGGAGGCGGTCTATCTCGCCGAACGGATCCTCATCCTCACCAATAAACCGGCCAGGATCCGGGAGGAAGTCACGGTGGATCTTCCCAGGCCGCGGGACGTCTCGGATCCCGAATTCATCAAGATCCGCAACCATGTAACGGAGCAGATAAAGTGGTGGTGATTTTTCAATGACCCTGGCTTCCCAGATTATTCTCGTTGTCTGCGTGAATCTTTTTTCAGCTTTCATACAGGCCAGCATCGGTTTCGGGTATGCGCTGATTGTCATGCCGCTGATGGCGCTCTTTCTGCCGATGGCGACCTGCTCCGCCATCTCGGCGGTGACCATCGTTGCCATCGGGATTCAGATGTCTGTGACACTCCGGAAGAGCCTGAAAATCGCAACCGTTGTCCTTCCGATGCTGTGCTGCTTCGCCACAATAAATGTGGGTCTCTATCTGCTGGCGACCTTCGACGAATTTCTGTTGAGGATTGTTCTGGCTTTTTTACTTATTGTGGCGACAATGTCCTCTATTATGGTGAACAAGGCAAAAGGCGGAACCGCATCGGGAAAATGGTATTTCGCCGTGATTGCAGGGCTCCTGACGGGCGTTTCCGCGGGAATGTTCAATATCGTCGGCCCATTTCTGCTGCTCTACTACTTCACTGTCTGCGATGATACCCTGCACATCAAGGCAAGTCTGGAGTTCAGCTTCCTCCTCGCAGGCATTTACTCCTCCATAATGCATTATTTCATCTATCGCAACATCAATGCCGCTGTCGCGCCGCTTATCCTGGCCGCCGTGGCAGCGGCCCTCGTGGCGGGGTTTGTGGGAATCGGAATCTACCGGCGGCTGAATAAAAAGCGTCTGGCGTCTTTTGTGTATGTGCTTCTTCCCGTGATGGCTCTGATTTTGGTTTTAAATGGTATAATGAAATGATGATCTACATGAGATTTTGGCTGCCCTTCTTCCGCAACCGGGTGGCCATGATAACCGGATTTTTTCCGATGTCCCCAATGTCGGGGGCGTCGCTTAGTACAGGTATCAGGAGATGAAAAGGATGGGAAAAGACAAGAAAATTCTGTTTTTGGGCCTGGATGCGGCGATGCCCGACCTGGTCAAGAAATTCGTGGCCGAGGGGGTCATGCCCAATACGGCCCGACTGATGGGGCAGGGGGTTTTTTCCAGGCTGGAAACGGTGTTTCCTCCCCTGACTGCCGCCGCCTGGACGGCGATTGTCAGCGGAGCGGGAAGCGGGACTAACGGGGTGCCCAGCCTGATGGTCAAGCACCCCGGGGAAGAACTGGATCATTGGCACACGTCTTTCGATCGCAATGAGGTGCTCTGCGAAACCCTCTGGGATGTGGGGAAAAGATTGGGAAAAAAGGTCGCCCTCATCAACTGGCCCGTCACCTTCCCCATGGGGGCCATCAGCGAGGAGGAGGGGTGCCAGCTCGCGGGAGCGCTGAACCCGCCTTTCCGTTACTTTTTCATGCCCCTCTGGGATGTGGCATCCAGCGCCTGCTTTTCCGACAAGCTTCTGCACTGCAACCAGATTCCCGGTCGGGCTGTAAAGGTTCAGACCCGGGAAGCGACGGGATGGACGAACCTGCCGGCCAGCCGGAAGCCCCATCTGGAGTTTGAAATCACAGTTCCACCCACCTATGTCAAGGGGTTCAGGATGAATGTCCTCATCTACGCGTCCGCCGACGGCGGGTACGACCGGATGCTGGTGAGCGAGGGAAAGGATGCCAAAGCGGCCATCACCGATATCGCCATGGGCGAGTATGGGCCGTGGATCACGAAAAGCTTCGATGCCCGGGATTACAATCGAAAGGGCCGTTTCCGCTTCCAGATCCTGGAGCTGAGCAGGGATGGAAAGCACTTCAAGCTCTACCAGAGCGCCATCAATATGGCGGATCCGTATTCGGTGCCCGCATCCTTGAGCAAAGAGGTGGAAAAGGTGGCGGGAGCCTACATGGAAGTGGATGATCCCTGGGCCTTCATGGACGGATGGATGACAGGCGATCTTTACCTGGAACAGCTGGGCCTCCACGCAAACTGGTGGGGAAAAGCCACCCGATATGTGCTGGAGCATCAGGAGTGGGACATGGCCTTCTCCTGGGTGGGAACCATCGACCATGTGGAGCACGCCCTCTACTCCGGGATCGAGCCCAGTTCCCGGGTTTACAGCGAAAAAACCGCCCCCTTCTGCTGGAACATGATCCGTGAGACCTACCGCCAGGTGGACGAGAACATCGGCAGGATTCTCGAAGTCGTCGATCTCAACGAGACCTATGTCATCCTCATCTCCGACCATGGGATGACCCACCTCGACTGGAACCCCTTCGTGAAGGAGCATCTGCAGCGGGCAGGGCTTCTGAAGTACAACCTGGATCTGTCCACCGACGATCCGTCCAACCTCTCCATCGACTGGTCCCAAACACTATGCCACCCTCTGGAACCCTGCCATGCCCATATCTTCATCAATCTCAAAGGGCGCGACCCTCAGGGAATCGTGGAACCCGAGGATTACGAGAAAGTGCAGGAACGGATCATCAACTGCCTCATGTCCATGAAGAATCCCGAAAATGGCAGTAATGTCGTCGCCTACGCTCTGAAAAAGAAGGAAGCGGCCCGGCTGGGCATCTATGAAGGCCCCGGGATAGATCGGGTGGGGGATGTGCTGTACGCCTGGAATCCGGGCTACATGTCCCACCCCTTCATTTACCGCTCGGCGATAAAATACCGGGATGGTTCGGAACGGGTGAGAGCGAATCCGGAACTCTATGAGGCGGCCATCCTGTGTCGAAATTTTCCGGATCTCATTGATGAAGTCGTACGGGAACAGGGCGGGGATTACAATGCCGTCTGCGGGAACTTCACAGGGGTCCATCTTGCCGAACCCACATTGCGCAGCATGCACGCCTGCATGATCATGGCGGGTCCCGGTGTGACGCGGTATGAAAGAAAATTTCCGGCGCGCATCATCGATGTCTGCCCGACGCTGTCCAAGCTGTTGGAAATCGATGTGCCCAAAGATGCGGAGGGCGGAGTATTATATGATGTCCTGGACAAAATCAAAAGATAGGGTTGAGACGGTCGGTCTTGTCGGCTGCGGCCGCATGGGGCTGTGCATGGTCGAAGCGCTGATAAAGGGCCGGTTCACGGTGGTCGCTTTCGACACGTACCCCGAGGCTGTGCGCCGAGCGGTCTCACGTGGAGCGGAGGCTGCCGCAGATCCGGAAGACCTGGCGAGGAAGGCCGATGTGGTTCTGATGTCGCTGCCCGGTCCGCTGCAGCTGGAAGAAGTACTGTTCTCCGGGAACGGGATCATCCACGGCCTGGGCAAGGGAAAGGTGGTGGTGGACACCAGCACGGTGGATCCCAACACGACCCGGGAAAACGCCCGCAGATTGGAGGAGGCCACCGGGTCCGCCTACCTGGACTGTCCCGTTCTGGGCCGGCCCTCGGCGGTGGGGAAGTGGATGCTGCCCACCGGCGGTAACCGGGAAGCCCTGGAGTGGGCGAAGCCCGCCCTGCTGACCTTCGCGGCCAACGCCATCCCCGTGGGAGGCCATGGGGCGGGAAACGCCCTGAAACTGCTCAATCAGATGATGTTCAGCTGCATCAACGCCATCTCCAGTGAGGTGATGGCCATCGCCTCCCATGTGGGGGTAGACCCCAGGGTGTTTTATGAAACAGTCGCCTCATCCAGCGCCGCCACGGTAAGCGGTCTTTTTCGGGAAGTGGGCAGATGCATCATAAACGAAGGGTTCAACGATCCCGCCTTCACCGTAGATCTATTGATCAAAGACGCAAAGCTGGCCCTGCAGATGGCAAAGGAGGCTGACGCGCCCAGTGTCATCGCCGGAACCGTGCAGCTGTACAACGAGATGGCCCACGCCAAGGGGCTGGGAGCTCAGGATTCGAGCGCTGTTTACAAGGTATTTGCAAATTTATTCAACAAGGAGTGATAGAGTGAAGCTTGAATTTGAATACGGTGAAGGGACGATGGCGGCGGAACTTCCCGATGACACCGAGGTTTTCATTCCCGGGGTGACCGTTAAAGATCCGCCGGTCCTACCCCAGGACTGGGACACCCTGTACGCAGAGACATTGAAGAGCATCCGCAACCCCATCGGGATGCCGCCCCTGCGGGAATTGGGCCGGAAGGGGAGCAAGGTGGTTTTCATCATCCCCGATATCGTCAAGGGCGGAATCCAGCCCACCAGCCACCGGAAGGTTTCCATCACCGCATGCCTCGAGGAACTTTACGCCGCAGGAGTGGATAAGAAGGACATCCTGCTGCTGATCTCCAACGGACTTCATCCCCGGGCCACCGAAGAGGAGATCCGCAAGATCCTCGGAGAAAAGCTGTTCAACGATTTTTACCCCTGCGGAAAGGTGACCAGCCATGATTCGGAGGATTGGGACCACCTTGTGGATCTCGGGCACACCGAGAGCGGGGATCATGTGATCATGAACAAGTATGTCTTCGACGCTGACATCGCCATCATGATCGGCCACTGTCAGGGGAACCCCTACGGCGGCTATTCGGGGGGGTACAAGCATTGCGCCACCGGCATCACCCACTGGAGGAGTATCGGCGGCCATCATGTGCCGTCGATCATGCACCGCCGGGACTTCACCCCCGTATCAGGGACCAGCACAATGCGCAGCAAGTTCGACGAACAGGGCATGCTCATGGAAGAAAAGATGGGCAAGAAGTTCTTCTGCTGCGACGGGGTGCTTGATTCGTCCTCCCGGCAGATTGCGATCTTCAGCGGGTATGCCAGAGAAATGCAGCCTGTGAGCTGGAAGGTGGCTGATAAGCGTACCTATGTGCCTTTCGCGGAGAAAAAATACGACTGCATGGTTTTCGGCATGCCCACCAACTTTCATTACGGCAACGGAATGGGAACAAACCCCATACAGATGATGCAGGCCCTGAGCGCCCAGGTCATCCGGCATAAAAGGGTCATGTCCGACCGGTGCGTCTTCATCGTCTCCAGCATCTGCGACGGGTATTTCCATGACGAACGCTGGCCATACTTGCGCGAAGTCTACGAAATGTTTCAGCACGATTACATGAATGTCCTTCCGGACATGCACCGCTATGGGGAATATTTCGCCACAAACCAGGAATACATCCGAAAATACCGATTCGCCAACGCCTTCCACCCCTTCCATGGATTCTCCATGATGAGCTGCGGGCATATCGCGGAAATCAATACCGCCGCCATCTACATCGTCGGGGCCCGGGAGCCCGGCATAGCCAGAGGAATGGGATTGAAGACGAGGGGCACATTTGAGGAGGCTCTGGCGGACGCAAAGCGCAAGTATCTGCCTGAGAATCCGCGGATACTGGCTTTGCCGCTGACCTTCAAAACCGGGGCAGTGCACCTTTCAATGAAGGGAGAGGAATACGACGGCACCAACAGGCACGCCGGAGATCGGACGATCATGCACTGACCGGAACCTATTGAGCCGATCCGGCGCACTCCCCGCGGGATGACAGTGAAACCACTTCCCGGCGGCAGGGCAGGCTGTCACCCCCCGACCCCCCAAGGTCCCCGACCCCCGAAGGGCCGCGGCGGAGGGCGCGGCCACCTCCGGGGGCCTGTCGGCGGAGGTCGTGGTCCCCGGTTTTTCAGGCCCGGGACCGCCGTCGGGAACTCCGCGGCTTTTTCGGCGACGGAGGCAGTCTTGACAGATAGTGGGGATGGAACGCATTATGAGGGCTGCGGCGGCGCCCGGGGCCGGCGTAGGGTCAGGGGCATGATGGGGGGCCGGGGAGGAAACCGGAGAACGGGGCGGCCCCGTATTGCAGGGGCGAATCACGCACGATGTGAGACCGTGCGATATAAGGAGAAAAGGTATGAAAAAGGTTGTGAGCGTCTTTTTCGTCGCGCTTTTTACCGTGACGCTGATGTTCGCCGGCGGGGCGAAGGAGAAGGAAGCGTCGGGAAAACTCATCCTCTATACGACTGTCGCGGACGCGCAGTACGATATGACCATCGCGGCGTTCAACAAACTCTACCCGAACATCAAGGTCTACTACACCTATGGCGGGGCCGGGGAGAGCAAGGCGAGGATCAAGGCCGAAGCGGCCAACCCGCAGGCCGACGCCATGTACGGCGGCCTGCAGTACGGGGACCTGGCCGAGTACGGTCAGTTCTTCGAATCCTATGTCTCCGCCCATGACAAAAATGTGCAGAAGGGCTTCGAAAACACCACGGGAAAACTCACCTTTCACGATTCGCAGATTCCCTGCCTCATCGTCAACGACGACCTGGAGGCCAAAACGGGAGTGAAGATCACCGGCTGGAACTCCCTGCTGGATCCGCGGCTGAAGGGGAAGATCGTCAGCGCCAACCCCACCGCCAGCTCCTCGGCCTGGAACAACCTGCAGTGCATCCTCACCGACTTCGGCGGCTGGAACAGCGACGCCGCCTGGGACTACATCGCCAAGCTGATGCAGAACGGGCTGGTGGTGGTCAGCTCCTCGTCCACCCCCGCCAAGGCGACCTTCGCCGGGGAGTACGTGGTGGGACTCACCTACGAGCCTCTGGTGGTTCAGCTTCTGGACGGCGGCTCCAAGGGGGCCCATATGGTGTTCTGGGAAGAGGGGACCACATCCATCGGCTTCGCCTCCGCCATCATCAAGGGCGCGAAGAACCTGGAAAACGCCAAACTGTTCATGGACTTTCTGCAGAGCGAAGCGGGGCAGAAGTGCTACCTGGACAGCGGGGCCCGCCCCGTGGCCACCTATCCCCTGAAGGGAGGGAGCCCGCACATGGTGGATCTGTCCACCATCAAGGTGAAGGTGGCGGACACCGAGGCCCTGGCGGTGAACAAATCGGCCATCAGCGAGAAGTGGAACGCCTACTGGGCGAAGTACGGCAACAAGTAAGGCGCCGGCGGGTGGAACGGAGGCCCGCCCCTTCCCGGGGCGGAGCCTCCTCACGATGACGGCGGCATGAAAACCGGCGCCTCCGGGGATGAGGGCCCTTCCGGCCCGCCGGCGGGCGCCGTTTCCAATCCGGGTCGGAATCGAAGGACGACGCTGAAACCGCCGCCCGGTTTTCCGGGGTCCTGTCCCCGGGACCTGCCGGGGAAGGCGGATTCCGGCCCTGCGACAGCAGTGCCCGTGCGCCCTCGCTATGGGAGAATGTGAATGAAAATGGTGAACGCCACGGAGATGCTCCGGGCCGCCCGGGCCGGCGGATACGCCGTCGGTCATTTCAATCTCAACAACATGGAAAGCGTGCGGGCTTTTCTGCTTGCCGCCCAGGAAACGCGATCGCCCATTATCCTGGGTGTCTCGGGGGGGACGGCCAAATACATGGGCGGCTACCGCACCATCGCCGGCATGGTCCAGGGGTTCATGGACTATCTGGGCGTCACCGTCCCGGTGGCCCTTCATGTGGACCACGGAACCCTGCAGGAAGTGACGGATGCCATGGAAAGCGGGTTCAGCTCCGTCATGTTCGACGGTTCGGCCCTCCCCATCGGGGAAAACATCGACAAGACCCGGGCGGTGGTCATGGAGGCCCACGCCAGGGGGATCTCGGTGGAGGCTGAAGTGGGCGGCATCGGGGGGGAGGAGGACGGCCGGGTCAACCGGGGAGAGTTCGCTGACCCCCGGCAGTGCGCCATGCTGGCCGAAACAGGCATCGACTGTCTTGCCGCCGGCATCGGCAACATCCACGGAAAATACCCCGCCGACTGGGAGGGTCTGGACTTCGCCCTGCTGGCGGACATCAGGGCCCGCATCGGGGGTCTGCCGCTGGTTCTCCACGGGGGGTCGGGCATTCCCGTCGACATGATCCGGAAGTCCATAAGTCTGGGAGTGGGGAAAATCAACGTCAACACCGAGCTGCAGATCGCCTTCACCGAGGCCACCCGGCAGTACTTTCTGGCCGGCCGGGACCGGGAAAGCCGGGGTTTCACGCCCCGGGCCGCTCTGGCCCCGGGACTGGAGGCGACGAAAAAGCTGTGCATCGAAAAGATGGAGCTCTTCGGGAGCGTGGGTCGGGCGTGAGGATCCCCGCCCGGCGGCCGGCGCCGCGGCATGATGGAGAGGACGGATGACGATAGACCAGCTGAAGGAAAAGGCGCGCCGGATCCGGATCGACACCCTGGACATGATCCTGGCGTCGGGGTCGGGCCATCTGGGGGGCTCCTTTTCCGCCACCGACATCATGGTGGCCCTGTACTACGGCACGATGCGGATTTTCCCCGACCCCGATCATCCGGACCGGGACCGGTTCATCCTCAGCAAGGGACACGCGGCCCCCGCCCTCTACGCCATACTGGCGGACAAGGGCTATGTGGACCCGTCGGCCCTGAAAACTCTGCGCCGCCTGGGCAGTCCCTTCCAGGGGCACCCGGATTCGGCCAAGTGTCCCGGCCTGGACTGCACCACCGGGTCCCTGGGTCAGGGCATTTCGGTGGGCGCCGGGATGGCCTACGGACTGAAACTCCTGAAACGGGACACCCGGGTCTATGTCCTTGCCGGTGACGGGGAGCTGAATGAAGGAATCTGCTGGGAGGCCTTCATGGCCGCCGGGAACTTCGGTCTGGACAACCTGACCATCATCGTGGACAGAAACCGGATACAGCTCAGCGGGAGAACCGAGGAGATCATGGCGCTGGAGTCCCTGGAGGCGAAGGTCCGGAGCTTCGGTTTCGACGTGGACACCATCGACGGCCATGATTTTTCCCGGATACTTCCCGCGCTGGACAGGACCGTCCCGGGAAAACCCCGCTGCGTCATCGCCGGCACGATAAAAGGAAAAGGGGTGTCCTTCATGGAGGACCGGGTGGAATGGCATGGGGACCTCCCCAAAGGCGGTCAGATCCAGGAAGCGTACCGGGAACTCGGGGGAGAGACTCATGTCCGATAAAAGAGCGACCCGGGAGGGGTTCTACGCGGGGCTGGCGGAGCTGGGGAAGGAGCGCCCCGACATCATCGCGGTGGACGCGGACCTGCCCAAGACCACCGGCTCCCACGCCTTCTGCACGGCCTTCCCCGACAGGTATGTCAATGTGGGGATCGCCGAACAGAATCTGGTGGGGATGTCGGCGGGCCTGGCCCGGGTGGGCTTCGTCCCCTTCTGCAGCTCCATGGCGGTCTTCGCCGTGGGCCGGGCCTTCGAAATAATCAGAAACGCCGTCGCCTATTCCCGGGTCAATGTGAAGATCGTCGGCAGTCACGGCGGCATCACCGCCGCCGGGGACGGCGGGTCCCATC
>Ga0302237_1002092_pt1 | contig 12728 bp, 7 predicted proteins | sample AAG_UR_Ala_MG_FD_193530 | JGI IMG/M metagenome (GOLD analysis project Ga0302237, IMG submission 193530) | Enriched activated sludge microbial communities from anaerobic digester in WTTP, New Holstein, Wisconsin, United States - AAG_UR_Ala | ecosystem: Engineered > Bioreactor > Anaerobic >... | reverse complement strand
TTGCCGAACTGGATTTCCCACGCTTCGCTCAACTCGTACCCCCACCAGAAGTCGAAGAACTCGACCGTGTGCCCGTCATCCGTGTCACCGTCCAGTTGCACAAAGTACTTGATTTCGGGCGCGAAGGCATGGCCGGAGAACACCAACCGCGTGCGTTCGTTGTCAAAGTAGTTGCGGTTGCGGATTTCGTGCGCGACCCCGGCTTGGTCCGTCCACGATTGGTCATCGCGGCTGAACGCGACATATCGCCATTGAAACCGCGCGTTCATCTTCAGTTCGAAGGACTGGGACCGCGCGTTGGAGTATCGCAGGAACAATCCTCGATCGTAGCCGATTTCCGTCGTTTCTGAGGGTTCGACCGCCGGCGGTTCCGCGAACTCCGCCGAGTCGTGCTCGGAGGCCAGCGTCCATGCCGCATCGGATTCGTTCTCCAGCAGCGATTCAGACAGCAACATCACCTCTTCCGCCGCAGCGGGAACGGCCGTGGCGAGAAAGGCCGCCAGCCATGCCAGCGACGCCAGCATCGGCAGCAGCCGCGCCGCGCGCAGCGTCGCGGTCGGCGTGCTGCCCACTCGCCACGACATCCGTGTCGGCACCCTGCAACGGCCGCTTGGTTTCATGGTTGCGAAGAGAAGGTTGGGGCAAGAGGCAGCAACGCCCAGCCGCGGGAGCGCCGGGTCGCCCGTCATCCTAATCGAATCGACGGTAGCGGATATAGCGGTTGAGCAAAACTTTTCGATTGCGGTGTTTTGGAAGACCTCCCTTCTGCAGGACCCGGCGCACGGCCTTAATCGCGACGTTGCGGCGTCCCAGCGGGGGTAAGATGAAGCCAAACAGGGGCGAAGCGGACGGAAGAACGACGCAACGAAAAAACGAAGGAATGGCTGCGGTGGCCGGCCGCTTTCGGTAAAGTAAAGATGGCCGAAGCGGCACTTCGCTCCCAAGTTTGCAGGACTCCGTTCGACGGAACGGGGTCCAACACGTTGCGGCGAGGAGGACGTGATGAGCATCCGCTTTAAGATGACGACGGTCGCCGTCGCGGTGATTCTGCTCGTGAATTCGCTGCTTTCTTTTATCGCCCTTCGCTACTTGGGCTCCGTCTGGCTCCAGGAGGTCCAGACGCGGGTGCAGCGGAACCTGAACTCAGCGCGGTCGGCGTACCGGAAGCGGGTTGAGTTGATCGCCGCTTTCTTGGAAGGCACGGCCCGCGCCCGCACTCTAGCTGACGTGATCCGCGGCGACGATTTGGGGGAGGTCGAGTGTGTGCTGCACGACATTCAGCAGGCAGGCAAGATGGACTTCGTGACGCTGCTGGACCCGACCGGCGAAGTCATCGGCCGAGCGCGCGGCGAGCAAGTCGGCGACCGCCTGGCGGACGACCTCTTGGTGCGCCGTGCGCTGTCGGAACGTCAAACGGCGACCGGGACAGTCATCTTGTCTCGCGACCGTCTGCTGACCGAGGGTGCCGATCTGGCCGAGCGCGCCCGCTTCGAGTTGGTTCCGACGCCGGCCGCTCGATCCACTCCTGACACGGTCCGCTGCGACGGCATGGTGGTCGCGGCCATTGTCCCGGTGCTCGATGCCCAGGGGCAGTTGCGGGCCCTGCTCTACGGCGGGAGCCTGCTGAACCGCCGCTACGAGATCGTGGATGCGATCAAGACCGAGGTGTTTCCTCTGGAGGCTTACCGCGGCAAGGACATCGGCACCGTGACGATCTTCCAAGACGACTTGCGGATTTCCACCAACGTCACGATGGGGGATGGTTCGCGCGCGGTGGGCACTCGGCTCAGCGAGTCGGTCTGCGAGACCGTGCTGGACCGCGGCGGCACCTGGGCGGCTCCCGCCTTCGTCGTCAACGACTGGTACATCACGGCTTACGAGCCGATTCGCGACCCGGCCGGACGAGTCATCGGCGTGCTTTACGTCGGGCTGCTGCAAGCCCCGTTCACCCATCAATTGAACGTCATCAGCGCGGTCTTTCTGGCCATCGTGCTCGCCGCTGCTCTGGCCAGCCTGGGTCTGTTGCTGCTGGCAAATCATCTGGTTCTCAGCCCCATTCGGCACGTCGTCGTCATGGCCCAGAAGATCATCGGCGGAGACCTCTCGGCCCGAGTGGGCATCCGCCCGCCGGGCGAGATGGGGATCCTGTGCCGCGCCGTCGATAGCATGGCCCACGCCGTCGCCGAACGCGAGGAACTCCTCAAACTCGCCACCCGTCAACAGCTCAGTCGTAGCGAGCAACTGGCGTCAGTCGGCCGGTTGGCGGCCGGTGTGGCGCACGAAATCAACAATCCGCTGACCGGTGTGCTGGCCTTCGCGGACATGATGCGCGAGAAGGAGAACCTGGACGATCAGGACCGCGAAGATCTGGCCTTGATCATCCGCGAGACCAAGCGGGTCCGCGAAATCGTCCGCGGGCTGCTGGATTTCGCACGGGAAACGCCGTTCGTCCAGAAGCCGCTGGACATCAACGAGCTGGTCCGTCAGACCTTACGGCTGCTGGGCAAGCGGGAGGCGTTCCAGAAGATCTACATGGTCGAAGACCTCGCCGACGGTTTGCCGCTGGTCAATGTCGACAAGAACCAGCTGCAACAGGTTTTCTTGAATCTGGCGTTGAACGCTTGTGAAGCGATGGGGGAAGGCGGTACGCTGATGGTCAGTTCGTCCGCCGGCGGCGACCGTGTGGTGGTCAAAGTAACGGACACCGGTTGCGGCATCAAGCGGGACAATCTTGAGCAGATTTTCGAACCCTTCTTTACGACGAAGCCGGTGGGCAAGGGTACCGGACTGGGCTTGAGCGTCAGTTACGGAATCCTCCAGCAGCACGGTGGTACGTTGGAGGTCGAAAGCGACGTGGGCAAGGGCACCACCTTTATCGTCACCCTGCCGGCAGTCGCTGCGGGCGGTGCCGAGGAACTGGCGGGGGCGGCGCAGAATTCGGCGGCAGCGCTGTCGGCGAAGTAGGAACGCACGGCGGGTCCCGGCCGCCGGACGGGACTCGGAAGTGGTTGCCAAGCCGAATGGCCGGATCGAGGTCCCGTCCCGCGGCCGGGACCTACGGGGGCGAGTCACGGTCTGGAGCGAGCGATGACGCGAAAGATGCTTGTGATTGCCAGCGAGGCGGCGGCTGGCCGGCGTTACCAGCAAATGCTCCGCGCCGACGGTCATGACGCGTATTTCGCTGAGGACGCGGGGGCGGCGCTGGCGACCGCCAAGGCCGGCGGGTTTCGCCTGGTGTTCCTCGTCCAGACGGATTCGGCGTGGGACGCCGTGGCCATGCTCCGCGAAATCAAGGCCGCGGATCCCGCGGTCCGCGTGGTGATGGTCAGCTGCCAGGCCGCCGTCGAAGCCGCCGTGGAAGCCATGCGCGCAGGAGCGGCGGACTACCTCCGCGAACCTTGTTCCGCCGAGCAGGTGCGGTCGGCGCTGGAGCAGATCGATCAGTCCGCCCGCGGACTCTGGCACGCCGCCTACCGAGAGGATTTGCCTCGCGAGCCGCGGTGCTTCGAGGGGATGATCGGGCAGTGCGCCCCGATGCGGGACGTGTTTGCCCTCATCGAACGCATCGCTCCCGCCGACGCCACGGTGCTGGTCACCGGCGAAAGCGGGACCGGCAAGGAAATGGTGGTACGGGCGATCCACCAACACAGCCGGCGCCGCGACAACGCCCTGCTGGGCTGCGACTGCACGGCGCTGGCGCCGACATTACTGGAGAGCGAACTGTTCGGCCACGTCAAAGGCTCCTTTTCCGGGGCCATCGCCACCAAGAAGGGATTATTCGAAGCGGCGCATCAAGGCACGCTGCTGCTCGACGAAGTCTCCAACTTGAGCATGGAGACGCAGGGCAAGCTGCTGCGCGTGCTGGAGACCAGAACGATCCGCAAAGTGGGTGACACCGCGGAGCACGACGTCGACATCCGCTTGATCGCCACCACCAACCGCAACTTGGCGGAAATGGTCAAAATCGGCGCCTTCCGCGCCGATCTCTACTACCGCCTGAACGTCGTGCCGGTCAACTTGCCGCCACTGCGCGAGCGCAGCGGCGACATTCCGCTGCTGGCCGCGATCTTTCTGGAGCGGTTCTCGCGGCAGATGGGTTTGGAGGTCGTGGGATTCTCTCGCGAAGCCGTGCATCAAATGACACGCTATCCCTGGCCCGGCAACGTCCGCGAACTGCGGAACATCATCGAACGCTTGGCCGTCCTCTACGGCGGCACGCGGATCGAACTGCATCACCTGCCGCCCGAAATCCGCGAGGCCAAGGCCACGATCTCCACCGCGGAAGTGCCGCAGAGTTGGGAAGAGTTCAAGGACCTGAAGCGGCAGATCGTCGAAGACCTTGAACGACGCTTCCTGACCGCGGCCCTGGATCGCTGCTCGCAGAACGTCACGCATGCGGCCGAAAGTGTGGGCATGCAGCGTCCCAATTTCCACGCCCTGCTGCGGCATCACGGCCTGAAGCCCGGCACCGAACGAAACAGGTGACGGCACCAAGCTCTGAAACGCGGCGATGCATCGTTTGACGACACCAGAGCCAACGATCCACAGCAGAGCCAACGATCCAAGCAAGTGCGGATATGTGTATGAAGACCCATACATCGACACGACTTCCATACATTCATTCGCCTCTAAACAGCGGCCGATCGACATGCTTCTGACGTTTGCCATCCGCGGCCGGCAGGAATCTCATTTCTCTCTATCGCTTTGTCTGAATTCAGGTTGCAACCGCCAACGAGTGGAAGAATCAATACGCGTTCAGTTCGTTTAGCCGTCAAGGTGCGGCGCTGGCACGCGTGTTGCCCTTACTATCGAATCGAACTGACGCGTTGGTTGCAGCTCACGAAACGGCCGGTGGCGATTTTTGCTTGTTCTTGGCGTTGTTCTGCACGGCGAAGGGGAAACAAACCATGGCGGACAGTCACGCGCTTCTGGTGGTGGACGACGAGGAAGTCATCTGCGAAGCCTGTCGAAGAATCTTTTCCAGGCAGGGCTTTGCGGTCGAGACCAGAACCGATGCCCGACAGGGCCTCGCGCTGGCCGCGTCAAAGGATTTCGAGATCATCCTGTTGGACATCAAGATGCCCAACATGGATGGCATTCAGTTTTTAGAGCAGCTCAGACAGACGAACTTCGAAGTTCCGGTGTTGATTATCACTGGCTATCCCAGCATTCCCAATGCCGCGGCGGCGATGCGTCTGGGGGCGTGCGACTACGTCACCAAGCCGTTCACCTCCGAGGAGATCACGTCGGCCGTACAGCGGGTGTTGGCGACTCGGCGAATCCCCGAGGGAAGCGGTGAATTGGCCGCGGAGGGGGGCGAACAAGCCGGCGAGATGGCCGCGGAGTCACAGGTGCTGTTCTGGGGGTCTTCTTGGTTCCGGCTGGAGATCGACGGGTCGGCCTGCGTCGGCGCGGTGCTGTCCGGGCTGCGCGGGGCGACGCCCAGCCAAGTGCGAATGCCGCGGATCGGCGAAGTGGTTTATCAGGGACTGCCCCTCGCCGGCGTCACCGTGCCGGGCAAGCCCACGCAGATCGTCGCCTCGCCGGTTTCCGGCGTCGTGATGGCGGTCAACGAATTGCTGCCGAAGCGGCTGGGTTGGCTGGCCACCGATCCCTGTGGCGAGGGGTGGATCGCCCATATCTGCACCACGCAGTACGAGCGCGAGGCCGAGCAGTGCGCGCCGCGCGGAATTATCCTCGCTAACGCGCACTCGGCGTCGGCTCAGCAGCAAGCCGCGAAACTCACGGCTTTGGGCTGTCAAGTCCAGCAGGCTTGCGATCGGGAGTGTCTGGCCGGCGCTTTGAAGGATTCCGAGGGCCGCGTGGTGTTCTTGGACGCTTCCTCGTTTGGCGATGCCGGACCGGAATTGGTGGGATTGATCAATCACCAGACCCCTGCCGTGCGGATCGTCGTCGTCGCCGCGTCAGGCGATCCGCGGGAGACGGCCTACCGGAAGCACAGGATCCTGTATTACGCCGTGGATCCGTTTGCCGACGGTGAAATGCCGGACATTCTGGAGGCCGCGTTCCAACTCCATGACACGCCGCAGGCGGAACGCCAAAAGGGCCCGTCCGAGCCGATCAGCGGTATTTCGATCACCAACCGCAACGGGCATCGCGTCCAGTTGCTGGCGGCGCCGGGCCTGTTGTGGCGCAACGAGGGGTTGGGCCTGCAAATCGGGCAGAAGTTGCTGGCCCAGATGTTGCCCGTCGTCATGACGCCGGGGGTGGCCAATCTCAGCCCGGCCAACGTGCTCAAGACGGCTGCGGCCCACGATCAGGTCATGGTGCTGTTGGCCAAAGACAGCAACGCGCTGCCCGGCTGTCTGGCCCGTGACACGAAACCCGATTTCGGCGTCGATCCGGGCGACGCGGCGGGCAAGATCACCACGCTGGCGGTCCAGCCGGATGCGATGGGCGGCTTCACGAGCTTGGACACCCGCACGACGGCCGCGCTGGCCGACCATATCGTACGGGAAATGGCGGTGTACTGAGGGGGTGACCGGTGATCACTGATGGTGGCCGATCACCGATTGAAAGGGGGACAACGGATGAATGCAGTCGCAAGCGACGGTGGCGTGGCGTTGTTGGACGCGTTGGGCAAGATCGGCAACGGCAAGCCGCCGTTGGGGTGCATGCAGTGCGGACTGTGTGCGGCCAGTTGCCCGTTAGGGTACGCGATGGAATTCCCCCCGCGAAAGCTGATCCTTCAGGCGGGCGCGGAGAATCTGGACGCGGTGCTGGCCAGCCCGTCGATTTGGATGTGCGTGGGCTGTTACACGTGTTCGCACCGCTGTCCGCGGGATATCGAATTGACGGACGAGTTGTGGCCGGCGCTGCGGGACCGGTCCATGCAGGCGGGGCATCAGCCGCCGGCGGAGCTGCAGGAGACATTCCAGAACCTGTTCAAGTATGGCAACACCTTGGGCAAATCACCGCGGCAGCGATTGGACTGGGCCAGGGGGTTGGACGTGCCGGTGCTGGATCTGTCCAAGGAAAAGCGGCCTGTGGACATCCTGTGGCTGGTGGGGTGTTACCCGTCGTACTATCCGCGGAATCAAATTGTCTCGCGCGCCTGGGCCCGGATCATGACCAAGTTGGGCGTCACTTGGGGCGTGCTGGGGACCAAAGAGAAATCCGTGGGCGAATGCGAACGCATGTTCGGCGAGGAAGGACTGTTCGAAACGCTGGTCGAGGAGAACAGCAAACTGCTGAATCAGCAGGAATTCGACAAGATCCTCACGCTCGATCCCCATGCGTATCGGGCCCTGCACGCCTTCTATCCGCGGTTCGGAGCCTGGTACCCGGTGCAGCACTATACGATGTTCCTCGCGGAGCGGATCGAGCAGCTGCGGCCGCTGATTGTCAAGCCTGTCGAGGCGACGGTGACCTATCACGACAACTGCTGCGTCGGCCGGCGCTGCGAATGCTACGATCCGCCGCGGGCGCTGCTGGAGCTGATTCCCGGCGTGAAGCTGGTCGAAATGGTACGCAACCGCGACAACGCGTTGTGTTGTGGCGGCGGGGGCGGCGGAATGTGGCTGGACGGTCACATCGTGGCCCACGGCGGCCACCGCCTGTCGGACGAGCGAGTGCGTCAAGCCGCCGACACGGGCGCGGGCACGCTGGCCGTGTCTTGCCCCTATGAGCTTTCGCGGTTCGAGGACGCCGCCAAGGTCACGGGATTGGAAGGCCGCATCCAGGTCCGTGACATCATCGAGTTGCTGGCCGAAGCGATGGGGTTGGGGGCGGCCGAGGGAAAATCGTGAGGAGTCTGAGAAGCCGGGGTTTGGGTTTGCCAAGCCGTCCCCTGAAGTTCACGAAATGGGTTGCGGCTGCCGCGATGGACGGATTGGCAATCCATCCTACAGCGTGGGAGTGCAGAAAGGAACACGTCGCATGAACATTGCCGTGGTGGTCCGGCAGGTTCCGGACTTGATCGAAACGTTGGAAATTGACGCCTCCGGGACTGCCCTCGATTGGGATGCGGCGTCGTTTATTGTCAACGAGTGCGACGATCACGCGCTGGAGCAGGCGTTGCTGCTGAAAGAGGCCGGCGACGGCAGCGCGACCGTCGTGGCGTTGGACGCGGGAGACGTGGACAACACGCTCTATGCCGCCGCCGCCAAGGGCGCGGACCGGGTCTTGAAGATCTCTCTGGACGACGGTGCGCCGCCGGCGCCCCAAGCCGCCGCCGCCATGTTTGCCGCAGCGATCCAGCCGCTGCAGGCCGATTTGGTGCTGGTTGGCGTCCAGGCGCACAACGAGTTGGACGGCGTGATGGCGCCGCTGCTGGCTGCCGCCTTGGCTCGGCCCTACGTGGGCGTGATCCGCGGCGTCAAGGCAGGGCCGGACGCCGGGACCGTGGTGGCGTGCAAGGAATTTCCCGGCGCGGTCATGGCGCAGATGAAGGTCAAATTGCCGGCCGTGCTGGGCATTTTGGGCTCGGACCAGCCCCCGCGGTACGTGCCCGTCAGCCGCATTCGCGCGGCGATGAAGGCCACGCAGTTCGAGGAACCCGCCGTGGCCGTTGCCGCGGTCGAGCCGCTGGTCAAGGTCCGCAAGCTGTCCCCGCCGGTGTCTGGGACGCGCGCCGAGATGATCTCCGGCTCGGAAACGGAGGTCGCCGCCCGCATTGCCGCGATTCTTGCCGAGAAAGGATTGTTGAAATGAGCGCCCAAGACGTCTTGGTTCTGGCCGAGATCCAGCGCGACGCGCTGGCCGACATCACGTTGGAACTCCTGGCTGCGGCCCGCGGCATGACGGCGGCCACGGGCGGCCAGGTGGTGTGCGCGGTGCTCAGTCAGGAAGGCAGCCGCTTCGCGCCGGCGTTGACCGCCGCGGATCGGATCGTCCTGGTGAACGATCCGCAATTGGCCGCCTATGCACCGGAACCGCAATTAACGGCGCTGCTCGACGTAACGGCGGCCGAACAGCCGCGGGCCGTGCTGATCGGCGGCACGTCGATTGGCTGGGACTTGGCGCCTCTGCTGGCCGGCCGGTTGCAGGCGCCGCTGGTCATCGGCTGCAAGGCGGTGCAGGTCGACGGCGACGCGCTGGTCGTGACTTCTGCGTTTTGCGGCGGCAAGATGACGGCCGAGGTTCAGGTCGAACGGTCGCCGGCGGTTCTGATGACGATGCCGGGCAGCTTCCGGCCTGTGGCGGAGGCAGGCCAAGGTCAAGTCGAAACGCGGACGTTGTCGGCGCCGCTGGAAGCGGGAGCGGTCGCTTTCCAGGACTGGATCTTGCCCGAAGCCATGGACGTGGACATCACTCAGCAAGACGTCTTGGTAGCCGTCGGACGGGGAATCCAGCAACAGGATAACGTGGAACTTGCCGAAGAGCTGGCCCAGGCTTTGGGCGGCGCCGTTTGCGCCTCGCGGCCGGTGGTGGATCAAGGTTGGCTGCCGGCCACGCGCCAGGTGGGCAAGTCGGGGATGACGGTCAAGCCCAAGCTGTACTTGGCGTTGGGTGTGAGCGGGGCCCCGGAGCATCTGGAGGGCATGAAGGGCTCCGATCTGGTGATTGCGGTGAACACGGACTCGAAAGCGCCGATCTTCGATGCCGCGCATTACGGAGCGGAGGTCGATGCCTTGGAACTGCTGCCGGCCTTGGTGGAGGCCGTCAACGCAAGGAAAGGGTAGGGGCGGAGGAAGTGCATGGCTGTTCGCACTGCTGGTTCGCGATTTCTTGCGGATGATACGAGGAAAGGCGAGGGAGAAGCGCTGTGGAAGAATACGCTCGGCCCATTATGTGGAACGTCCCACTATGGGCGGAAATCACGCTGTACGCGATGATCCCGCTGGTGATGATCGCCTTTCTGGCGGGCGCAGTGTGGCGGGTGCGGAAGTGGTTTCTGGGACAAGCCGAGCCGGGAACGCCCACCGCGCGGCAACAGCTCTTGCAGGTCCTGCAACCCAGGCGACTCGCGGAACTCGTCAAGACGGCCCTCTTCCAATCGCGGCTTGCGCGCGACGGCTTCTCGCTGCTCATGCACCAGGCGATTTTCTGGGGCATGCTGTTCCTCTTCGTCGGCACCGCCTTGGCCACGATCGACCAGGACTTCACCAACCCGTTTCTGGATTGGCAGCTCCTCAGTGGCCGGTTCTACTTGCTGTTCGAGTTCGTCCTGGACTTGTTCGGCGTGGTCTTGATCCTGGGCGTCGCCATGGCCGCGTATCGCCGTTACGTCTTGCGACCGGAACGGCTGCAGGCGAAGCGAAAACAGATCAGCCTCTGGGACGCGTTTCCCTTCCTGACGTTTCTGGTGCTGATTGCGGTCACGGGCTTTCTGGTCGAAGGACTGCGGATCGCAGAGGGGATGCACATCGAGTCCCAGGTGGCAGCCGCACGAAACGATCCAGCTGGCGGCGAACGCGACCCGCTCGGATTGCGCGATCATTTTCACATGGGCCGCAAGCGCCAGGACGCGGAGTTGGAGCGGATCTATGCGGGCGGCCCGATGTTCCCCGCCGCCGCCGCCGCTCCGGTCGGTTTTGGACTGGCAAAGGCCCTTGCCCCCTTGCCGCTGGAATCGATTCGCAGCCTCCATCAGTTGTTCTGGTGGGCGCACGCGTTTCTGGCATTTGGGCTGATCGCCAGCATCCCGTTGACCAAAGCGTTTCATCTGATCTCGTCGCCGGCAAACATGCTGTTTCGCCATCCGGCGCCCGTGGGGCGGTTGCCGGTCGTGGTCGAATCCGGCGTCCGCAGCGTGCGGGATTACACGTGGCGGCAGTTGCTGCAAGTGGACGCCTGTACGTGGTGCGGCAAGTGCCAGGAAGTCTGTCCCGGCTACAACACCGGCTTTCCGCTTTCGCCCCGCGATTTCGTTCAGGGCGTCGGGTCGCAGTTGCTGCGCACCAAGCCGATGGCGAACGGCGATACGCCCAGCCTGCACGGCTCCGTCATCCCGGCCAAGGAACTCTGGGCCTGCTGCACTTGCCGCGCCTGTGAGGACATCTGTCCGGTGCAAATCCAGCATCCGCGGCTGATTGTCGACATGCGCCGGCACCTGGTCGATCAAGGACAGGTGGACGAGGGGCTGCAAGACGCGCTGATGAATTTCCAGCGGTACGGGAACTCCTTCGGACAATCCGCAAAGAAACGCATCGACTGGACGAAAGCGTTGGACTTCAAGCTCAAGGATGTCCGCAAGGAAGAAGCCGAGTACCTCTGGTTCGTGGGTGACTACGCCTCGTACGACCAACGGGCACAGGTGGTCACGCGGGCCGTCGCCAAGGTGCTGCAGCGGGCCGGAGTGGACCTGGGACTGCTGATGGACAAGGAACAGAATTCCGGCAACGACGTCCGCCGCATCGGCGAGGAAGGGCTGTTCTCGATGCTCCGCGACAAGAACGGCAAAGAACTGGCCAAGGCCAAGTTCCGGCGGGTGTTGACCAGCGATCCGCACACCTACAACACGCTGAAGAACGAATACCAAAGCGACGGGCAGGCGGGCGAAGAGGATCCGGTTGCGGCCGCGTTGGCGGGCAAACCGGTGCTGCATTACACCGAGCTGTTGGACGAATTGATCCGTCAAGGAACGCTGCAGCTGACGCGCACGTTGGACTGCACGGTGACCTATCACGATCCGTGTTACCTGGGCCGGTTCAACGGCGTGTACGACGCACCGCGGCGGGTCTTGCAGGCGTTGGGCGTGCGGCTGGTGGAAATGCCGCGGAACCGTTGCAACAGTTTTTGCTGCGGGGCGGGCGGCGGGCGGTTGTGGATGAAGGACACGCCGGGGATCGAAGAGCGGCCGGCGGAAAACCGAGTCAAGGAGGCGCTCAGCCTGCCCGGCATGCACTGCCTGGTCGTCGCCTGCCCGAAAGACTTGGTGATGTTCCAGGATGCCGTGAAGACCGTCGGCGCGGAGGATCGCCTGCGCGTCGCCGACTTGGGCGAACTAGTGAGTGAAGCGATGGAGTAACCGGGGGACCAACCAATGATTGCACGGGATACTTCGTTGAGGATCGGAGTTTACGTCTGCCACTGCGGCAGCAACATCGCGGGCGTGATCGACGTGGAATCTCTGGCGAATTGGGCCGGGGGATTGCCCCACGTGGCGCTCTCCCGGCACTACAAGTACATGTGCTCCGACCCGGGCCAGGAGTTGGTCAAACGCGACATCCTGGAGTTCAATCTGAACCGCGTCGTGGTGGCGGCCTGCTCGCCGAACCTGCACGAGTCGACCTTTCGCCGCGCGGCCGAAAGCGCCGGCCTGAACCGCTTCCTGGTGCAGATGGCGAACATCCGCGAGCAGGTTTCCTGGGTCACCGACGACAAACAGGCGGCTTATGCCAAGGCCCAGGCCCACTTGTCTGCGGCGATCAGCCGCGTTGCCGGGCACGAGCCCTTGCAGCGGCAGTTCGTCCAGATCCGCCCGCGGGCGTTGGTGGTCGGCGGAGGCATCGCGGGGATTCAAGCCGCCCTCACGTTGGCGGATGCCGGCAAAGACGTGATCCTGGTGGAACGTGAGCCGAGCATTGGCGGCCACATGGCGATGTTCGACAAGACGTTTCCCACGTTGGATTGTGCCGCCTGCATTCTGACGCCCAAGATGACGGCGGTCAAACTGCACCCCAACATCAAGCTGCTAACCTACTCGACGGTCGAGTCGGTGGAAGGCTCCGTGGGCAGCTACCACGTCAGGATCCGCCGCAAGCCGCGCTATATCGACGAGAGCCTGTGCGTGGGCTGCATGATGTGCATCGAAGGCTGCGTGT
>Ga0302237_1002090_pt1 | contig 12735 bp, 11 predicted proteins | sample AAG_UR_Ala_MG_FD_193530 | JGI IMG/M metagenome (GOLD analysis project Ga0302237, IMG submission 193530) | Enriched activated sludge microbial communities from anaerobic digester in WTTP, New Holstein, Wisconsin, United States - AAG_UR_Ala | ecosystem: Engineered > Bioreactor > Anaerobic >... | reverse complement strand
ACCGAATTCCTTTTCCATTATAGAAGTATATTCTTTAACGGTTTTGGAATCATTCAGTTTGTTGTCTTTCTTCATCTCATCTTGTTCTTTATACTTCATTGCTTCACGTGAATTCTTATTGATTCTTGCACGTGTTGTTTTAATGAATTCATCAACCGAACCATTTTTGGTTGGCATAAGATTGTACATCAGTGTGAGATAAATATGCGAATCGAAAATGTTGAACAATGTCAGCAGAGTGTTGTTGTCAATGCCACAATTTTCATCATTAAGCAAATTCAGATTCATGAAATCTTCAATGAATTTGATTGTTGCATCTTTGTCGGTTTTGAAACAACTGAACAGATCATAATTCTTGAAACGACCTGCACCCTTATTCTGTTTGATAATTGACTCATATGAATCAGTGTATTTCTTCATAGTGTCTTCATCAATTTCAGAAGATGATTTCTTTGGGTTGGTCAATGTTTTTACCAATATAAATGGTGCAACTGTTTGACCAACGAAATCGGTCATACCCTTGTTGGGTTTACTAAAGAGCATCATCAGATCTGCAGTTGAATTACAATCTCTCAGTGCTTTCACAATATCATTTGTGAGTTTCTGGAACTGTTGAGACACCATCCATTTACCATTGGAATATTTCAAATGTTTTGGACGATCTTTCTCGAAGAAATCAATCTCTGCTGCTTCCATCTTGGTTTCATCAACCATGATTTCCACATCTTTAAGATCTGCATGTTTCTTGATACGTTCACTTTCGATTACCTGGTCCATGTTGTTTGGTAACTGAATCTGATCATTATTGAATATACCGGAAACATATTTCTCAGGATCAAACAACACGATGTCAATGTCATCATTCAATGCAGTTCTGAGTTCATACAACTCCAACGGTTGTGAAAATGTTTCAATCACGTCGGCATACTTTGAAGGATTTGTAAACAGTTCAAAAGTATAAATACCATTTACGAGTTTACTGAAATCTTCAAAATTGTTTGATATGAACTCCAATGCTTTGCAACCAATTACTGCATAAACTTTGTCCGCCAGTTCTTCAGGCAACTGTGACAATACATCGGGTCCATTATATTCACCCTCGTGCTCACTAACTTCTTCGAGCAACTGATTGAGATTGTCTGGATCCTGTACGAGTTCCGGATCAACGTTGTTCAACCAACTCAGGATACCAAGTAATGTTCCATCGAGTTGAACATCATCTTCAACTGTTGGAAAGTTCTTATTTGTAAAATTAGAACTGATGAAATCGTTGATACTGTTGATTGCAGTTGCAACGTTATCAAAGTATTCTTTATTGATTATGATTTTATCCATTATCAAATCCCCCTTAAGATTGAGAGAGCTTCTCTTCTGATGTCGCTCTTGAGTGGGATGATGATTTTGGATGTGTCTGCCTGTTCACATATGATGGAAGCATCTTTGGAGATTGTCATAATTTCATTTGGTGAAATATCAAATGATTCACAAACAACCGCCATGTTCTCATCCTGTTCACAACAATACTTTGCAAGCTCCTTGAGGAAGATAACAGTTCCTTCCTGGTGGACAGGTTCGATATCTGCTTCTGCTTCCTGATGTGATGGAAAGTCAACCATATCAAATGTGATAACCTTGGAGACTCTCATGTTAGGTGCATTCATTGGTGCATTTGGAAGCATTGTTCCCATCAAACGAACGGAGAATGCAGGCTGACCACCAAGATCGATGATTTCAGATGCAACTGCACGACCGGGTTCTGTACGAGGGTGTGTTGTAATTGTTGCCTTATACAGATCACCAACGAATTCATCATCATTGATAAAATGAGAAGTTCTCATCGGTTCCGGTATTGTCATTCTGATATCAGAATACTGCTGACCTTTGATTTCTGGGTTTGGATGATTCCTCTCTCCTCTCCACGCATTCCGTTTCTTGAGATTCTGGATACGTTCGTCGTTCTGAATAACAGTTCGTGCATTTTCTTTGTCGTATCTACGACGCATGCGATTGTAATGACCAAATGACCAAAGAGGTGATCTGAATATGCAGTACGGAAGACCTTCACAAGAAGTCTTGATTGTAAGCCCTTTACGTTCAAGATTACTATAGATAGGAGCTTCCTGAACAAAGCAAGCCGTTGCATACTTGTCTGTGGTTGTAATCCTTTTCACAAGCATTATATTCATCTACTTTCTTATTAGATTTTCAATAACTATAATTGTCATTGAATGTTATTCTTTTGTCACAAAAGATTCATGTCTCCCGTTAAAACTAAGGTTTGGGATGGTGCCTTCAGTTCGCCACGCTCCACAAATATATTTTATTGGAGAATAGTGACCATTGTAATAAAATATAATAGAAAGGAAAATGATATTATGAATGATGAAGTTTTATGGGTGCCATTAAAACACCCAGGAGTCGTGAATAATGCATATAAAATATCAGAAGGAGGCGAAGTCAAAGATGCGTACAATGATAAACTCGTTGAAATATATCATTCCAACAATGGATATGATTATGTATTATTAAACGTAGATCCAATTGTTCGTGATAATGATATTATCAATTATCCATCCCCAGTGATGTTATTCCGTATCGATTTAGTAATGGCAACAACATTCCTTAAATGTGAACCTGAATTAATTGGTAAACCATTAGATGTTATTCATATTAATGGTGATATCAAAGATTGTACTGTTGGTAATCTTAAATGGGCTGAAGATGTGGAAGAATGGTGTGATATTGATTATGGTGATATTGTAAAAGATCAGTATCAGGTTAGTAGTTTTGGTAATATTCGTTATAAACATAATAAAGAAATTATTCACCAGCGTTTGGATAGATATGGATATAAAATGGTAACATTGAAACTCGAACATCTGACTGAAGGTGGATATAACAGTAAACCATTTAAAACACACAGATTGGTTTCATGTATGTGGTATGGTGACAAAACCGATGATGTTAATCATATCAACGGTGTGCATCATAATAATCATTATAAGAATCTGGAATACATTACCAGGAAACAGAACGCCGACCGTGCTGTCAAAACACAATTACGTGAGACGGTTCCGATTGAACAGATTGAAATGATATATGATTTATTGGCTAAATATACAAGACCTCGTTTAGTATATAACCAGTTCATTGATCATATAAAATATCCTCGTATTTCTGAATCATTGGTCAAAGCAGTTAAACGCGGATTCTATGATCATCGTATTGATATGACAAATAGAAAACCGTTGAAGAAAATGTTTACTCAGTCAATTCATAAAATGAATTTGTCAGTTGATGAAGTTGATGAATTACGTGAATTAATAATGAAGCACAAATATAGTTCCACCGAAGCATATAAACATTTGGATCATAATAAATTTCCTAATGTAAATACAATTTGTCTTAAAGGAATAAAAGCTGGTCAGAAACCATATACCGTAAGCAATAAATTCACAAAAGAAGAACTGGATAAATTTACTCATACAAGATCGTCATATTATAAAGCTGATCAAAAAGCAAAATTCTCTCCTGAAAAGGTTGATGAAATCAGGGAGTTATTAAATACTAATGGTGGTAGTATTGCTGCTGTTACTAGAATTCTCAATGATAAGAATATTACTAAATTTAATGTTGAAAGTATTAAGAGGGGTTTTAACAAAGCTCCTTCTAATAAGTACGATCTTTCATTCAATGACGGTAAATATCCATTCATTGAAAAATAAATATCTGCATAATACATCCGGGGATTATCCCCGGATGTTTTTCGATAATACTGTTATTCCATATTTATATTATTTAAGTGGAATACACAAACGAACTTTTCTCATTGGAGGTGAGAATTATGGATGAAGTAATCATCATTAATGATTCTACAATGTCCCAAAGCGACGTTGAAGAGAATATCCGTATTTGGTTAGACTAATAACCAAATACACACCGACAAAACTTTCCGGATATCATTGAGAAATCCGTCATACGAAAACCATTAACATCGTTTGTGTATTCCAACTTATTAGATTTGTAAATGTATCATGATATTTAAATAGTATGATATACAATGACAATCTGATATTATTATATTATTGAAAGGAAATGATTATATTATGACATCTGAAAGTGTTCAAACATTAATCAACAATTACTTTGAGTATCTCTCATCATCTACTGAAAGTGAGAGGGATGCTGCAACAGCAATGGAATCAATATCAGTCGTCCGGAGAGGTGGTGATGATGTTATATACCAGATGATTGGAATCACATCTGATACAGAATCCGAAGAAAGAATATTGAAATTCAAATCACGTAATCCAATTATGAAGAATCATGATGGAATCGCAGGTTCCTCAATGGAGTATGACTATTGTGACATTAGTGAATCTGAATTCGATGAAAAGTTCCTCACCTATGAAGATTGGCAACTTGGATTATTAAATCTCACTATTGCAGAAATGAACAAAGAGATTTTTAAATTCCTTCATCCATATTTCATAACAGCTAACCAGGATTGGAGATTTGAGATATCTTGTAAGGGAGCTATAATGAGCATAAAATTCTGGGGTTATGGAGCTTATAAATATGAAAAACTGGAGATATATGTTGAAAAAATAAACAAAGCGAGTATAACATTATATGGAAATGGAGATAATGAATCTATTACAATATTGGATTATAACAATGATATTGTTACAATTAATCCGACCTCATATGGATCACTTGGTGAAGCAGACATGGAGAAACTCTGTAACAAAGTCGCAGAAGTTATGAGGATAAATCCAATCAATAAACGTAAGGGGTGTGATATAAATGAATAAACGTATAAAGAAGAAGAAACAAACTGCAATCAACAAAAGAATCAAACAGTTCGAGAAAGAATACATAATATCTTTCAACGATGTAAGACGGTTTGATGAACATCTTGAAGATTGTAGGAATCTGTTCGGTGTCAATGTAACGAATGAATCGAAAACGGCATATCAAATCATGATGGATCGTAGTAAGGAACGAGATGAGTTTCGCAAGAAACATCCGGAATTAGAATATATGTTTAAAGCATGGGACCGTGAACGTGAATATTTAAATTCACATCCCGTGTCTTCTAATACTAAGCTGAAGATTTTGTATGAATGTGGAGATGAAATTGAAGATACTGTAATAATATCGGAGTCTCTTGCAAATAAACTATTAGACGGAACTTTTGATGGTTTGATAAATTATCATGAAGCTGTTGCTGGTTGTGGTGAAAATAAGGAGTATGATAAGAGATGAGAGAAGTAACAATCCATGTGAAAGAGAGTTGCATTCGTGCATTTGAGAATTACATCAATGACGACCGATTTAAGAAACAACTCAAGGAAGGCATCTTCATTATGAGTAATCTGTTCGATGAAGGCGATGCTCGTAATGAGTTTGGTAAAGTGGTTGATATACAGCATGAAGATGATACTGATGAATTCAATCTTTTATATCGTCAGAATGAAATGTATGAGAATTACCGGATTGAATGTGTGACGCCTGTGTTAGATGTCGATTGTACCAGCAGTGGTGTTGTATTGGATAATGACTACTTTCCCACTAAAGAGAATTTCATAATCAATCGTATTGTGAAATTCTTCCCAACATTCTTAAGAAGCCACAAATAATTATAAGCTCCCCATTTGGGGAGCTTCTTTTTTGCTATTTTTTCTTTATTCGATATATATATTATTTAACTGGACAAATGAGAAATCATTTGTTACATTATATTTTTTAGGAGGAAATAATAATGGATGAAATTATGGCTTTAACAGAAATCGTTGGAAAGCTCAAAGAAGTAGCCTCGTCGCTACCATTGGAGATGAGACTGAAAAGATTGATGTACATGTACATCAATTTCAAAGGCAACCCCGAAATGATGAGAGAGGAAGAAAGTACCCAGATAGAAATGTCTGGTATAGGAGCAATGATGTATGACATCGATCCCGAGTTTGCGAAAGATGTTTATAAACACGATCGCGAATTCGAAGTCCTGAGGGGAATGGGATTATCAGAACAGACAATCGCATCTGATCTCATTCAGTTCTCAAACGAAATGATGAACCAGACAGAATTTTACAGAAAGGAGCTGACCAACATTGGATGAACTTCAGCAGTTAAGAACACAACCCTATGCCGTTAGATTGGCACTATGCCTATCATTGTTCTATACGGCAAAAACATCAAACGCGTCATTACCGATTGAATCTGACATAATTGACTTTGCGTCAAAAATATGTGAGGTCAATGAAGATGAAGTTTGGAATATCGTGGCGTCAAACCTTGAACGTGAGTTCATGGATAAAATCGAGATACCAAATGATCTCATCAAAGTTATGTCCGCGGCAACGCTGATGTTGTTCCCCATGGAGGTCAATGATGAAAATTGATAACAACATCAAAGGAGAATGCATCCTGATTCTCGAACATGGGGATTTAGATAAATATAAAACCATCATTGAGAATCTCGTCAGGATACCAAACCTGATGGAGATTCATTTCAAGAATCTCACCGGAAAGGAAACAATGAAAGTGCGATCAATGTTATCAAGATTCACGGAAACCTCTGGTTTCTATGATCTTGATATAACGATCAGGAGGAAAAATCATGAATAAAAAATTACAGAATTTCTTGGTAAAAAACAAAGACAAAGAAGAAGATGTAAAAGATACTCTGTTTGGATTTATCACATTCAAACAATTAGGACGGGGTAATGATTTAGATTATCCTATCATAGGCAGTGTCAAGACAGGCATACCTGTAGATATCTGTCTAGAAATTTGGAAAGAAAACCCTGAAGTCGATTGTCTGAGAGGAATAGGTGTTCCCGATGAGGAGATATATTTAGAAAGCATGTTCCTGGTTGGGAAATATCACCAAGACTTTCCATCGCAAGTTACGATTGCCAATCTCATTCCTGTATATAACAAAATAATCGATGAAAAACAGAATGAGATAAAGGAGAAACTCAAGGATCTGAATGATTATTTAGGTTCAATATAAATATTATATGTGCCCCGTAATGGGGCACATATTTTTTGTTATGCAAATGATTCTGTTACTGTAACATTACCCTGGTTGATAATATCCTGGATATGTTTGTCAACGTCTCCTGCACGATTCGGATCATATGTTGTATTGACATCTTCTTTCTCGATATCAGTATCCAACATTGATGAGAAGTTATCCTTGATCCATGTAAGATATTTTCTTGTGGCAGAATCAAGACCCTTCTGTTTTAATGCATTTTCTGCAAGCTTTGCAGCAGCATGGTTTCTTTCGGAGTTTGTTGGATATGTTGTGAATAACAGTGTATGGAGTTCTTTTTCCAATCCTGCAAGCTGGTTAAGTTTATCAACATTTCCAACTGTATTTGGTGTGAAGTTCTTGTTCTTATCAGTCATTGACTTGATGTAGAATACCACAGGGAAATTGTATATACCTGCGAACATATCACACCATGATTCCTCAAAGGCTTTGCCTTTCTTGTACTGGTCTTCAACCTTGCGATATGTTCTGTCAAATGACCAACGCATTGCATATACGAGGAAAGACAAGAATGATGCTGCCAATGACAATGACGCTGCAGCACCTGTAAGACCGGCGGCTGCAACAGTCGCAGCAGGCTTAAGTAACATCGATACCGCGGTTATCGATGGTGGTGCCGCAGAAGATGCAATCAAGCTCATCGCCAAGTTTATCGCCATTAATGCAAATGGTGTTTTGTAATCACGCGCATGTTTGATTTTTATTTTCTTCATATCAATATAGGAAGCATACACCAGAATGGTTTTATCGATTTCTTCTTCGGTTTTGATATCAGAAGTTTTATCAATAACACTCTTGATGTCAGTTGGATTATGAAGTGATGATATCAACATCATCTGTTTGATGAATATCTTTTTGCGTACCGGATTATTGATGTTGACAATACCCATGTTTGCAATAGCATCACAATAACGATTCATGATTTCACGTTTACGTTTTGCAGAACGTGCAGAAATCATCAGTGCCATTGTTGTTGCGGTGTTAACGATGAATGAATCTGTTTTAGAACGAATTGCATTTGCAATGTTATGGAATATTTCATGAAGAGATACTGCAACCAATGCTTGACCAAACATTGATTGTTCAATCGGTGCATCAGAAAACAGACCATATTCATCAACAACGATGAATATTCCCATGCCGTGGAGTTGGAAACCTTTTGACTTTGAAACGGTGATTTCATGTGCATATGTTTCATCAGGATCATAATTCAATGTACCTGCATTCTCATATCCTTCACTGTTCTTTGTCCATTTGTATGCGATGTGGCAATCAAACTGTGTTTCCAATTCTCTGACGCCTTTGTTGTAATTATTACTGTTGACCAACTTCTGGATGTTAAGATCTTTTGCATACTTGACATCTTTCTGCTCGGCACGTGCAGCATTAAAATACTTAACGGCATTGAGAATGTGTTTATTGTCAAACTTCATATGTTTGATGTCTTCAGGTTTGATTGCTTTTGGTTTCTTGTTTTTTGTTTTGGCTTCCTGGATGAACTGATCATTTGGTTTAATGTCATATCCCATTTCTGAGAATATATCATATCCAAGATGTGTTGTGTTATTGTATTCGGAAATCAAATCCAACAACATTGCGGATTCTTGAACAGAATCTGATACATCTGTTTCAGATGGTTCAGGGGTTGATGAATCACCAGTGTCAACATCATTTGAAATGTCATCTGCATCTGTGAAATATGTTGACTTTGGCTTTTCCTGAATGACTTCTTTCTTTTCCGGTATAACACCATTACGTTTAAGCTCAGCAACTTTCATCAGTGCTGCACGTGTGTTTGGACGATCCACAATACCTGAATCATATACCAGAATCTCATCACCTTCATCGGTAACATGCCTGGAAATGACAGTTCCTTTTGATGGATCACTGGAGGCTTTTGCTTCATCCAGTTTGGACTGGTCGAATGCATCAGACTGGAAATCATCAAGTTTATCATCGATACGTTGTGAAATGTAATCGAGAACTGAACCGATTGCACACACGATGGATTGTGTATTGGCAATTGTGTTCTTTCTGTTTGGTGCGATTATTGTATCATTGACAACTTTGATTGACTGCTGAGAGTCATCCTGGAGAATGTGTGATGGTGGTATACAATACATTGCACCAACATGCTCCAATGCGGTTATAAGATCATCGGATTCACTGACAATTTTCTCGATGTCTTTTCTGTTAATCTTAGATGTTGCCATTGTTGTTTCCACCTCCTGATGGATTCTGCTGTGCATTGTTCTGTGATGCAGGTTCGGCAGTTGCTGGTTGTTCATTGTTTGGTTTTGTGCCTTCCTGCTTGTATGCTTGAACAATGTCACGGTATACATTATAAGAATCCTTATAGAATTTATTTATAATTGTATTTGTAACCTTGGTCGCAAAGATTTGTGAGAAACGGTTGATGACATCGTATACGGCTCTAACATTTGATTTTGAAGCATTTGAGTTTGATATTGCATTATTGACCTTGGTGTTGTTGTCGTTGATTGGTGGTGGTGTGCCGTTATTGTTGTTATTGTTATTATTTTCGCCATCTTGTTCAGCATAGAAAGTTGAACCGTTGGAATCATCTACATATGATTCCTGTTTGTTGGTATTGTTGGTATCTTCATCCTTCATTGAATCCAGACGTTTCTTCAATGCTGCTGCAGCAGAATCAAGTTCCTTTGCAATCTTTGCAAACTCGTTGAGTGCCTTGGTTGTATTTGTAATGTTACCACACAAATCGTCAAACTGTTTGCCGGTGACTTTGGTTGCTTCGTTTGATGGTTGGTGATTCGGGTCTCCATAGAGTACAAAGTTCTGAACCTTGAGGTCATCACTTTCACCTTTGCCTTTCTGGAATTTGATAACATCCTTCAAACCATCAGGCATTAATTCTTTGAACAGTTTCTCTGAATCAACATCTTTACCACTGTTCAATTCCTGGTTGACCTTATCACCAAAGTTAGATACATTTGTAAGACGATTCAGTTTGATATCATAAGCAGGGAAATTAGTTACAGTGATACTGAAGTTCTGACCATCGAGTGATTGTGCAATCTGATTGTTGAGATCTTGGTTGTTTGTAACCCATGAAATTTCCAGACGATGTTTTTCTGCAAACTTGGATGAAACCTTCTGGAGTTTGTCATGAACCCAACGGACAAACTTTGATATCAGATTACTCAACATCATTTTGATGTTTCTGACTATGTTCTTTACAGTTGAATTATTCGCATTGCGGTTAACCGTAACTGTTGGTGTTGAAGTTGCTGTTGTCGGTTTTGCATTGTTATCATCTGCTTCCATAACGAATGATTCCACATACATGTATCCCGGCGCCATTGTATCCATCATTGAATCAGAGTTATCAACAACACGAGTATTGTTGTGGTACAGTTTCAGAATGCAACGTGTAATGATTTCACCCAATACAGTTAACACATCTTTTGCCATCTGGTAGTCAGCAATATCATTTCTGGAATATGCAGATATAATTCCAAGCATTACATTACCAACACCGATGATGTGGTTTGCAACTTCTTCGTTTGACACGAGATGTTTGTCACCGTATACATGATATATTGTATCCAATGTATTCAGTATTGGATGAACTGTCTGGTTGCCCATGTTATCACGACGATAGTTACCATCATATGCAGGATCACCGTAAACGATTTTATCCAACCAATCAACATCGGTATGGAAATCATACAGTTCATACATGTCCTCATATGTGCGTTGACCAGTACGCTGGTTATACCATGAACCACGTTCGATTGGTTCTGCATGATGTTTGAATATCATGTTGGTTACCAATGTTGCATCCGGCATGCAGATATTGTTTACAGTAACATACTTTGTGAGAAGCTGTGCGATTGGTGACTTTGGATGTTTGATAATATAATACAATGCATTCTTAACATCTGCAAAATCAGGTGTCATGTCTCCTAAGACAAGTTCACGGAAGTTTACACCAAATGGGATCTTACTTCTGAAAATAGTATCGTCCGTTTTCAACAGGCAACATTCAGTCACAAATGATTCATATGTAACCGATGCTTTGTCTGAAGTGAATGCCTTAAGTTTCTTCTTTGCATTTGATGGTGAATAGTTGTTGCTATCGCCATAAAATACATTGACAACCTTAGTTGTATCTGCATCTTCAAGTGCCGTTTGGAAGTCACCCGGATTTGGTGAATTCTTTCCAGTGATGTTTACACCGGTCTGTTTGAGTACAGTATCAACAAATGTTGAACATATTCTTCTGTACTTATCTTCACTTGGTGTTTTATCTTTACTGAATAACTGGGACAGCATTGCACCCCAATCGAATTTGGTTTTCACACCATTGTATCCTTCAATATATTTCTCCATTTCTGCAACCGCTTTAGATGGAAGATATATTGCATAAACACCAATGTTGATATGTTTACCACAGAACAAACGTTCATCAATATCTTCGGTTTTAAAACCAAACTTCACATTGTTCATGGTTCCATCCGGATTCAATGATGGACGTCCATATGACCACATCTTTTTCAATGATGGATCGAATGAAATTGATGCATGCGAAAAGTTACTCTTGGTCTTAACTCTGATGGCTTCTGACAACAGTGGTGTCTTACCTTCAGACAGCACAATGAACACTGGTTTGTTCTTTGTGGCATTAACACTTTCCTGGTGGACTTTATTGTCACCATCACCAAGTTCTTTGGTATTGTAACTTGTGCATGGATCAACATAATTTGTCATTCCAACAACCGTTGTTGTGTTCAACAGTATTGCGAACATTATGAAGTTTTCGATTGCATTGACAAAGATCTCACTCTGGAGTGGTCTGTATGACTGCCATATGGAATCTGAACGATCGATCAATCCAGGTAATGCATTTACGATGTTTTTCATTACACCGGAGAAATGGAGGTCATTTACTTTCCTCAAGTCCTCCTGGATGTTCATCTTCTGGACACCAATCTCATAGTTGGATTTTAACGATGTTGGGAATACTTCATTATGTGCGATTGACAATAAATCCGTAAGTACAAAATCACGTGGATTGATGTATGTGCCGGAGAATGCACCCAACACATTACTGTCATCGAATGGGGTGTCTTCATGTTCTGCAATGAAACGATATGCGGATTCAACAGAGAACTTCTGAATGTCATCAATATTATACTGAAGCATTCCTATACGAAATGCCTTTATAAGATTTGATGTAAATGTAGAGATATCATTCGGAGTGATGAGTCTAACTGAATACTTATTACTGCAATAACCATAATCGCAATTGGTCGCAGAATGAACTACATCATTCAATTTATCCAATGCCATCTGATAAAGCTGCATACTCTTCGCAAACTTCTCTGTGAAGTGTGGTGTAAACTTGAAAGGTATTTTACCATTCTGCTTTTCAGTAGTAACGTTCATCAAAATCAGTCCTTTCATTATATAATTATTTAATCATTTATATTGAGTACACCATATATGTTTGGATGCCCAATGTAGATTACATGCTGGTTTTCCTACAATATATACATTTGCTAGAATTCTTAAATTCCATATATATATTATTAATATGAATAAGAAGAAAGAAATAACTTCTTATTCAATACATTTAAATCTTTTTACTGGCGTAAGTAGCCTAGTCAGCTAGCCTGCAAATTATGTAT
>Ga0302237_1002085_pt1 | contig 12755 bp, 9 predicted proteins | sample AAG_UR_Ala_MG_FD_193530 | JGI IMG/M metagenome (GOLD analysis project Ga0302237, IMG submission 193530) | Enriched activated sludge microbial communities from anaerobic digester in WTTP, New Holstein, Wisconsin, United States - AAG_UR_Ala | ecosystem: Engineered > Bioreactor > Anaerobic >... | reverse complement strand
CGCGGTTCTGCGTGGCCCCCCAAACGTCAACAAATTCCGCGGCCTCGCCGAACGCCTATTTGGCCTCTGTTTGTGAACAAGCGGCCAATGGTAGGCTGTCCTAAAGTGCAATGCTAAAGGCCCGGGCTTCTTTTCGCGGCCTGCCCAAAGCGAGGCAAAGCTGGTATACTTGCCCGCCGTCTTTTTGTTCGCCGGTTTCTTTCTTCACAACGGGTCCCTTTCCATGCGCCGCTTGCTGCTCATCCTGTCGTTTGTCGTGCTCACGCTTGTCAGCTGGGGGCTGTACGGTCCGGTCCTGCACGCAGGCCAGCTACATTTTGGCGACGGGGTACACCCCACCAGTCTGCTGCCGTTCATCTGCGTCGGGCTGGCGTATTTCCTGATCGCCGTGGTGGTCCCCCTGATCGCGCTGAGGACCAACGAAGAGCAAGGCAGTTGGACGGTGATGGGGGCCGTGTGGGCGCTGCTGGGCGGTGCGGTGAGCGCCCTGGGGGCCTTGGGAGTCGTGCTGGCTTTCAAGTTTCGCGGCAGCCCGGTGTACGTGATGCCGCTGGTTTTTGGCTTGGCGCCCGTCGTCACGACGTTCGTCTCGATGTGGCTGGGGCAGACCCTCAAGGAGGCGAGCCCGCTGTTCTTCGCCGGAGTGATCCTCGTCGCGGTCGGCGCGGCGGGCGTGTTAAGCTTCAAACCTGCACACGCCGCGCGTCCGCCGGTTCCCGCATCTGACGAGTCCGGGACCGGAGCGGCCCTGGCAACCGAGCCTGCGGCCGCCGGGAGCCAAGCGTCGGCGATGGAAAAACTGGTTAAAATCCCCTTGTGCATCGCCCTGGCGGCGCTGTGCTGGGGCAGTTACGGACCGATCTTGCACAAAGGGCAGATGAGGATGGCCGGCAGCCATCTGCGGCCGTTTCTGTGCGTCGGGCTGGCGTACTTCGTGATTGCCGTCCTTCTGCCCCTGCCGCTGCTCCAGGTTTTCCGGGAGCCCGGAGGCTTCACGTTCTCCGGGACCGCCTGGTCTTTGGCCGGCGGCGCGGCCGGCGCGATCGGAGGCTTGGGCATCGTCCTGGCCTTCAAGTTCGGCGGCAAACCGGTCTACGTCATGCCGCTGGTCTTCGGCGGTGCTCCGGTGGTCAACACGTTCACCGCCGTGCGGGCGGAAGGCGCGCACGGCGGCCTCTCGCCGCTGTTTCTGGCTAGCCTGATCGTGCTCATCGTCGGCGCGGCGGCCGTCCTGATTTTTGCTCCCCGGCAGGCCAAGGCCGCTGTCGAGCCCAAAGCGGCCGAGCCGCCCGAGCCTGAGCCGCCTGAGCCTGCGAAGGAAGAATCGCAACCGCACCCCGACGAGTCTGCGCCGGATGATCGTTCGCGTTCGGAATCGAGTTCCAGCGATGGCCCCAACGAGGACGAGGAAGATACCTATTCCGACGAAGACACGATGCTGCGTCCGGACGAATCATGATCGCACGCCTGCGGTTGCGGCTGAGAAGCAGCCCGGCTGTATCGAAAAAGCCGGGCTTCTGCCGTGGCGAAATTCCAGGTAGCCCGTCGGTCCGGCACGCTTGACCGGGCGCGTGTCCCGTCTACTATTCCTTAACAAGTGTTTTGTCTTCACGGCCTCCGACGGGATGAGGGAGGGAAAGCTGCACAGGCCGGAAGCCCGTGCCATCGTTGACGGAGTTGCCAGCAGATGGATCGGGTTTGCACAGTCGCTGCGTCGTTCTTGCCTCGAACTCAACTCTTCCCAACCTTGCTTGCCATAATCCTGGGGGCCGCTGCTAGCATCGCCTGGCAGCCTGTCCAGGCGGCGTCTTTGGAAGTCTCTTTCGATGTGACGCCGGCGGTCGGCTGCCGCGATGTGACGACCGCCGAGTTCGCGGAAGCCAATCCCGACGAGAGGCTGATCGAGGCCCATGTCGAGGTCTCGTCGCTGATCCGCCAAGGCAACGAGGGGGACCTGCTGCAGTACTTCTACCGCTTCGACAGCCCGCGGCGAACGATGCGGATCGTGGACTATACCCCCAAGACGACCTTGGCCAGCGACGTGGCCGGGAACGTGACCATCGAGAAGAAGAAAGAGACAACCAAGGGGATTGGGATGACGGTCACCGCGCCCTTGGAGTGGCCGGCCAAGCTGAGTGGCTCGGGCGACCTGGCCGCCAAAACGCTGGATTCCACGCGGTACGAACTGGTGCCGCCCATGACGGCCATTTCGGCCAGCGGCACGCTGGACCGCGGCTACAGCGTGTATTTCAAGCTCAAGCCGTCTCGCAGCACGTCGCTGGAGGGCGCCCGCCCGTTCACGCTCGTATTGCGCGTGCCCCACAGCTGGCGCGCGGACTACGCCCATCTGTCCTGCACCGCCTCGGCCGCCGCCCAGGGTCTGTTGGGTCCGTTGGACGAGGAGGTCGTCTGCGGCCGGCGAAGATTTGTCGTCGCCTTGTATGCCGAAGGCGATGCGTCCGCCAAGGCGGCGGCGGAACGCCTGGTCCGGGCCGAGTCGGAACTGCTGAAAACGATCTCGGCCAACCGCCAGGAATTGCAGAAGCGGTTCTATCCCAGCCTCGCACATCGCGTCGGTGCCCTGTTCGAGCGGGCGCCCGCGATCCTCCCCGACGATGTCGCGGAGGCGATTGTCTACGCCGGCCGTTCCCCGGACAAGGACATCTCAACCCTCCGGCTGCCCGTCGAAGTCCGCCAAGCCGTCGCCAAGTACACTGTCGCGCGGCGGGCGCTGTCCAGCCTGGCGATCGAAAAGCGGGAGTGAAGTCCGTGGCAACATGCGGGCAGACGAAAACACGAAATACGAAACAAACCCGCAATTCGAATGTTCTAAACGCGGGAAACACGCAACGCGTCGGGACTTCTTTGGTTAAGACATTGGGGTTTCGAGCTTGTTTCTGTACTCGTGAGTCGGCCCCACGTGCTCTCAGCGTTGGCGACACTTTCCGCAAGAAGTAAAATCACACGGACCGTGGGGGCTCTGTCCGGGCAGTACGTCTTGAAACGGGATCGCCTTTGCTGGGAAATCGTACGCCATGTTCACTGACACCTTGACGCCGGGGGGTGGATGGCCGCTTTGACCGTCCCCGCGTCGAGCAGTCCGTGACCGAAGTGTACCTGCAGACCCGGCTGACCGCGGCCGAGGACGCTCCGCCCAGCGGCGCGCCGGTCCTGCTGCCCCGACCGCTGGCTTCCTCGCCTGGCGACGCGGCCACAACCACGGGCGGCGCGGGTGTCACTGCTGGCGGTTCGGCCATCACGGATTGCAGGCTCGCATCGTATTCGGCTTTCGTGTCCGCATTCAGCGTAAGCGCACTGCATGACCGTCTGGTGCGTGGCGGGGGCGAGGCCGCGTCGCGCTGGGTTTCGCTGCGGGACAAGCGCTGTCGTTCGGGGCATCGCTTCTGGAAGCTCAGGACGGCGTCCCGACATCATGGTGGTCGAGCGTGGCACTCCGGTAGCGGTGCTGGACGCCAAGTATCGGGATCTCTGGGAGGAATCCTTACCGCGTGAGATGCTCTACCAAGTTGCCATCTACGGGGCAGTCCACGCCAAAGGTAAGGCCACCATTCTCTATCCGCCGAGTGCGGCAGACGCCCGAGAAAGCCGCTTGGCCGTGTCTAATCCGTTGACCGGAGTCCATGTCGCGACGGTCTGCCTTCGTCCCGTGGTACTGCCGGAGTTAGAGGAGCTGCTGACAGCTCGTTCCACGGCGGCGAACGACCGCCGGTGCCGCTCCTTCGCCCGCAAACTGGCGTTCGGTCGTTGACTGCGGATGCCGAACCTGGGTGTGCGCTCTGTCGTTCACTTCCGCTCGAATGCAACTGCGGCTTCGCAAACGGCATCGCTTTTCGACATGGCAACCCTATCGCCCGAGAGCTTGACCGACACAACCGCGTTGACTGCCGGCAGCCTGATTGTCACATACACCGCTTGGTGGCCACGACATTCCAGGGCGATGCAGTCTGCCAGTCGAGCGGCGTTGTCACCGGCTTTCATGGGCAAGACGGCCAAGGCTGAGACCGTCGTTTCGCCGGCCGACAGAATCTGGCTTGAAGTACGTCGTGACGTTGACTACCGACGGCGAGATTCTCACGTGCATGTGCTGGACGACACGCAGCCGTAGACGGGGACGCGGGCCGTGCCATACAATTGATTGAGCTTCGAGCGAAACCAAGGAACCAGACCCATGTGCGAGATCACGCTTTCCATCCCCGACACCTCGTTACTGGCGTTGAAGACGGGGCCGGAGCAACTCGGGCAGGAGTTGCGGTTGGCCGGGGCAGAAGCCGGAAGATCAGATCGCATCGACCTCGGACGCCGCCATCGCCCGGACCAACGCCGTCATCGGGGGCCAGCCATTTCCCGCCGTGCAATTCACCTTCACCCGCGGCACCTGCCAGACGCGTCCCCTCATCCAGCTGAACTTCCCCCTTCAACGCCGACGTCTGGAACGTCTTGGCCTTCAAGGTTAAAGTGGAGACTTCCGCAGGCCTCCAGCCGTTCGGGTTCGGCATGGACATGCCGCGGTACGGCTATGACGCGGGCTGCTGCCCGAGGAGTTATTCATGTTAAACCGTCGTGATGTACTTCGCCTGATTCCCGCATCGTCGCTGGCATGGTTGGAGGGGGCTGGGGCCGGTCAAGCCGCGCCAGCCCCACGCCCCGATGCAGCCCCACTGCTGGCTGGCCCGCCGGTCGTGCAACATCTCACGACGGAGGGGTTCGCCGTCAGCTTTGCTGTCGGCCAGTTGGCCACGGGCTGGATTGAATGGGGACTATCGGCCGAACGGCTCGACCAGCGAGCGGTGGCCAGTCGCGCCGGGCTGGTCGAGGCGTCGGACCGGGCGCTGGTGGTGCCAGTCTCGCTCGGTGACCGGGGCGTCCCCGGGCAACAAATCTTCTATCGCGTGGTCGCACAGGCGCTGAGTTACCAGAACGCCTATAAGTTGAGCCGCGGCGAACCGGTGGCCGGGCCCACCCAGAGCCTCGTGATCCCAGACCCGACCGCCAGCCGGGTCCGCGTGGCCGTCGTCAACGACACGCATGAACACGGGCCAACCATCGAAGCCCTTGGCGCGCGGATCGACGCGGTCCAGCCCGACGTGCTGGTGTGGAATGGCGACACGTGCGGTTCGGCCTTTGATGCGCCGGCGGACCTGCCGCGCGTGCTGTTGAAGCCGGGCTGGGCCGCGACCCGGTGCTTGATGTTTGTGCCGGGCAATCACGACGTGCGCGGAGCCTGTGCGCGAGAGATTTCCAGATGTCTGGCAGCCGGCCCGGATGCGTCGTTGCCCTACAACGTGGCCCGGCGTTACGGGCCCTTGGCCCTGCTGACCCTGGACACGGGCGAAGACAAGCCCGATGCCCACCCCGTATTCGCCGGGACAGCAGCCTACGAGCCGTACCGCGTGCAACAAGCCGCCTGGCTGCGCGAGGCTCTGCGCCGGCCTGAAATTGTCTCGGCCCCGTTCAAGGTTGTCTTCTGCCACATCCCGTTGCGTGGACTGCCGAAGCAGAATGACGGGCTGAGCCTGGAGGGCTTTGCATCCTGGTCAGGTGACGGGGCCAGGGCATGGGTGCCCGCGCTGCGTGAAGCTCGCGTCCCGCTGGTGGTCAGCGGTCACATGCACGCCTGGCGCGTGGACGACCCGGCCGAAGGCTTGCCGATGCAGGTGGTCGGCGGCGGCCCCGAGCCTCCCAAAGCCACGCTGATCGTTCTGGAAGCCGACGCCCAAACACTGCGCGTCGCGATCCAGGACTTGTCGGGCGTGGTATTGGCCGAGCGCCGACTAACGGGCGATGGTTCGCGTTGAAAGCGCTGAGATAAGGAGGATCAGGCGATCGGGGCGATGGTGATGCCGCCGTCGGCGCGGACGATGGCGCCGTTGGCGTAAGCATCGTTCGAGAAATAACTGTCCGATTTCTGCGTGGCCTAAGCTTCCAGCTTGCGGCAGATAGCGGGATCGCAAGCTGGAAGCTTACGCCACTTATATCTCGCCGACCTTGGACACGTAGACGTCGGGCAGGCCGATGCGCAGGAACCGCCGTGGGGCGACACAGGCGTCGGCCAGGACCTCGGCCACGGCGCCGCCAAGCCCGCCGCTGAGCTGGTGCTCTTCGACCACCACGACGCCCCCTGTTTCCTCGGCCGCCGCGCGGATCGCCGCGCGGTCGATGGGCTTGACGGTGTGCATGCTGAGCACGCGGCATTGGATGCCTTCGCGGCTCAATGCCTCGGCGGCCTCGGTCACCTGGTTGCCGATCGTGCCCGTGAAGATGAACGTCAAGTCGCGCCCGTCGCGGACCTGGATCGCCCGGCCGAGCCGGAACGCGATCCGGTCCTGGTGCACGGGCGGCTCTTGCTTGTAGCCGCAACGGTAGTAGAACGGTCCGTCGTCGGCGATCATCGCGTGGACGCCCGCTTTCGCCTCGGCAAAATGGCAGGGGCAGAAGACCACCATGTTCGGCAGCGCCCGCATGATGGCGATGCTGTACGTAATCGCGATGTTCCCTTCCAGCGCCACGCCGCACGCGACTCCGGTCATGTTCGGCTCGGCCACGCCGCAATTGTACCAGCGATCGGGGAAGGCATCGCGGAACGGCTCGATCTCGCCGTAGCCGATGTCCGCCAGGATCATCCAGATCCGTTGGTCGGTCTTGGCGGTGTCCACCAGGACCTTGTTGAACAGACTTCTCACGGCGCCGCTTCCAGTTCCCGCAGGGCCTGCGCCAGTTGCCGGTCGTCGACCGAGCCATAGTGGCAAGAGACGGTGTTCTCCATGAAGCTCACCCCTTTTCCCTTGACCGTGTGGCAGGTGAGCCACGAAGGTCGGCCCGCCTCGAACGGCAACTTGGCCAGCGCGTTGTCGAGGGCCACGACATCGTGCCCGTCCACTTCCTTGACCGCCCAATGGCAGTCCTCCAGCTTCTGGGCCAGCGGCTCCAGATCGAGAATGTCGCGGGAGAAGCCCAAGGCCTGAACCCGGTTATAGTCGACAATCACCGTCAGGTTGTCCAGCCGGTGCTGGGCCGCGAACAGGATCGCCTCCCAACTGCTCCCCGCGTCGCAATCGCCGTCGCTCATCAGGCACACCACGCGGTGCGTTTGCTTTGTCCGGCGGGCCGCCAAGGCCATCCCCGCGGCCACGGGCAATCCGTGCCCCAGCGACCCGGTCGAGAATTCCACGCCCGGCACGTGGTGCGAAATGTGGCCCATGAGCCGGCCTTCGTCGCGGTAGTAGCCCTCGAACCAGGCCTTCGGAAAGAAACCCAACTCGCCCAGGACTGCGTAGACGGCGCAGCCGCCATGTCCCTTGCTCAGCACAAAGCGATCGCGGTCCAGCTTGCGAGGATCCCCGGGATCGACGTTCAGTACCCGTGTATACAGCACGCTCAGAATCTCCGCCATCGACAGCATGCTGCCCACGTGTCCGCTGTGGCCCCGGTGGGTCATCCGCAGACAATGCTCGCGGATCCGGCGTGCCAGCTCTCGGCAGCGATCGGCCCATGTTTCGGAAGTCGGCATGACGCGCGCCTCCTTCTCCACACGAAGTACTGGGTGTCTGGTCACATCAGGGTGTAGCCCCTGTCGATAAACATCAATCGCAACCGCCGAAGAATCCGTCGTCGATCCAGATCGGTTTGTACCCGTGTTCCGTCACGTGACGCAACGCGGTATCCCAACGTTCGAAAATATCCGCTTTGTAATTGCGATAGAACGGCCACCAGTACTGTTCGTGGCCCGCGATATTGATCAGCAGGTTCTGCTTGGGGTTGTCGAGTTTACGATGATGGAGCCACTCGGTCTGAGTCGTCGGAATCCATTCAACGGTCGTCGGCATGGCCCCATTGTAAAAAATGATGCCGGAGTCGGGGTCCATCCAGCCCTGATGTTCCCGAAGGTAGGCCGTGATATGGTTCGGGAGCATGAAATCGCAGTATTTGTCCCCCGTTCCGGGATGCTTGCTTCCGGCAGTCGGAAGCATCTTGACCCCGCGATCGGCCAAGACCTGATAGGAATCGGCGCGAACCATGGCGAAGTGGATTTGCAGTCCCGCCGTATAGGCTTTGCCCGCGATCCGTTTGAGTTGCGTCGCGGTCAGATCGAAGTCGGCGGCTAGTTTTTCCGGTGTCGCGTTGCGGTACGGTTCACCGGGGAACTCGTTTTCCGAGTGGAAAGCCAGTCGGAGCCAATCGGCATTGTCCTCGAATTCCGGCTTGTACTTTTCAGGAAACATCGAAAGGGTAAAATCGCGTTCCGGCGTCGAGTTGAAGCAGTTCAAGACGATTCTTGTTTGATAGCGTTTGTGCAGCTCGCGTAGTTTCGCGAAATAGAAGCAGTCGAAAATGCTCTTGCACTGCTTTTGCAGAATATCTCGGAAGCAAAAGCTGTGGTCGTCGATATAGCAACGATAGCGTTTGCAAGCGTTCTTCGCCCACAGAACGCGACAGGTGAATTCGACCGGCTTGCCGTTCCTTGTGCCACTCGCTTTGAGAAGGGACAAACGGTCCTTGAGCAATGCGGTACCCATGAGCGCGCCGGAAATGTTTTCCATCGGGATGACGGTACCTTCGGGATCGAAGACCTGAAGATTCCCGACGTCACCGGGCCGGACGACGACGTGAATCCGCAACCGCTTGACTCCGTCGGCTCCCGTCTCCGTGCCAAGGATCGGATAGCCGGTTCCTTCCTGAAGCACACCGCCGTCGAATGGATACTCGAAGCGGAATATCGGTTTCTCCTTGAAGTAGAACTGGTCGTAATACAGCATGCGGGGATCGTCGCTCGGAGCGGGGGTCGAGGGCGGGGCGGATGTCGCGGGCTTGTCCGCGGCCGCAAGGGGTGCAACCGAAGCGGCTGCGGCGGCAAGAGCGGAATTGCGGAGAAATCGCCGTCGTGATGTACTCATAAAAATGCTCCTTGATTTGAGAGGTCGTCTACTTCAGCAGCCACAAGCCGGCCGCGGCTTCCTGTTGCGCGGCGTCGCCGGTGACCGCCCCGACTCGCCCGGCCGCAGGCGGCAGTGTACCACGCGGCGCGGGACTGCAACATCCAGGGAATCTTCAACGGTCGCCTACAAACGCCGTCTCGACCTGGCCATCGTCTTGTACACCCACCAATTGAGCGCGTCGATCAGGCCGGTCATGCAGTACGTTGACGTTGTCTCGCTTTGGATTTGGAGCGGCAGCGACATTCAAGTTTTCGAATCTTCTTGGGAGAACAAGAACGCGGAGCCACAGAGGACACGGAGGGAAGTTCTTTCGTGAGCCTTGCTACGGCTTGGCGCGCGGGTTGCGCAGGTAGTAGAAATGCCCGTCTTCGGCGCCGATCACGACGTCCGGAATGCCGTTGTTGTCGAAATCGACCACGGTCGGACAGGTCGTGTGTCCCGCGAGCCGCCGCGGATCGAGCGGTCCGCGGTCCTCGAAATACCACTTGCCGCCGCGGTGTTCGGTTTGGCGCAGCCAACTCGCGTTGGAGCTATTGACGAGAAAGTCCAGCTTGCCGTCGCCGTCGAAATCAACAACGCACAACTTGCGCCGACCGCTTGCGCCGGCCTTCCTGGCGTTGAGTTGCAGCGGTTTTCCATCCGCGCCGCAGAACACGCGCAGGGGAGGCAGCAACTTCAACGTGCCCCCGCTCTTGGCCCTGGGGAACAGGGCCAGATAGCCTTCCTGGTCGAGCATAACCAGATCGGTGAGACCGTCCTGGTTCCAGTCGCTGTACCAGACGACTTTCCCCAGGATCGAATTGGCGACGATGTCGAGCAGTCCGTCGCCGTCCCAGTCGGCGACCGTCAGGACGGTGTAGCCGAAGCAGGCTTCTCCAGGGCCCTGGATGGAACCGTTCTCGCCGGCCTGAATGCGAATCGTCTGGCCGGCGGCCTGGAGCGACACCGGAGCCGCCCACTTGGGGCGCTGGACGCCGGGACCGCTGAGGTTCTCGAAGAACACGATATAGCCGGCCGAGTTGCCGCAGAGGATGTCCCCGTCGCCATCGCCGTCCCAGTCGACGGCGAACGGCGTCGCCAGCGCCCCGCACTTCAGCTCGTCGGCCTCCTGCCGGAAATATGCGGGCTTCTGGAACAACGGCATCCCGTCCTTCAGGCGGCCGGTGTTCTCGATCAGGGCGATCCGGCCGTTTTCTTCGCCGCAGATCAGGTCCCCATGGCCGTCGCCGTCCCAATCGACGGCCACGGGCGTGATCATCTGCATGTCCATTTCCAGCGCCAATTACGCCCGTCACCACGGACGCCGATCGGGTCCTGGTGGCAGAGCACTACGGATACGAGGCTATCGTTTCGCAGGTTTGGCCGCCGGGGTCAGGGGCTGCTCGAAACTGGTTGGGGAAGCGGTGTTTGCGCCTGCCAGTCGGCCGGCTTGTGACGTCCCCGCGAGGAAATTGTCGATCTGCGAGGTCCCCTTCAAGCGGTCGAACTCCTTGGCCATCGCCAGCCGCAGTTTCTTTTCGAGGATGTCGCGGTACAGCTCGTCCTTGACCGCGTTGAAGTCCTTGACGATCGGCTGCGTGCGGCCCAGGCAACGCAGGATGACGTACTTGTCCCCCATGGCGATGATGCCGGACAATTCGCCCGGTTTCAGGCGGAAGGCTTCCTTTTCCAGCAACGGCTGGCCGCTGTGCTTCCGCAACGGGGGCACCTGCCCGAAGTTCGACCGGGAACTGGGTTCGACCGAGTACTGGTTCGCGAGTTCGCCAAAGAACTGGTCCGTCGGATTGTTGCGGGCCATGTCCCAAACCGTCTGAGCCTGGCGTTGGTTGCCAAGCACGATGGCCAGCACTTCGACGCGTTCGCCGAAATTCGATTCGAAGCCCTTCTGCAGGTCCTCCGCCGTAACTTCGACCGATTCCCCTACCAGCTTTTTGAGCGCGACCGAGGGCCAGACGGCATCGCGAACGTACAACTCGACGGTCGTGCTGTCGTTCTCAGTGACGCTTTTCAGCCACGCTTCCACATCCGGCGAGCCGTCCTTCTTCAGGAAGTTGTAGGCCTCGGCCGCCCGCGCGACTTCGCGGTTAATGTCCTGCTCGTTCACCGCCTTGGCGGCGCGCCGCAGTTCCTGAATCAGCAGCAGGCGGTTGATCTCGCCTTCCAACACGTCCTTACCGTGCCTCGACAGGCATTCTTCGGACAATTGCTGGACGGTGATCGTCTGGCCATTGACGACAGCGGCGGCGCCGGGATACTGCGGTTGAAGCTTGGCGTCCTTGAAGACATTGACGATCTTGGCCTGCCCCTGCAGTTGCTGGAACAATTCGGCCGATTGGACGCGCGTCTTGTGTTCGGCCAGACGCTCCTTGAGTTGGGCCTCGACCTGCGGCAGATGCTCGCTGGAAATAAAGGTCTCCGGGATCTGTCTCTCGCATTTCAGGACCAGGTACTGGTTCCCGACTTGGATGACCGGCGAGAGCTGGCCTTCCTTCAGCGCAAAGGCAGCTTGTTCCACATTCGGATCGCCGACGTGCTTGCGGATCGGCGGAATCACACCATAGGCGCTGGCGCTCGCAGGGTCCTCGGAATGCTCCTTGGCCAATTGAGCAAAACTGTCGGGATTGGCTTGCGCTGCTTGTAGCACCCAATCGGCCTTCTGCCGGCTGCTGACCACAATCAGGCGCGCCTTGACCTTCGGCCCGTATTCCGATTCAAAGGCCTCGCGGAGTTCCTCTGGCGTCGCGGCGGACTGGCGCGCGGCCAGTCGGCGGAGGGCCAGCGTCGGCCAAATGATGTCCTTGCGGTACTGCTGCGCGTCGACGTTGCGTTCGCTTTCGAGCAAGTCCAGCCAGCGGTCGACCGACAGGCTGAATTTCGTTGCCACGTTGCGGATTTCGTCTTCGATGTCCTTGTCGGTAATGGTGACGCCCCGCGACTGGCAAGCTAGCAGCAGGATCTGTTTGCTGATCATGCTCTCCAGGACATCGTTGGCATAGCGGCGAGTACACTCGTCCGCCAGGCTCTGCCGCGTGATCTGCTCGCCATTGACGACGGCCATCACCGGCGACTTCTGGGTGCCGGCGGCGGCGGGCCGCGCGTTGGCCGTGCTCGCCTGAAACGCAGGCCCGGCAGCCGGCGTTGCCTGCTGGGCGCGAGCTGATGCCGTCGCGACGGCCTGGACAGCCAGCGCGACCAGTGTCACCAGCGAGACCCCAATAACGGCATTGAACGTGAGGGAAGTGAATTGCGCAGTACCCAAGCGCGGCGCGCGGCCGCTAGCATCCTTGCCAGCCATGATCGCCTTCTCCATCTGGACGGGAGGAAATGGTTGCCTGCGTGCGCGGGAAGTCCCCGAGCATTGCGGGATGCGGGAGTATACGCGCGTTCGCGGAACTGGGTCAAGAGAGATCTACGTCAGCTCGCGATCGATCTCTGGCAGGGCCAGCACACGCCCGTGGGTCTCCGGAACCAGGAAGATGATGACGAGGGTGGAGACCAGTGCCAGGCCGGTCAGGCAGGCGAACACGGTGGCATACGCGGCCGTCGGATACACCACGCGCGCCCCGGCGACCTTTGCCTGGCCGCCGAAGGCGTCCAGGATCGCTCCCGCCGCGTTGCCCAGAACGCCGACTCCCACGTACGACACGGTGTTCAACACGGAAATCGTCACGGCCACCGCGTCCGGACGATTCAGTTCCTTCATGGTCGCCGAAGTCGCCGGGCTGCCCGTGATCGACAGGGCCAACACCACGTAGCCCACCAGGAACACCCAGCCGGGCGCGGCGGCGAGTACGGCGAGGA
>Ga0302237_1002076_pt1 | contig 12784 bp, 9 predicted proteins | sample AAG_UR_Ala_MG_FD_193530 | JGI IMG/M metagenome (GOLD analysis project Ga0302237, IMG submission 193530) | Enriched activated sludge microbial communities from anaerobic digester in WTTP, New Holstein, Wisconsin, United States - AAG_UR_Ala | ecosystem: Engineered > Bioreactor > Anaerobic >... | reverse complement strand
TTATAGGCGGCGGTGACTCTGTTGCAGCAATCAACAAGAACGGACTTGCCGATAAGGTAAGCTACGTTTCAACAGGCGGCGGCGCGATGCTCGAGTACATGGAAGGTAAAAAACTTCCGGGCATCACTGCTATCCGCGGAGAATAACACGATATGAAGAAAATCCTGATAACGGTGCTGATCGCGGCGTTTCTCCCCACGGGATCCTGCAAAAAGGATGAAACGCCCGCCACCCGCGGAAAGGTGACCATAGATAATAAAACCTCCTTCGGCAGTGGAACCTATTATGTTTATGGTTTCCTTTTTTCAGAAGCCAGGAAGGTGACAACAAGAGATATGCCCAGGCCCGATGTAACGGTCGACAGCGATGGAACAAACCTCTTGTTCATGACCGAGAACGAGAGAGATTCATTCCGGCTCTTCGGGAAATACGATGACGCTTCATCAGCCAGTGCAGCTTTCAATAACCTGACTGCTCCGACCATAGCAGAAAACGAGTGGCAGGGACTGGCAAGTCCACTTGAGGAAAACCAGGTATGGATTTACAGGGCCGGCAGCAGGACATCAGGCAATGATCACTACGCGAAGATCAGGATTATTTCGACCAGAACAGAACCCGGCGATCCGAAGCCTTTTGCCGAATGTACATTCGAGTGGCAATACCAGTCTGACGGAACGCTTACCTTTCCGGAGAAATGACAGGGAAGCTTCCTGGAAGCATATTTGAAATAAACGGTCCCGGGTCATTTTCATCCGCGGCTCTTGAAATATTCAGATACCAGGTCTCGGCAAACCCGGTTTACTCAGCTTTCGTTTCAGCCCTCGGGATCAATCCTGCCGATGTTACCGATATAAGGGAGATCCCCTTTCTTCCCGTTGAGTTCTTCAGGAGCCACCGGGTTATCAGCGGCAATGCTGAAGCAGGAGTGATCTTCGAAAGCAGCCGTACAACCGACTCCGAAGCGAGCCGTCATTATGTGCATGACCCTGAGCTTTATCAGCTAAGCTATCTGAATTGTTTCAGACATTTTTACGGGGAACCGTCGGATTATGTTATCGCCGCCCTGCTGCCTTCATACAGGGAACGCCCCAACTCGTCGCTGGTTACCATGATGGACGGACTTATCAGGGAAAGCGGCTGTGCCGAAAGCGGTTTTTATGAAGGGAGAATGGATGAACTGGTGGCAATGCTTGAAAAGAAGCGGACCGACGGACGGAAGCGATTCCTGATAGGTGTCAGTTTTGCTCTGCTCGACCTGGCCGCTGAACTGTCGCCCGACCTTTCCGGTACAATCGTGATGGAAACAGGAGGAATGAAGGGGCGCAGGAAGGAGATCACCAGGGATGAACTGCACTGCATACTTACAGCCGGACTGAATGTGCCCGTCATTCATTCGGAGTACGGCATGACCGAACTTCTCAGCCAGGCTTATTCATGCGGGGGCGGGTTCTTCAGATGTCCGCCGTGGATGAAAATACTGGTGAGGGACATTCATGATCCGCGGGATACGGGAGATGAAGAGGGAAGGACAGGAGGACTGAACATTATCGACCTGGCCAACTACTGGTCCTGTTCGTTCCTGGCCACAGGCGATTACGGAAGACTGTATGAAGACGGATCGTTCGGGATATCCGGAAGGATAGACAATACCGACATACGTGGATGTAACCTTATGACAACGCGGGATGGCTTCCTGTAAAGCGGATCAGAGATAAACTATCCTTTTGTTCTTCGCGCTCGCGTAGATGGCAAGCACCAGTTCCACGGCCTTTTTGGCTTCGGGTGCATCGACAGCAGGCGGACGGCCCTTGTCAACTGCCTTTACTATGTTAAGGAGCTGTCGCAGATGCCCGAGGTCACTTATAGCCTTCGGATCGGAAACACCTCCTCCGGTGACATTTTTCCCGGAGTATTTTTTTCTTATGATATCATCCTCTTCGGTCTCATTGTCAAATGTCCAGGTCAGAAGCCTTTCTTCTTCTATGATTACCGAACCCTTTGTCCCCAGTATCTCAATTCTTCTGAAGAATCCCGGGTTGACGGCTGTTGAGGCTTCTATGACGCCGACAGCACCGTTCTCGAATCTAAGGGAGGCCGATGCAACATCCTCAACTTCAATTCCCTTATGTCCGATAAGCCCGGTGAAAGCACTAACTGCCGTCACTTTTCCCATAAACCACCTGAGCAGATCGATTGAGTGAATGGCCTGGTTCATGACTGCACCACCCCCGCTGGCGGCAAGGTCGGATCTCCACCTGACTTCTTTGTAGTATTCCTGTGTTCGGAACCATTTTACATAAGCATCGCCCATTACAAGTTTCCCGAAGCGCCCCTGGTCGATGGCATTCTTCAGTTCTATATTGACCTTGCTGAACCTCATCGGGAAAATACCGGAGACAAGGACATTATGCTTTATTCCGGCTTCAATAATCCTGTCGCAGCGCTCAATGGTTGTTTCCAGAGGCTTTTCGATGATGCAGTGTTTACCGGCGGTGATCGCGGCAAGAGCGGGTTCGAGGTGTTTGCCGGAGGGCGTGCAGATACAAACCATGTCGATGCGATCGTCGTTGCAGAGTTCTTCAAGCGATTCAAAGGCATTGCATTTGTATTTCTTGGCAAATGCAACCGTTTTGCCCGGATTATGATCGAAGACTCCAACCAGTTCCGCATCCATTATGGTATCAATGGCCCTCGCGTGGACCTCAGCTATCAAACCTGCTCCTATAATTCCGAAACCATGCTTCATGCCTACCTCAGCGTTGGATAAAACGCATCCTCTATGTGTTTTTCTATCGTGAGCGTCTGACCTCTGGCAATGACTGTAATTACATCAAATCGCACCTGCTTTGAAATGTCGAACCATCTTATATAAGAATCCGCTGCCAGAACAAGCGACCTCTGTTTATCCCTGGTCACAGAATCCTGCGGCGATTGAAGGAAATCCTCCGAACGTGTCTTAACCTCGACGAAAACAATGAATTCACCGGTCTCGGCAATAATATCCACCTCAAGCCTCCCGGCTTTCCAGTTTCGGTTCCTTATCCGGTAGCCTTTATCGCTAAGAAACGACACGGCAAGGTCTTCCCCTTTCCTGCCGAGAGATGACGACTCACTCATTAAGTTCTTATTTTATTAACTAGAGAACGGGATTATATCTCGATTAGTTTGTTCCTGATCGCGAAAAGAATCAGGCTGGCAGTGTTCTTTGAGTTGGTTTTGCCCAGCAGGTTGGCCCTGTGCTTGTCGACAGTGCGTTTGCTAATAAACAATGCATCAGCTATTTCCTGATTAGAAAGTCCTTCACATATCTTAAGCAGAATCTCTTTTTCTCTCCTTGAAAGATTTGCTGACCTGCTTTCGTTTTCCCTGTGCTTGATCTTCTGAATTACATGGTAGAGAAGCTCCTGCGAGAAGTAACTGCCTCCTTTTATCACCGTAAGAATCGCCTCCTTTACTTCAGAGATGTCGGAATCCTTAAGCACGAATCCTTTTGCCCCCGCATCAACCATTTTATAGTAGTACTCCTCTTCCCCGTACATCGAAAGGGCTATTATGTCGATATCCGGACAAAGCTTCAGTCCCTTCCTTGTGGCCTCTATCCCGTCCATCTCAGGCATGTTGATGTCCATAAGGGCAACATCGGCAGGGCTTTCCTTCAAGACCCTGAGGAACTCCTCGCCGTTTGAAGCCTCTCCCGTAACTTCAAATTCGGGGAAAGCATTCAGAAGAATCTTCAGTCCGTTGCGAAAAAGCTGGTGATCATCCGTGATAATAATCCTTATCTTCTCCATAATAAGCTTATTCAATCATTTTAATCAGGGCACTGGTGCCTTTTCCCGGATTACTCTCAAGTATGAAGACACCGTCGACCGACTTTACCCTGGTGTCGATGTTCGACAATCCCATACCTTTGGCATTATCTTTTTTGCCGGGAGATGTCATGTCGAAACCCCGGCCGTTGTCGGAGAACTGCAAGGTAATGAATTTTTCGAGCCTGCTGAGCTCAATCTCTATCCTCGATGCGCCCGAATGCCTTATCGAATTATTAATAAGCTCGCAGGCAGCCCGGTACATTACCACTTCCTTCTCCGGATCGATCCTGGTGTTTTCCATGTTCGACTTGAACACGATCTCAATAGCCCTGGTCTGGTTTATCTTGGCAATGAAAGCCGAAAGAGCACTCGACAGACCGAAGTTTGAAAGTATATGAGGACTAAGATTGTTGGAAATATCCTTCAGGGTGTTGATGGCTTCGTTGATGAGATGGCTTGTGTTGTTGAGGATTACCGCGTCCGTCGGATCCTTGATCCTGTCGCCGAGAGCCGAAAGCGACATCTTTACGGTCGACATAAGCGGACCCAGACCGTCGTGAAGATCCGTGGCAAATCGTTTTCTCTCATTCTCCTCGGTGTTTATTATGGCACTGATCACTCTCTTTTCCGCCTTCATCCTGTCGATGTCGGCACGCTTGAGCGAATAGAACAGCTCCCTGATCAGGATCACTCCCGTGATTATCATAAAGGAGATGATAACGTCGAGCCAGTTGTCGATCATCTGCCATGTATAGGAAGGAGTACCCTGGAAAAACTCGAAGAGCTGAAGGATTTTACGGATTGCCATGAAAACGAAAGCAGTTGAAAGCAGTATCCATGAAAGCCTGTATTTCGTGAGTTTCATGAACCGCAGTGCAATCGAGGCGGCAATAATCTGCAGTACAATGGAGATGATGAGGGCAATTAGTCTTACCATAACAAGAGCAATGTATACAAAAATAGCATGAATTTACAAAAAAGCAGAATTAGTCTTGCGGTCTTGCGATCGCTTCGAATGCGGCACATTGCCTATAATACATCATCTTTAATACATCGCCTATAATACATCATCTTTAATACATCGCCTATAATACATCATCTTTAATACATCGCCTTTAATACATCGCCTTTAATACATCGCCTTTAATACATAATACATTGTCATGCGGTCGCTTACGACTTGCACGACTGCACGACCATTTTCTGCTTCAGATTTATTACCTTTGACGGCTCAAATTGGAATATGAAGTTTCTCTATAATACAGGTATTATCTTGTACTCACTGGCAGTGAGGATCTTATATCCTTTCAGTCCGAAGGTCCGGCTTATGGTTAAAGGCTGGAAGGATTGGGAAGAAAAACTCAGGGAAAAAGCCGGTGACGGCAGAAAAAACATCTGGATGCACTGCGCCTCACTCGGGGAATTCGAACAGGGAAGGCCGCTGATCGAGGAGCTAAAAACCAGGGAACCGGAATGCAGGATTATCCTGTCATTCTTTTCACCCTCAGGCTATGAGATAAGGAAAAATTACCAGGGAGCCGATTATGTCTGCTACCTTCCGCCCGATACTCCATGGAATGCTGAAAGGTTTGTAAGGGCAGCCGCTCCTTCGGCTGTAATATTTGTCAAGTATGAATTCTGGAACAACTATATCTTTGCCGTCGGCAAAAGGAATATTCCTCTTTATCTCGTTTCGGGTATCTTCAGGCCAGGTCAGCATTTTTTTAAATGGTACGGCGGTTTTTTCAGGAAGATGCTTTTGAACTTCAGCCACCTTTTCGTTCAGGATCAGCGTTCCGGGAACCTCTTGAAGAGCGTGGGGATCAGCAATGTGACCGTTGCCGGCGACACCAGGTTCGACAGGGTTATCCGGATTGCTGCTCAGGCCAGAGATATCCCGGAGCTGGAGACTTTCAGGGGAAACAGCAGGCTATTCCTTGCCGGAAGCAGCTGGCCCCCTGATGAGGAAATCATTTCAAGGTATATACTGAATCATAAGGATGAGGTGAAATGGGTGTTTGCCCCGCATGAAATACACAAATCCAATATTGAAAGGCTTGAAAGACTTATCGGAAAGGATGTTGTCAGGTTCTCGGAATTCACTGAGGCAAAGGCAGATGCCAGGGTAATGATAATCGACAACATGGGGATGCTGTCGTCAGCATACAGGTACGCGGACATTGCCGCGGTAGGAGGGGGGTTCGGGAAAGGAATTCACAACGTCCTCGAACCGGCCTGCTGGGGTATACCGGTACTGTTCGGACCAAATTACGGAAAATTCCGTGAAGCGGTCGACCTGATTGACCTGGGAGGAGCCCGTTCTTACATTAATTATGAGGAATTTGAAGCTGCATTTGAATCTCTCGCCTGCAATAAGGAGATTTACAGCAAGGCGGCTGATTCAGCAGGCAGATATGTGAAGGAAAACAGTGGGGCAACGGCTGTAATTATGGGGACAATTTTGTTTTCGGATTTGAACAGGGTTATTAACAATTCTGGCTCATAACTTGTTAATAACATAACATCAGCGCTAAAAACCTTTCTTTCAAAGAGCAGTAAATTGCCCAATTGTGCAAGATCAAAACTTAATTATTTTGTAACTGGTAAATCAGATCATTAGTATAATATTGCATTCGAAATTAATAACAAATACAATTTGAATTATGAGACATTTTAAACACACGCTTTCGGTGCTGTTGTTCATACTGATCCCGGTGATCGCTTTCGGACAGGGGTCAACAACGTCCTCCATGAGCGGTAAGATTACCAATTCGCAGGGAGAAGCCATGGCAGGAGCCACTGTCGTCGCTACCCACGTTCCTTCCGGAACTATATACGGTGCAACAGCAAACGTCCAGGGATTGTTCTCAATCCAGGGATTGCGTCCCGGCGGTCCTTACAAGGTTGACATATCCTTTATCGGCTACTCAAAGGAATCTTTTACTGACATAAATCTTCTGCTTGGTGAGACCTTCGGGTTGAACGTTAGCATGAAAGAATCGAGTACAGAGCTGACTGTAGTGACTGTTGTCGGAACCACACCTTCGAAATTCAACACGCTGAAAACAGGCGCTACAACCAATATTTCCAGGAATCAGATGACGATGATGCCGACCATTAATAGGAATATCAGCGACATTTCAAGGATTTCTCCCTATGCAAACGGGATGAGCTTTTCGGGCGGCGACGGACGTTCAACAAACTTCACAGTGGATGGTTCCAACTTCAACAATAACTTCGGACTGAGCTCCAACCTTCCCGGTGGAGGTAACCCGATATCTCTCGACGCCATCGAGGAAGTCCAGGTTGTTATCGCTCCCTTCGACGTGCGACAGACCAACTTCATCGGAGGAGGTATCAATGCCATCACCAAATCGGGAACAAACACCTTCAAGGCCACTGCCTATACCTATTACACCAACCAGAATATGAGGGGTAACAAGATAGGCGATCATGATTTCGGAGATCGTGCAAAGGAATCAAATTCAATCTATGGTTTTACCGTGGGAGGCCCGATCGTGAAGAACAAACTCTTCTTCTTCGGCAACCTTGAATTTGAAAAAACTCCCCAGCAGGTTATCCGTTGGAGGGCTTCAACGAATGGTGTGTCGGACCAGCAGACAATTTCGCGCGTTACAGAAGCAGATCTGCAGGCTGTTTCCGATCATCTCAGGAATAAATACGGTTACGAAACAGGTTCGTTCAAGAATTTTCCGGCCGATGAGTCAAACCTGAAATATCTTGCACGAATCGACTGGAACATCACCGATGCCCATAAACTGAGCATCCGCTATAATCACACCAAAAACACTGCGTGGAATCCGCCCAATGGAAACTCAACCGACGGAAGCTACCGCGACAGGAATAAGTACCGCGTGGGCGAGTACTCTTTCTCCTTTGCAAATTCAATGTATTCGCAGGACAATATCGTTAATTCCGGATCGCTTGAGTTGAACAGCCGTTTCTCAAACAGCGTGTCAAATCAGCTGCTTGTCACTTATTCCGACATCCAGGACGTGCGCGGATCGACTTCCTCGCCTTTCCCTTTCATCGACATTATGAGCGGTGATATTGCAGTTGGACCGGCTGCCCTTGATCCTTACATCTCAGCAGGATATGAACTCTTTACCTGGAACAATGGCGTTAAGAACAAGGTTATCACAGCTACCGACAACTTCACCTATTATCTTAATGCTCACAAGCTGACAGCCGGTGTCAGCTTTGAATACCAGATGGCCGACAATAACTACATGCGCAGCGGAACAGGTTACTACCGCTACTACAGTCTCAGTGATTTCCTGAACGGAGCAGCACCGGTCGACTTTGCCCTGACCTACGGAACCAACGGTAATCTTGTTCCTTCAAATGCCGTTAAATTCAACCAGATTGGAGCCTATGTACAGGATGAGTGGAACCCGGTTCAGAACTTCAAGCTTACCGTCGGACTACGGGCGGATAACCTTTCGTTTATCGACGACATAATGACAAACAACGCCATCAAGGAACTCGACTTCGGTGGAAGGCACATCGATACTGGAGAATGGCCTAAATCAAGGATCAATCTGTCGCCCCGCGTTGGATTTACATGGGATATTAATTCCGACAAATCGATCGTGCTGCGCGGAGGATCAGGTATCTTTACCGGTCGTCTGCCGCTGGTGTTCTTCACCAACATGCCCTCCAATGCCGGTATGAACCAGATATTGATGAAATTGCAGACCCGCTTCAATAATCTGGGTATACCCACTTCAGTCGACCCGAGACTGGCACTGCTGGCAGGTGATATCATTACCGATGTTGATGAAATGATCGACAGGCTCGGCTTCCAGACAGTGGTAACCCCCCAGGATGGCAGCGTACCAAGTTCAATCGCCGGAGTGGATCCTGATTTCAGAATGCCGCAGGTGTGGAAATCTTCACTGGCAGTCGATTATAAAGTACCTGTCGAATTCCCGCTCTCAATAACCGCCGAAGGTATGTTTACAAAGAACATCAATGCCGTGATGATTGAGAATTACGCTGTCAGGCACCCTGCATCGACATGGGCAAGATTTGCAGGACCCGACAAGCGTTACATTTACCCGGCCGACTACCTCTACAACAGTACTGTAAAGGACGCCTGCGTTCTTGTAAATACAAACAAGGGTTACGGCTACACATTCAATGTGACTGTCAATACCGAGCCTGTGAATAACCTCGACCTGATGCTTGCTTATACCAGGACTGAAATGAAGGAATTGTCAGGAATGCCCGGCAGCAACGCGAACTCGGCATGGGTAGGTGTTTACTCGGTTGACGGACCCAACGTTCCGACCGTTCAGAGATCACAGTACGTAGTACCCGACAGGGTAACGGGATCTTTGTCATACCGCATTCCTTACCTGAACGACCATATGGCATCCACCATAAGCCTGTTCTACTCAGGTTTCACACCTTACGGTAACTCATATACATACAGCAACGACATGAACGGCGATGCAGTTACTACCGACCTGATTTACATACCGAAACAGAGAGGTGAAGTTTCATTCGTCACTGCTGCCGACGAAAATGCCTTCTTCGCATTCATGGAACAGGATCGTTATCTGAAAAAGCACAAGGGAGAATATGCTGAAGCCTATGCCGCACGTGCACCATGGGTTAGCAGGCTTGACCTCCGCTTTGTTCAGGATTTCTCGGTTAAAGCCGGTAATACAAGGAACACACTGCAGCTGAGTCTCGACCTGCTCAATGCAGCAAACCTTATCAATTCAAAGTGGGGTGTTTACAAGAATATGGCCGTCAGTAACTACGGATCAATCCTGAAGTATGAAGGCAGGGACGCGGACGATGTTCCGACCTACTCGATGGTGAAGGTTAAGGATGCCTATCCGACCAAAACCTACGACACATACCTGAACATCGGTCAGTGCTGGATGCTGCAGCTTGGTCTTCGCTACATCTTTAACTAAAATTAAGCATTCAACTGTAAAGGGCGCCTCTGAGCAGGCGCCTTTTTTTTCTGCAGATTATTTAGCTGCTCGAAGACGGCACATTCCTCAAACTTCTTCAAGCTTCTAATAATTAGGCCGATTGGAGGCCTTAATGTTAATAGCTATAGGTTCACTAAACGTAAATAGCTGATTGACAAATAGATACATTTAAGTTAATAACTCAAGCTTGAAATGTTGATAACCTTGATTTTTTAATCTTGCATTGAGACGGAGGCTTGGCTATTTTAGCGATTACCCGCTTAAAAAATCAACGGTCGTATAATAGTAACATAATCAAAGCTTAACAGATTTATATTTTTTTCAAAATGGGAGATCTATTTGTTCAGGAGTCAGTCATCACATCAGAAAAGGCAGAAAATGTAAAAACATCAGAAAATGGGAAAAGAACCGAATTGAAGGATCCTGACAAACTGCCGGCCGTGAAGAAACCGGAAATAAAGACCTATACCCATGAAGAAGCTGTTAATGCCAGCGTTGAGTATTTCAATGGCGATGAGTTGGCTGCAAGGGTATGGGCAAACAAGTATGCCCTGAAAGATTCTTTCGGAAACCTTTATGAACTTACCCCCGATGATATGCATCGCAGGCTTGCCCGGGAGATCCGCAGGATAGAACTCAAATATAAGAACCCTCTCCCTGAGGAGCTGATATACAGCGTTCTCAAGGATTTTAAATACATAGTGCCACAGGGAGGGCCAATGACCGGCATCGGCAACGACTACCAGATCGCATCCCTTTCGAACTGCTTCGTGATAGGCAACGAAGGTATAGCCGACTCTTACGGCGGAATAATGAAGATCGACCAGGAACAGGTTCAGCTGATGAAAAGACGTGGCGGAGTCGGACATGACCTTTCGCATATCAGACCAAAGGGATCACCCGTACTGAACAGCGCACTTACTTCAACAGGCGTTGTACCTTTCATGGAGAGATATTCAAACTCAACCCGTGAGGTGGCACAGGACGGAAGACGGGGAGCGCTGATGCTCTCAATATCCATAAAGCACCCCGACAGCGGCAAGTTTATCGATGCCAAAATGGAAAGTGGAAAGGTCACAGGCGCAAACGTATCGGTAAAAATCACCGACGAATTCATGAAAGCCGTTGAAAATAAAACCGTTTTCCGCCAGCAATACCCTATTGATTCAGATAACCCCAGATTCGTCAGGGACGTGGATGCCCTCCAGCTTTGGAACAAGATAATACACAATGCATGGAAATCAGCCGAACCGGGAGTCCTTTTCTGGGATACAATAATAAAGGAAAGCATTCCCGACTGCTATGGAGATCTTGGTTTTACAAGTGTATCAACGAATCCCTGCGGCGAAATCCCCCTCTGTCCCTACGACAGCTGCCGGCTCCTGGCAATAAACCTTTATAGCTATGTGATGGACCCCTTTACCGATAAGGCTGAATTCAATTTTGAACTGTATAAGGAACATGTGGGACTTGCCCAGCGACTGATGGACGACATCATCGATCTCGAACTTGAAAAAATTGATGCTATACTGGCAAAGATAGAGGCCGATCCGGAAGCTGAAGAACTGAAAATGGTTGAAAAGAATCTCTGGCTGAATATCAAAAAGAAATCAGAACAGGGAAGAAGAACCGGAATCGGTATTACAGCAGAGGGCGATATGCTTGCCGCACTCGGACTGAGATATGGCAGCGAGGAAGCGATCGACTTTTCTGTCGAAGTGCATAAGACCCTTGCTCTCGAAGCATACAAGTCATCCACTTACCTTGCAAAGGAAAGAGGTCCGTTCTCCATTTTCGATGCCGAAAGGGAAATGAACAATCCGTTCATAATCAGGCTGAAAGAGGCCGATCCGGTTATGTACAAAAACATGGTCAAATACGGTCGCCGAAATATTGCCCTTCTTACTATAGCCCCGACAGGCACTACAAGCCTGATGACACAAACCACCTCCGGCATCGAACCTGTTTTCTCGGTGTTCTACAAGCGCCGCAGAAAAGTGAACCCGAACGACAAGAACGTGAAGGTTACATTTAAAGATGAGGTGGGTGATTCATGGGAGGAATTCATAGTATTTCATCATAAATTCGTCGACTGGCTGATAATGAAAGGTTATGATCCCGATCAGGTTACACGCATGAGCGACGAGGAAATCAATGCTATAATAGAAAAATCACCCTACTACAAGGCAACTGCAAACGATGTCGACTGGCTGGCAAAGGTGCGCATGCAGGGAGCTATCCAGAAATGGGTCGACCATTCAATAAGCGTTACAATTAACCTGCCTTCGGATGTTAAGGAGGAACTGGTAAGCGAACTTTACATGACTGCCTGGAAATCGGGATGCAAAGGCGCCACAGTCTACCGCGACGGATCACGCGACGGGGTCCTGTTGGCCGGTAAAAATATCACCAGGACCGAAAGGCCGAAACGTCCGAAAGTTCTTGATTGCGACGTTATCCGTTTTAACTTCAACGATGAAAAATGGGTTGCATTCGTTGGCCTTAAAGATGGAAGACCTTATGAGATCTTCACAGGTTTGGCCGATGAGGAGATCTACCCGATCCCGAAAACCATAGTCAAGGGTAAGATCATAAAGGTAAAAGTGGATGACGGCAAAACAAGATACGACTTCCAGTACACCGATAAATACGGATACAAGAAGATCTTTGAGGGACTGTCACATATGTTCAAGCCAGAATACTGGAATTATGCCAAGCTTATATCCGGAGTTCTCCGCCACGAAATGCCGATCCAGGATGTGGTGAACCTGGTTCAGTCGCTGAAACTCGACAGCGAATCGATAAACAACTGGAAAAACGGTGTCGAGAGAGCGCTCAAGAAATACATACCAAACGGTACCAAAGCGAAAGGGAAATGCGCTGAATGCAATTCCCACAACCTGGTGTACGAAGAAGGCTGCCTGATCTGCAAGGATTGCGGATCATCAAGATGCGGCTGATTGTTTTCAGGAAACCCTGCTGAAGGTTTTACCACCTGCC
>Ga0302237_1002057_pt1 | contig 12866 bp, 9 predicted proteins | sample AAG_UR_Ala_MG_FD_193530 | JGI IMG/M metagenome (GOLD analysis project Ga0302237, IMG submission 193530) | Enriched activated sludge microbial communities from anaerobic digester in WTTP, New Holstein, Wisconsin, United States - AAG_UR_Ala | ecosystem: Engineered > Bioreactor > Anaerobic >... | reverse complement strand
GGCGGGAAGAGCTTCACGGTGCGCACCACCGAGCCCCTCATGAACTCTCTCGAAAGGCACGGGATCGTCATCCCCTCTCTATGCCGCTCGGGCGAGTGCAGCCTGTGCAGGACCAAGCTCCTGAAAGGCAAGGTGTTTCAGCCCGAAGGGGCCAAGCTCAGGAAGTCGGACCGGCTGTTCGGCTACATTCATCCCTGCATGGCATACCCCATCAGCGATATCGAGGTTCTCCTGACCTGATTTTTGCAGATAGTTCGGCATTTCAGGTCATTCCAGGAGATTGCCGCCGTGCGGAAACGCATGGCTGGGTTGGTTTATCCTCTTGATTGCTTGGATTTTTCAGGGGTAATCTGCACACATCCGGCATGGTTCGGATAGCCGGTTTCAGGTGGTCCACGGCCTTGATTTGTCTCAATGTATGATATATGTCATTCCAAGTTTTGCCGGACATTTTTTATGCACAATTAACGGGCAGCACAACCTCGTGAATTCACCTGCGCCGGCGGAGCTCTGTCGACATACAGGGAGGGAAAATGCCAATACAATTCATCGACTTGAACGCTCAGCAGCAGAGGATCCGCGACGCGGTGCTCAGGAATATCACCCGCGTGCTCGACCACGGGCAGTATATCATGGGCCCCGAGATCAGGGAGCTTGAAGAGAAGCTTGCCGGCTATGTAGGGACACGGTACGCCGTCTCTTGCTCGTCTGGGACCGATGCGCTCCTCATGGCGCTGATGGCGTACGGAGCAGGGCCGGGTGATGCGATCTTCACGAGCCCGTTCACCTTTGTCGCCACTGCAGAGGTGATCTCGCTGCTCGGCGCGACCCCCGTGTTCGTGGATATCGAGCCCGACACCTTCAATATCGACCCAATGAAGCTCGAGCAGGCGGTAGACGCGCTGGAAAAGAAAGACCCCGGGATCCACCCGCTTCCCCGCGGCTTCGAAGGTCTTAGGCCGAAAGGCATCATCCCGGTCGACCTGTTCGGCCAGCCGGCGGACTATGATGCGATCAATGCTCTCGCTCAAAAGAAGGGCCTGTTCGTCATCGAGGACGCCGCCCAGTCTTTCGGGGCCGAGTACCGAGGGAAGAAGGCATGCGCCCTGGCGGATGTCGCCGCCACATCGTTTTTCCCGGCCAAGCCGCTCGGCTGCTATGGAGACGGCGGCATGGTGTTCACAGACGACAGCGCTCTGTACGAACATCTGACCTCGGTGAGGGTGCACGGGAAAGGCTCGGACAAATACGACAATATCCGGATCGGCATCAACGGCAGGTGCGACACCCTGCAGGCCGCGATCCTGCTCGCCAAGCTCGAGATCTTCCCGGAAGAGATGGACCTGCGGCAGGAGGTTGCAGGCCGCTACACAGACGCCCTGAGATCAAGCGGAGACATCCAGACGCCGCAGGTCAAGGACGGCCGCCTGAGCGCATGGGCGCAGTACTCGCTCGTGAGCGGGAAGAAAGAGGACATCCTCGATGCACTGAAAAAGGCGGGAATCCCCACGGCGATCTATTATCCGAAGCCTCTTCATCTCCAGGGCGCCTATACATACCTGGGATACAAGCCCGGGGATTGCCCGGTGTCGGAGATCACAGCGGGCAAGATATTCTCTCTGCCCATGCATCCGTATCTCACGAAAGAGGAACAGCAAAAGATCACCGACGTTATTCTGGGCGCTGTTTCATGACTGCGGAAGCTGTATTTTTTCCCGGTCATATGTGCATATTCGCCAATGACAGCCATCCGGCAGGAGGAAAAGAATGAAGAACGATAAACCCCGTATTGCGGTGGTGGGCGCCGGGTACTGGGGAAAGAACCTGGTCAGGAACTATGCCGAGCTGGAATCTCTCGCCGCCGTGTGCGACAGCAATGCGAAGGCGCTCGCGCCGTTTGCGGATTCCTATCCCGGTGCAGAGTGCGTAACCAGCTTCCAGGATCTAGTAAAAAGAAAGGACATCGACGCCGTGGCCATCGCCGCTCCCGCCGAGATGCACTTTTCCCTGGCGCGCGAGGCCCTGCTCTCGGGCAAGGACGTGTTCGTGGAGAAGCCTCTGGCGCTGAGCCTGTCCGATGCCCATGAGCTCAAAGATATCGCGGAGAAGCACGATCGCGTCCTCATGGTAGGGCATCTCCTGCAGTATCACTCGGCCTTCATCAGGCTCAAGGAGCTCATCCGCAAAGGCGAGCTGGGAAGGATTCATTACATCTACTCAAACCGCCTGAGCTTCGGCAAGATCAGGAGGGAGGAAGACATTCTCTGGAGCTTCGCCCCTCACGACATCTCCATGATCCTGTGCCTGGCGCAGGAAGAGCCAGAGACGGTCATGGCCACCGGCGGCAATTATCTCCACAAGAAGATCGCGGACGTCACCACCACCCACCTTGAGTTTCCGAGCGGGCTCAAGGCCCATGTGTTCGTCTCCTGGCTGCACCCGTTCAAGGAGCAGACGCTCGTGGTGGTCGGAGAGAAGAACATGGCTGTTTTCCGCGACACCGTGCCCTGGGCCGAGAAGCTCCTGCTCTACCCGCACAACATATCGTGGCAAAACGGCATGCCCGTTCCGGACAAGAAGGAGGCCACGCAGGTTGAGGTGGAGAAGAGCGAGCCCCTGAAGGCCGAGTGCTCTCACTTCATCCAGTGCATTCTGAGCCGCAAGGCGCCTGTCACCGATGCGCAGGAAGGGATCAACGTCCTGAGGATTCTGAAGGCGAGCCAGGATTCGCTTCTCGGCAACGGCAAGAAGATATTCCTGAAAGATATGATGAAAAATCAGGACACCTTCTCTGCCCACGAGACGAGCTTCATCGACGAGGGGGTCACCATCGGCTCAGGAACCAGGATCTGGCATTTCAGCCACGTCTTGAAGGGCTCGAAGATAGGCAGGAACTGCAGCATCGGCCAGAACGTGGTGATCGGTCCTGACGCGGTCATAGGAGACGGCTGCAAGATCCAGAACAACGTCTCGGTCTACAAGGGGGTCACCCTGGAGGACAACGTGTTCTGCGGCCCGTCCATGGTGTTCACCAACGTGTTCAACCCCCGCGCCCACATACCCCGCATGGACGAGATGCGGCCCACCTTGGTCAAGACAGGGGCCACCATCGGCGCCAACGCCACCATCGTGTGCGGCTATACCATCGGTGCCTATGCATTCATCGGGGCGGGCGCGGTGGTCACCCGGGGTGCTCCGGACTATGCCCTGATGGTGGGAAATCCAGCCAAGCAGATCGGCTGGATGTGCGAGTGCGGGAACAGGCTCGACGGTGATCTTTTCTGCTCGCATTGCGGGAAGAAATATGAGCAGTTGCGTGACGGTCTGTCGCTGGCTTGAGCAGAGGGACAGATTTTCAACCTTCCTGGAAGCAACGCGATGAGGGAAGATCTCGACTCTTCAGGTGAAAGTCGCTGGATTGAAGAGACAATGCGACAAGGCACTGAGTTAAACGTTTTTCTCAATTCCATAAAGGGATGAGGAGGTGCATGTGGAAAAGATCGTTCCGGACGGGCGCTATCACGATGACGAGATAGACCTGTATGATCTGTGGCTTGTTCTGAAGAAAAGGAAGCTCATGATTCTCCTCATCGTCTTGGTTACCCTGGGCCTTGCCATCGCCTACGCAACCCTGGCACAGAAAGTCTATCGGGTATCTAATAATCTTATCCTTAACCAGATGGTTGGGTCCATCAAACAAAGTGAGCTCACGGCAGCTATAGACGAACTTAACGAGCTTAAGAATCTCCGTAAGGAAAAGACAGCGCAATTATTGAGCATGCATGTGGATGATCTTGACAAAATCATAAACATCAAGGCCTCAGTGAGCAAGGGGTCGGGCGTTGTACGGGTTGATATCGAAACGCTCGACAACAGAGCAGGCGTCGCGCTTATGGAAGCTTTGCCGGGTTACATTCAGTCGGTGCCCAGTATAGCGATCAATCTGGAAATGGAAAAGGCCCTTACGGAAAAAAACATGGAGGATCTGAAGGCCATCATCGACAACCCCGTGAAGGACCTGAACCTGCCTTCCAACACAGTCGTATATGTGCCCTCCATTGACTTGTATACGCTCAGAGAAAAGTATAATCAATTAGTTATAACGATGGAGAATATTGAGGAAAAACAGTTGGTCTCCTTCGCATGGAAGACTGAACCACCTGTGAAGCCGTTTAAGCCAAAGACAAAGTTGATTGTTTCATTAAGCCTGGTTATGAGTTGCTTGCTTGGGGCCTTCATAGCTTTTCTCATGGAATGGGCGAGTAATGCCAAACAAGCAAGAGGGCTTGAGTGATATACATCAGGTCAATTTTCTGTTCTTGATAGTTTTGCAAATTCTTTTTTTAATCCGATATAATGACTTTAATTTTAGGTGATAAGGTATGAGATATATAGATGGTAAGTTAAAATGGGGAAGTGTGTTTTTGAATAAAAATATTAAGTTAATATTTTTATTACTAATAACTTGTATAGTTTTGTTAGGTTGTGATTCAAAAAAAACATTTATTAACCAACAATTGTATGACAATTGGTATGAACGGCAACCTGTTTGGTTAAGTGAACCCCAAGTTATTGGTAAGGGGTATAAGGACATAAAATTAGAAAATAGAGCAAGAGGATATGCATGGGGCTGGGGATATTATGGTAATTCTTTAATAGACATGTACAAAGTTACAAGAGATATTAAATACTTAAAAGAATTTGTCCCACAGGCTAATTATATACTTAACCAACGAGATCATCTTTTAGGTATAGAAAGTTTTTCTGGATCAAACCTCTCTTTGCCAGTATGGTCTGATGGAGGTTATTATAGTACAACTAAAGATTTTGTTTATTCATATCCAGTAAACACAGGAATGATAGTTTTGCCAATAGTAAGATTTATTGATGTTGTAAAGGAAGAGTCACTTTCGGAATTTGATAAAACTGCACTATATTATATAGAAGAGACAAAAAAGACCTTATTAGTTCATAATGAAGATGGATTATGGAAAGATTTTTCTGAAAAGAAAGGTTTTTATTATGGCCACCCGTACGGTGAAGGAAAAGTGACTGAAGCAGGAAAAGAAGGTATTCCTAATCGTGTTATTATTTATTTAGCTGCAGCAGGTCTATTTGACAAAGTAAACGATTCGAATATATTTACTGATCGAATAGAAAAAAGTTTAATATATTTCAAAGAGGATTTAATTGAATATGATCCGGATAATGACTCTTATTACTGGAGGTATTGGAAATATTCAGGGGAGGATAATTGGGAAGATATTAGTCATGCAGCACTAACTGTTTATGGAATACACATACTTCATTATGAAGCAGATTTTGAAATATTTAATCACCATGATTTTATAAAATTTTCAAATATAGTAAATAAAATAATTAATATTGGAGATAAGTCTACCCCTCAAGTAAGTAAATTTATACATCCCAGAAGTGATGATGAATATTATTTTGAACAAAAAAATAATCGATATTTTGTAGAAGTAGGGAGATGGTCTTTTCTAGGCAAGTACAATCCAGTTATATATAATAAATTAGATATTTTATTTGAATATTTATATGGAAATGGTGAGTTGCCTAAAGAAACTATTCAAACTCGATTAAATCAAATTTCTAATTACCTTTACTCTAAGGAATAAGAAGTTATCCACTTATTCTATTTTATGAAATAAATGATTTGCTGAATATTAGTGTGTAGTTAACAAGTCATAGGTCACGATGTTCTATTAAGAATTCCTTTGAAACAGGCAATAAAAAAACTTCTACCCACTAACCGCTTTGCCCGTAGTGTGTCCATTCTGGCAGGTGGAACAGCAGCCGCACAAGCCATCACTATATTAGCCGCACCCCTGCTCACACGTCTTTACACTCCAGAAAATTTCGGTATATTATCAATTTATGCCTCTTTGCTCGCCATCATAGCTGTTATCGCCAGTCTTCGATACCAATTGGCCATTCCAATTGCAATGAGTGACGAAGATGCAGCAAATGTGGTTACTCTCAGTCTTCTGGTTGTGATAGGAATGAGCATTCTTACCGCCGTCTTTGTCGGTTTTTTTCGACACCCTATTGTTGAGGTGTTAAACTGCCCAAGTCTGGCTGTTTACCTGTGGTTGTTACCGGTTGGGCTGTTTCTTGTTGGCACTTACCAGGTTTTCCAATACTGGGCAATTCGTACCAAGGCCTTTCCAGCTATAGCGCGTACCAAGTTGGCTCAGGCATTGAGCATGGTGGGTATGCAGATTGGAGGGCATACTTTTGGAGCTCTTGCTTTGCTTATTGCCCAGATATTTGGTCAGATGGCCGGTATAACCAGCTTAAGTGTGTTGGCTGTTAAAAATCACTGGAATCTGTTTAAGAAGGTCCGAACCGCCGGCATCGTTTCAGTAGCTGGCAGATACAGGCATTTCCCGTTATACTCAACCTGGGGGGCTGTTTTCAACACTGCCGGGAGTCATCTCCCTCCTCTTTTATTTGCTGGTTTATTCAGTGTTTCTTCAGCAGGTTTTTATCTGCTTGCACATCGTGTTTTGGCTATACCCTCTCGATTTATTGGCATGTCAGTAGCTGACGTGTTTTTTTCAAGCGCCGTCGACGCACACAGGCAGGATCGGCTGAGACCTCTTGTAGCCCGTATTCATGAGAAATTAGCCCATTTCATTATGCCGCCTGTAGTGATAATTGTTTTGGCCGGTCCCGACCTTTTTTCCCTGATGTTTGGCACAGAGTGGAGGTTGGCCGGAGAGTTCTCCAGATGGATGGCTGTGTATATTTATTTTCAATTTGTATCATCCCCACTCAGTCAACTGTTTTCAGTCCTTGAAAAACAAGCACAAGGAACATTTTACCAGGGATGTTTACTGATTACACAGATTGGCGGCCTTTCCATCGGGGCATTATATGGAAGTTCAATCTTGTCTGTCGCACTTTTTTCTCTGGGAAGTGCGATCTGCTACTTTGGGCTTCTTATCTGGATGATTTCAGTCACAAAGAACGATTGGTCGGTCCTATGGAGCCCTACAATAAAAGCATTAGCTTGGTCAATTCTTCTTGTTTCTCCGTTCATGATTTTTCATATTCTCAGTGAGAATGTTCTCTTCTGGTTTTTGGCCTTGTGTTTTTCATCTGCATTAATTGGATGCCGCTATTTCTTGATTGCTAAAAAATCATGGTGACGAAGTTGTAAATATGGCATTTTTATTTATTGGCATATGGTTCTCTATACTGGGCTTTATCTTTATACTGGCTCATCTCTGCGGGATTTCCATGAGGAAAATAACTACGCCTCAAATATTCCTAGGCTTAAGCCTTATTATGTCATTTTTGGGTTATCCGATTTTGTTTTTTCAACTGAACGAATATAGAAAAGCTATTGGATTAACAGACCCAGAATTGATCATGAAGGCAACACTAGCTTCCGGATGGTCGATTATTGGTGTAATAATCATATATAGACTTTTAATATCATTATCAAGCAAATCATCAAAAAAATTAGTTAGAAGTGAAAAGAGCAAACACGATTCCTCTGACTTAATTGCACCAGATATTTATAGATCTAACAAGGTATATAATACTTTCTGGTTCATTGTTTTAATTGTCTGTTTTTTTGTTCTTATCGCTTATCTGTCGAAGGTACAAAATATTGCGCTCTTGGAAGCTTTTGCTGGCGGAAACGTTGCTCAGGCAAGAAGCCTTATGACCAATGATTTTAAAGGTTCACATCATTGGTACAGACTTTTCTTTTATGATTTAAGTTGGCTTTCATCGTTAGCACTGTTTGCCGGAGCTTTGCAGTTTAATTCCAGACGTGTTTGGATGCTTTTTGGGCTGTCATTTTTCTTTGTATCCTTTTGTCTTTTGATGACAGCACAAAAAGCGCCCATGATTTTTTACCTGGGAACGCTGTTTCTTCTTTACAGTTTATTAAAAAATAATGGGGTCATAAGTATTAGAAGCTTAGTATTGCTGTTTGTTATGTCAGTCATAATCCTCGTTCCGATGTACTTTTATTTCATGGGCAGATCCGATCTGCTCAGTGCTTTAAATTCTATTGTATCACGTGGGTTCACGGGTCAGCTCTCCGGAGCGTATAATTATCAATGGATCTTCCCACAACAGGTTGATTATCTTTCTGGTCGAAGTTTCCCAAATCCAAAAGGATTATTGCCGTTTGAACATTTTCCCTTATCCAAAGAGGTTATGGCTATGATGCACCCCCAACTGATGGAAAGAGGTATCGTAGGTTCTCAGCCGACCATATACTGGGGAGAAGTATACGCCAATTTCGGATGGATAGGTGTTTTTGTTGCTCCAATCTATGTTGGTATTTTTATATTTTTTTGCAACTGGCTTATCTCTATAATAAAAGAACCAATTATGAGAGGTACAGCAACTGTTTGGATTGGCTTTCATCTTGGCAAATTTGCTTATAGTGGTTTTAGCTGGTCGTTGCTTCCTTTAACAATAGGAATTGGTTTTATAACAATATTTTGCTGGTGTTTAATCACAACCTTTATAAAGCAGATACTCATACTAATTAGTGGTCGAAATCAAAAAGTTCAAGGTGTCTTATGATCTTGCATATTGTCCGCAATCCAGTCACTTATGACTCCCGTGTGCTCAAGGAGACGATGTCGCTAGTTGAATCGGGTATCATGAACAAATTGGAGATCGCTGGATTCCATGAAGCAGGGTATTGCGAATTTGAAGAAGTTTCAGGTCGAACGATTTGGCGTGTACGTTTGAGAACAAGGCCGCTTCCAAAAGATATTATCAGCCAGTCTTTCAAGTATGCCGAATGGTATGCGCGCCTTGTAAGGCGTTATCGACAAACACCCCTGCGGGTCATTCATTGTCATGATCTGGAGCCATTGCCCATTGCGGTTCGTCTCAAGCAGCTGACCGGGGCAAAACTGGTATATGATGCTCACGAGCTGGAAACAGAGAGGGTGACCAGCAAAGGGGTTCGTCAAGCTCTGGCGAGGCTCGTAGAGCAAAGGTTTATTCCCCAAGTCGACGCAATGATCACGGTCAGCCCATCCATTCGAGAGTGGTACATGCAGCGATTTCCTAGGGTGCCTGTTACTTTGGTTCGAAACATTCCTCATACGCCTGAATTTAAGGTGGCCCCTGTGCCTTTACGTGAGCGCCTTGGTGTTCATGATGAAGCGCTTTTATTCATTTATCTCGGTGGGCTGGGGCGGGGCCGGGGAATAGAGATCGCCCTTAAGGCGTTTTCAGATGTGCGTGTGCAGCATCATGTCTTGTTTATGGGTAGTGGACCGCTGCAGTATAAAATTGATGCTGCAAGTAGCCATTGTTCCAGAATTCATTATCTCCCACCAGTGTCGCCATCCCAGGTCCTAGCCTACGCCGCCGGAGCAGATGTTGGGTTGTGTCTTTATGAAGATACTTGCCTGAATCATCGTTATTGTATGCCCAACAAACTTTTCGAGAGCTTGTTAGCGGGTTTGCCTGTCTTGGCGTCGGACCTCCCGGATCAAGCATGCATTGTCCGCAATCATAATAGCGGATGGGTAGTGTCGAATGAACCATCTGTAATCGCTAATTTTCTCGTTAGCTTGAGTCGAGAGGATGTGGAAAAGGTACGTGACGAATTGCCCAAGCGGGTTAAGACTTTGCGATGGGAAAACGAAGCGAAACAGTTGCTGGGTTTGTATAAGCAACTGCTGTCGAACGGATCAGGAAATGTTCGGTAGTATCGTTTCTACCCCCACACAGGCACGATGGGGATACCGAGACCTTTGCACAATAGCGACGCTGGGAGAATCAGTCAGGGTATAATTGGTTTTAGACGTTCCATTAGTATATTTTCTGTTACACTCTTCTTTTCCAATAGTATCTGTTGGTGTGCAGATTAAATTTTTAGAAAACCGAGTCGAGTATTTAAATTCCAACCATAATACATGAAGAAAATTTGCATCCTGACATCAGTGCACATTCCATTCGATGTTCGAATATTTTTTAAGGAAGCAAAATCGCTTGCCAATGCAGGATATGACGTTACGCTTATAGCCCAGCACGATAATGACGAGGTTGTCGACGGCATAAAAATCATAAGCCTACGATTACCGCGAAATAGAATCGAACGTATGACAAAGACGGCCTGGTCGGTTTTTTGGAAGGCACTCAAAGTAGATGCCGATATTTACCATCTTCATGACCCGGAGCTCATGCCGATCGGGCTCATCCTTAAGTCCTTAGGTAAAAAAATAATTTATGATATGCATGAAAATCTGCCGAAGCAGATCAAAAACAAACACTGGATAAACCCGAGGCTGCGCCAATTCCTGTCAATGGCTGTATATTGGTCTGAGCGAGTTTCACTGAAAGGTATACCTGTTATTTTTGCTGAACATTCTTATAGAAAAGACTATTCTTGGGTAAAAGAATTTGAAACTATTCTGAACATGCCCCTTGTCAACCAATTACTCTGCATCGAACCTGATGCATCTGCCCTGCATGGCTTTTCAATTGGATATTTAGGAAGGGTCGGATTGGAGCGGGGGAGCATAATGATAATCGAAGCCCTGAAGATTCTCAAGGACAGAGGCATAACACCAAGATATGATTGCATTGGACCTATTACCGAATCTCATAAGCATGATATATTGAAGAGATGTGAACAGTACCGTTTGACGGATGTAGCCATCCATGGGTATATGCCTGCATACAAGGGTTGGGAGATAATCAAACGGTGTAATGTCGGTCTGGCACTTCTCCACCCCATCCCCAATTATATCGAATCATATCCAACGAAAATCTTTGAATATATGGCACTGGGCATACCTGTTGTTGCTTCTGATTTTCCGTTATATCGAGAGGTAGTAGAAGGCAACGATTGTGGATTGTGTGTCGATCCTCTTCAACCAGAGTCCATTGCTGAGGCGATTGGCCGGCTTGTGATGAATCCCGAGGTCGCTCGACGCATGGGCGAGAATGGGCGGCAAGCGGTAATGGATAAATACAACTGGTCTGTCGAGGAAAAAAAGTTATGTGAGTTTTATAAAAAACTGCTCGGTACCCCTTAAGGGCTTTCCCTGTATGTGTAGAGAAAAGATTGAATCATATCGATTGATGAGTAGAAATTAACACTTTTGAAAATAACCTATCTTCACCAGTACTTCAATACTCCGCAAATGTCCGGCGGGACTCGTTCCTATGAGATGGCACGTCGCCTTGTTTTAGCAGGACACCAAGTGACGATGATCACGGCAGATCCCTCAACTCATCATTGCAGTAACGGGTGGCGTATCTCAGAGGAAGCCGGTATCAAGGTGCATTGGCTGCCCGTACCTTATTCCAACCAGATGTCTTATCCGGAGCGAATCCGGGCTTTTTTTCATTTTGCCTTCAAGTCTGCCTTGCACGCGGCATCGATTCCTGCCGATGTAATTTTTGCCACCAGCACCCCCTTGACAATTATTATTCCTGGAATTGCCGCCCGACTGTGGCAGCGGGTTCCAATGGTTTTTGAAGTACGCGATTTGTGGCCTGAGCTACCTATAGCGGTAGGCGCTCTTAGCAACCCGTTTTCAAAGGGGCTGGCTCGTTTTCTGGAATGGTTGGCATATCATTCTTCAAAGCATGTTGTTGCCTTGTCGCCCGGTATGGCTGAAGGAATCATGAAGCGGGGCATACCATCATCGAATGTTACGGTCATACCCAACAGCTGTGACGTCGAGTTGTTCGATGTCGCACCGGATCACGGGAATGCCATCCGTGCGAGATTGGGATTGCATCGCGAACAGCCCCTTATCATGTATGCCGGAACGATGGGGCTGATAAACGGAGTCGGATACCTAGTGGAGCTGGCTTCCGCAATGCGGACAATGGCTCCGGAGGTTCGCTTTCTGATTGTGGGCAATGGTGCCGAGCTGCACAAAGTTACAAAACTGGCTCAAGACATGGATGTATTGAATCAAAATCTATGGATCTGGAACGCGGTCCCGAAAGAGGAAATGCCCGATCTTCACGCTGCGGCAACCATCGCCACCTCGGTATTCGTTCCCCTGAGGCCCATGTGGAATAATTCGGCGAACAAATTTTTCGATGCCCTGGCTGCAGGTAAACCTGTAGCGATAAACTATGGCGGGTGGCAGGCCGATCTGCTGAAAAAAACCGGCGCTGGCATCGTGCTGCCTCCAAACGATCTGAATCAGGCAGCAAAACTTCTTACTGACTTCACACATGACGAAGAAAGACTGAAAAAAGCCTCATCCGCTGCACGCGAGCTAGCCTATACGCGATTCGCACGTGATAAGCTGGCAGCCGAACTGGAGTCAGTGCTGCAGAGAGTTGTCAGACAGTGAAAATGGTTTAGTGAAATCTAATTTGTTTAAACGATTTTTGGATATATCTCTCACTCTTACAGTGCTGTTGCCTCTTCTGCCGATGCTGGGAACAGTGGCAATTTTGGTGCGTCTCAAACTGGGACGACCGGTAATCTTTCGCCAACTGCGCCCGGGATGGCAAGGCAGACCCTTCTGGTTGATGAAATTTCGAACGATGACGGATGCATACGATGAAAACGGCAAGTTGTTGCCCGATGAGGCGCGACTGACCCCTATAGGCAACTTCCTTCGAACCACCAGTCTGGATGAGTTGCCCGAACTGTTCAATGTGCTCAAGGGCGATATGAGTCTTGTCGGACCGCGGCCTCTGCTGATGCAGTACCTTGACAGGTACACGCCGGAGCAGGCAAGGCGTCACGAGGTGAAGCCAGGGATCACAGGATGGGCGCAGATTAACGGCCGGAATGCACTTACATGGGAAGAGAAGTTCAAACTGGATGTATGGTATGTCGATAATTGGGGTATCTGGCTGGACATCAAGATCATCATAAT
>Ga0302237_1002051_pt1 | contig 12891 bp, 8 predicted proteins | sample AAG_UR_Ala_MG_FD_193530 | JGI IMG/M metagenome (GOLD analysis project Ga0302237, IMG submission 193530) | Enriched activated sludge microbial communities from anaerobic digester in WTTP, New Holstein, Wisconsin, United States - AAG_UR_Ala | ecosystem: Engineered > Bioreactor > Anaerobic >... | reverse complement strand
CCCGCTGGCCAGGGCCTTGCTGATCGTGCCCATCCACAGATCGCCCTCGGCCGGGTCGACGCCGAAGTACTCGCAGACCCCGCGGCCCGTATTTCCCAGCACGCCCATCGAGTGCGCTTCATCGACGTACAGCAACGCGTGGTGCCGCTTTTTGAGTTCGATGAATTGCGGCAGATTCGGATAGTCGCCGTCCATGCTGTACACGCCTTCGATGGCCACGACGACGCGGCGGTATTGGCTGCGGACGTCGCGCAGCAGTTCGTCGACGGCGCTGGCGTCGTTATGCGGAAACGAGCGCCGGGCGGCCCTGGACGCGGCCGCGCCCAGGGCGATGCTGTTGTGGGCCAAATCGTCGTACAGGATCAGGTCTTGCTCGCCGAACAAGTGGCCGAACAGCGAGGCGTTGGTGCCGTAGCCGCTGGGAAAAACAATCGCCGCTTCCGTGCCGAGGAACTGGGCAAGTTCGTCATCCAGTTCCTCCAGCAGCGAATGGTTGCCTCCCACCAAGCGGCTGGCCTGGGCGCTGCAACCAAACTGGTCGATCGCCGCCTTGGCGCTTTCGATCACCTCGGGATGGCACGCCAGACCCAGGTAATCAAAACTGGTGTAGTTGATCACTTCGCGGCCCCCGATGGTGGCCACGCGGTGCCGGACGCGTTGACTGGTGCGGAAGAAAGGATTCTCCAGTCCGGCGGCAGCCGCGCCGACCAGCCGTTCGTGGAAGGCAACGCATTCGGGAAACTGGGCCACGTCATAGTGCGGGGCGGGAATCGACGGGGTTGCCGCAGGAGGCGGTCCCACGGCGAGCGCTGACGGGGCGGCGGGTTTGGACGCTGCGGCTGGGTCTGCGTGCCGTGCGATGCAGTCCACCAGGTCCGCGCAGGTCTCCAGATCGTACAGCCATTCCTCGCGGAACCGCATCCCAAAATGCTTTTCGATCCGGTTAACCACTTCCATCGTCGAGATCGAGTCCAGCCCCAGCGCGGACAACGGACTGTCCAGCGAGAGTTCGGCGACCAAGTCCTTGGGCATGACCCCACGCACCTCGGTCAATACGATTTCTGCGATTTCCGTACGGACGTCTTCGCGCTCCTCCAGCCCGATGGCCATCCGACAACTCCTTTCGGTTGCGTCTGTGGACGCAGCGCCGGCCATTGCGATCGGCGCTCTGCCCGCTCCTGGATCCCGCCCTGAATCGCGGGCGGCGAAAAATGAAGTCGGTGCAGTATAGGGCTGGACGCCCGATCCGAATGTACCCCTTTCGGGAAAATTTTGCGACAAATTCGTTCAGCACGGACAAAGCGGCCAGCGAACGTTGCCTGGGCTCTGGGACGGCGGTAGACTGACTCGCGGATTGAGAATTCTTGAATCAGGAGCGTGATCATGCGCGAAATACAATTCGGTTCGGCGATGTTGACAGTACTGATGGCCCTGGATTGGATGGGTGCTGCCGATGGGGCCGAGGGCCGGACGACCGCCACCGTGGCTGCCAACGAAGCGGTCAACCGGCTGCGCGGCGCGAAGATCATCAGCATTCAGGACGTCGACAAGATCAACGCCATCGACCAGGAGGGCATGAAGGGTGTGTGGGGCAATTCCCCCGTGAACGAGTACGATCGGGACTATCCCCGCCGGCTCAAGGAATTCCTCGGTCTGGAACTGATCATCGTCCGCTCCGGCGAGTTGCTCGAAGAAATGGCCAACGTCGAAGAAGACGCGATCGAGGATTTGGCTGATCGCTGGATCCGCGAGGCGACGGAGATGAAGAACGTCACGCGCAGCGACGTGCTGCGGTCGGCCAGGTTGTACTGGGGCTTCAAGTCGCTGCTGAAGAAGTACTCGGCCGTGGCGATCACCTACGAAAGCGCCACGCTCACCCTGTCCGAGAAGAGAGTCCTGGCCTGGACGCCGTTGGCCATCCTGGAACTGAGCAAAGAGCGCATTCCGTGCTGCTGCCAGAGCCACGTCGACTGCCTGGTGACCCAATTGATCGGCAGCACGCTGACCGGCGGGCGGCCGGGCTTCGTCGGCGACGTGCTGAACGACTGGGCGTTCAAGCCTGCCGGCGAGCGGCCGCAGAACGTGATCGTCGTTGCCCACTGCGGGGCGCCGATCAACCCGCACGGCAACGACCGGATCCCGTACCTGATCCGCGATCACATCCACAGCGACAAGTGGAACGTGCTCGGCGCGGTGGCCGAGGCAACGACGGTCACGTGGCCCGCTGACGAGCCGGCGACCGTGGTCAAGTTCGACGTGTTTCGCAAGAAGGTCTCGGTCTACACGGGCACGGTGCTGGACGGCAACCGGCTGTACGTCGATTTTCCGAACTGCATCTGCCGCAACAAGATGGTCGTCCAGATCGACCGGCCGGACGACTGCTACCTGCTCCCTTCCAGCCCCAAGGAAGGCTCGTTCCGCAGTTGGTGGGGCAGTTGGGGCTGCCATCAGGTGGCGTTCTATGGGAACCTGCGTGAGTCCTTCCGGAAGTTCGCCGCGGAGACGGGCTTCCAACTGGTTGAGGGCAAACAGTGATGAAGTGAAAGATTCGGTGAGAGATTGAGGGTTCAGGTTCCGGCGCAGCCGGTCAAGTTCTGACTTGCAGAGTGGAGGAGGATATCATGTTGTTTTCACGGCGTCAATTTGTCCAAGATCTGACGGCCGGCTTGCTGGCTGGCGGGCTGCTCGCTCGAACCGGCCTGGCTGCGTCGGACGAGCAGTCGGCGGCCATGCCGATCGTGGACACGCATCAGCACCTGTGGGATTTGGAGGTGGTCAGGCCGCCTTGGCTGAAGGGATCCGAACTCCTGAACCGGCGGTACGCGATGCCGGAGTACCTGGAGGCGACTCGCGGGTTGAATGTCGTCAAGGCGGTCTACATGGAGGTGGCGGTGGACCCGCGCGACCATGTGATCGAGGCGGAACATGTCATCGGCCTGTGCCGCAGCAAGCAGCATCCGACCGTGGCGGCGGTGATCGGGGGGCGTCCGTCATCCGACGCGTTCGCCGACTACATCGCGAGGTTCAAGGGCAACCCCTACGTCAAGGGTGTGCGCCAAGTGCTGCACGGCGAGACTCCGGCCGGATACTGCCTGAGCGACGAATTCGTGCGCGGCATCCGGTTGTTGGGCGAGGCGGGGCTGAGTTTCGACATCTGTCTGCGGGCCGCGGACTTGAAAGACGGAGTGAAGCTGACGGAATTGTGCCCCGACACGCGATTCATCGTGGATCATTGCGGCAACGCGGATGTGAAGGCGTTTGCGGCCAAGACGAGCGGCAAACCGAGCCATGATCCCGACGCCTGGAAGCGCGACATCGACAATCTTGGCAAACGCAGCAACGCGATCTGCAAAATCTCGGGGATCGTCGCCAACGCACCGCCGGGCTGGTCCGCCGCCGACCTGGCGCCGGTCGTCAACCACTGCCTGGACGCCTTTGGCCCCGACCGCGTCGTGTTCGGAGGCGATTGGCCGGTGTGCCTGAAGGGCGCCACGTATCGGCAATGGGTGCTGGCCCTGCGGCAAATCGTCGCGGAACGGCCTGCTGCCGACCAGCGAAAACTGTGGCACGACAACGCCGTCCGCTTCTACGGGCTGGCCTGAGGCCGGGACCATTCATGTCAACTCGATCATCCGCGTGGCCTGTGGTGCTTCTGCTGCTTTCTGCGCCGGCGGCGTGGTCGCAGTCGCTGCACCTCGGATTCCAGCGGACGGCGGAGTTCAACGAACAGGTCCGTTGGGTAGGATCTCACAGCGAAGGCCGCCGGATGGCGAGGGGCAAGCGCCGTCGAGGTCTTACAGCGCCCAGCCTTCGCGATAGTGAGACCGCAGGAACGGATCGGCCTCGGGGCAGTTGCGGGCCTTGAGGTTGATCGGGTCCCACTCCAGCTTTTTGCCGGCGCGGAAGGCGACCGTGCCCAGCAAGTTGTTTTCGATCAGGGCGCCGGAGTAATCGAAATTGCAGAGCGTCGGCGAGCCCGTCTTGCAGGCCCGCAGCCACTCCTCGTGATGCCCCAGCGACGGCGGGATCGAAGGCGGCGGCGGCTGGAAGTCCTTGAAATCGGCTTCCGGCAGCAGCATCCGCTTGCCGTAATCGGCCAGCAAGGTCCCCTGGTCGCCGACGAACATGATGCCCAGGTGCCATTTGCTCAAGTCCACGCCCTGCGGCGCTTTCGGGCGGTTGTGGGAATCGTACCAGGTGAGTTTCACCGGCGGCCGGTTGCCGCGGGCCGGGTGCTCCCAACGCACGATCAGATGATCGGGATACGTCTCCGCACGCACGGGCAAGGGCCCTTCCGCCTCGACGGTCGTGGGCGCCTGCAATTCGAGCGCCCAGAACGCCAGATCGATCGTGTGGCTGCCCATGTCCCCCAGCGCTCCGTTGCCGAAATCCCACCAGTTCTGCCAGGACAGGGACCGCTTGGTAAAGTAACAGGGGTGATAAGGTCGAAAGGGCGCGGGGCCCAGCCAGAGATCCCAGTGCAGGTTCGGGGGTACGGGAACCGTCTCCTGCGGGCGCTCGACCGGACCCTCGATCGCCTGGTCGACCCAGACGTGGGCTTCGCGCACCGGCCCGATCGCGCCGGACTGCACCAGTTCGACCACGCGGCGATAGTTGTCGGTGGCGTGAATCTGCGTGCCCATCTGAGTGGCCACCTTCATCTGCTTGGCCGTCTCCCGCATCAGGCGCGCTTCGCGCACCGAATGGGCCAGCGGCTTTTCGCAGTACACGTGCTTGCCCTGCCTCATGGCCGTAATGCTGATCGGTGCATGCGTGTGCTCCGTCGTGCTGACGACCACCGCGTCAATGTCTTTTTGGTCCAGCATCTTGCGCCAGTCGATGTAGGTCTTGGCCTGGGGGTACTTCTTGGCGGCCTCCGCGAGATGATCGTCGTTCACGTCGCACAGTGCCACGATGTTCTCGCTGGCCACGGATCTCGCATTCGCCGCCCCGCGGCTGGCGACCCCGACGATGCCGATATTCAGCTTGTCATTGGGCGACCGCCCTTGGGCTCCGGCGCAGGTTCCGGCCACCCAGAAGCCAGCTGCAGTCAGTGCCGAACGATGGAGAAATTCACGACGCGTGGCTCCTCTGCTCATGGTCAACTCCTTGCATAAAAAATGAAAATGTCGGGGTGGTTCTATCGGCGTCTCGTCCGAGTTAGATTAGCCCTACCGTCTCGCCACGTCAAGCGCTGGGACCCCGGAGGCGTGCTGATGATCGCCCGCAAGGAGTTGGTGGACCGTGCAATTTCTTTCGGCGGTCCCGAACGTGTGCCCGTCGTGTACTGGAACCGCGACCAGACCGAAGGCGATCTGCTCTTGTACCATTTGTCGCTCGGACGGGACACGAGAGCCGAGCCGACGATCAACGCCTGGGATTGGTCGGTCAACGAGTGGGGATACAAGCTGGAATCGCTGGGCGACGGCACGATGGGCCATCCGGTTGAGCCTTGCTATCCGAAGTTGCCCGCGCCCGATCAACTTCACGCACCGCCGTTGCGCGAGCTGGAGCGAATGGCGGCGGTGCCCGGATTCGTGGCCGCGTGCGAGGACCGTTATCGGCTGGCCAGTTTCGATTTGAGCGGCTTCACCGTCTACACGCTGCTCCGCGGCTTCGAGAACAGCATGCAGGACCTGCTGAGCGCCCCTGACGGTTTCGCCGCGTTGATGGATTTGATCCTGGATTTCGAGTGCGACCTGATGAGGATGGCCGCCCGGCACGGTTTTCACGGCATCCACTTCGCCGACGACTGGGGCACCCAAACCGGGCTGATGATCTCGCCAACGCTGTGGCGCCGCGCGTTCAAGCCGCGATTCCAGCGGCAGTTCGCCCTGGCCCACGAGTTGGGGCTGCACGTCTGGTACCATTGCTGCGGCAATCTGACCGGCCTGGCGTCCGACTTTCACGAGATCGGCGTGGACGTGTTGAACATCTCGCAGCCGAACGTGGTGGACGTTGCGGAAGTCGGCCGGCAACTGCGCGGCCGCCAGTGTTTCATGATGCCGATCAGCTACCAGACGGTCTCGATCCAAGGCACGCGGGAGGAGATCCTGGCCGAAGCCCAGCGGCTGTACGACCTGCTGGCGACGCCCGCCGGCGGCTTCATCGGGTACGTCGAGGAGTACGGTTGCATGGGGATGTCCGAGGCCAACTACCGGGCCTGCGGGGAAGCGTTCCGCAGGCTCGCGAACACTTCGCGGGCCGCAGCCGTGGTGGCGTCGATGTCGGCGGGCGTGTGAGCCGCCGACACGAACAGGGCTTCGAACTGGCTGCACGGCATGTACACGCCGCGCTCGATCAGGCCCCAAAAATACTTGGCAAAGAGCTGGCGGTCGCAGCGGTTGGCGACGTCCCAATCGGTGACGGGGTCGGGATTGAAGAACAGCGTCATCATGCTGCCGGCGCGTGCCAGCGTGTGCGGGACGCCCGCCTCGGCCGCCGCCGCGCTCAGGCCGCCGGCCAGCCGGGCGCTGATTTGCTCCAAGTACTCATACGGCGACTCGTCGCGCAGCACCTGCAGCGTGGCAATGCCGCACGCTGTCGCGACCGGATTGCCGCTCAGCGTCCCGGCTTGGAACACCTTGCCTGCGGGCAGCACGTGGGACATGATCTCCGCTTTCCCGCCGTACGCGCCGATCGGCATGCCGCCGCCGACGATCTTGCCCAGCGTGGTGAGGTCCGGCGCAATGTCCAGGATCGACTGCGCGCCGCCGTACGCCACGCGGAATCCCGTCATCACCTCGTCAAAGATCAACACGGCTCCGTGGTGCTCTGTCAAGCGCCGGGCCGCCTGCAAGAACTCCGGCGCGGGCACGACGCAGCCCATGTTGCCGACCACCGGCTCCAGGATCACGCCCGCGATCCGGCGGCCGTGCTTGGCGAACGCGGCTTCCATCCCCGCCGCGTCGTTGTACCGCAGGACCAGTGTGTCGCGGCTGGTCCCGGCCGTGACGCCGGGAGAATCCGGCACGGCCAACGTGGCCGCCGAACTGCCCGCGGCGACCAGCAGGCTGTCGACGTGGCCGTGATAGTTGCCGGCGAACTTGACAATCACGTCCCGGCCGGTGTAGCCGCGGGCCAGCCGGATGGCGCTCATCGTGGCCTCGGTGCCGGAACTCACCAGCCGCACCATTTCGATGGACGGCATGGCGGCGGTGACCAGCTCGGCCAGCGTCGCTTCCTCTACCGTCGGCGCGCCGAAGCTCATCGCCCGGTCCAACGCTTCGCGCACGGCGGCCACCACGCGCGGATGACGATGCCCCAGGATCATGGGGCCCCAAGAGCCGATGTAGTCGATGTAGCGATTGCCGTCAACATCGACCAGGTACGCGCCCTCGGCGCTGCGAAACACGATCGGCTCGCCGCCCACCGCGCCAAACGCGCGGGCCGGACTATTGACGCCGCCCGGGATCAACTGCCTGGCCCGGCGGAAAATTTCACGACTCTTGGTGCGGGGATTCATTTCGCGGCTCCTGTGTTCTCTCGGAGATGCAGCCGTGCTAAACTGGGTGCGGTAACCAACGGCTTAGCATCGTTCGAGAAATAACTGTCGCCTCGTCAAAGTAGCCATCACACTCCGTGGGATGATCAGCAATAAACACTGGACAGTTATTTCTCGAACGATGCTTACTGCGTTTTCTCCAAGGAGTTTCCGACATGTCCCCAAGATACCGAATTCTCGTTTTGTGGGTAGCCTGCTTGACCGTTTTCAGCGCCAGTGTGGCGGCGGTCGCTGACGCCGCCGAGGCGGCCTGGAAAGTGGGCTTGGCGAAAGCCCAGATCACGCCGGAGAAATTCATGTGGATGGCGGGCTACGCCAGCCGCGAGCGCCCGGCCGACGGCAAGCTGACCGATCTGTGGGCCAAAGTCATGGTGCTGCAAGACGCCTCCGGCGAGCGAGCCGTGCTGGTCACGCTGGACGTGATCGGCGTCGGTCGCCAGTTCGCCGGCGAGGTGGCCGCCACGGTGAAGCAGCGGCACGGACTGGAACGTCGCCAGTTGGCTCTGTGTACTTCGCACACGCACTCCGGACCGGTGGTCTATCGCAACTTGCTGCCTCTGCACGAACTGATCCTGGATGCGGAACAGCGCAAGCTGATCGAAGAGTACGCGCCGGCGTTGCAGAACAAGATCCTGCAGACGATCGATGCGGCGATGGCCGACCTCAAGCCAGCGCAGCTGTCCTGGGGCAGCGGAATTGCCACGTTCGGAACCAATCGGCGCAACAACCCAGCCGACAAGGTCCCGCAGTTGCGCGCCGAGGGCAAGCTGCGCGGCCCGTTCGACCATGACGTGCCGGTGCTGGCCGTCCGCGATTCCGCCGGCAAGCTGCAGGCCGTCGTGTTCGGCTACGCCTGCCATGCGACCACGTTGGCCGAGTTTCAGTGGTGCGGCGATTATCCGGGTTACGCTCAAATCGAACTCGAACAGTCCCAGCCGGGTTGCCAGGCCATGTTCTGGGCGGGCTGCGGCGCCGACCAGAACCCGCTGCCGCGGCGGACGGTCGAACTGGCGATGGACTACGGACGCCAACTCGCCGCTGCGGTCAACGACGTGCTGGCCAAAGACATGAAGCCGGTGGCCGTCAAGCTGGCGACGGATTTCCGCGAGGTCGATCTGCCGTTTGCCGCGCTGCCGGCACGGGAACAGATCGAAAAGGACGCCCAGTTGACGGAATTGAAGGACCGCTACACCGCGGCCCGCGCCAAGCTGCTGCTGACGCAGATGGCCGACGGCAAGCCGCTGAGCCCGACGTATCCGTACCCGGTGCAAGTCTGGCGACTGGGCGACGACATCCAATTCATCACGCTGGGCGGAGAAGTGGTCGTGGATTTCGCGCTGCGGCTGAAGCAAGAGCTGCGCGGCCAGCGCACTTGGGTCGCCGGCTACTCGAACGACGTGATGGCCTACATCGCTTCCCGCCGCGTGCTGCAAGAAGGCGGCTACGAAGGCGGCGGCGCGATGGTCTACTACGGCCTGCCGGCATCCTGGGCGCCGGAAAGCGAAGACCTGATCGTCGAAGAGGCCAAGCGGCAAGCGGGGCCGTAATGTGGCGATTTCCGGCTCTGGGGTCTCTTTGGTCGCGAGAAGCCCGGCTTTTCGCTGGAACCTGCCTTCTGCACCGTTCGCCTGCGTAACGCGGGCTGGCACCCGCAACCCAACTGGCGAGCGGGGTGGCGTGAGCCCCCCGGTTCTGAACCGAACGACTTGCTGGGAACCGGTGGGCTAACGCCTCACCGTTCGCCGGATCCTCCGCCGAAGTGACCCGGCCGAAAACGCGCGACAAAAACCATGGACGCACGCGTTGATCGAAACCAGGATGCCCAATAACCGTTGTACGCCCATCTGCGATTCCTCAGATCTTCTGAGTTCTTGGTCAAGACGGACACGCCGGGAAAAAGCGTCTGGGGCGGGCTCGTTTGGAGCCCGCGCGAGGCGCCAAGCGTCTCTACCCAGTCGCTGCTTCCAAAGTAGCGAAGTGCGGCCCACGCCGTCAACAACGGTCGCCGGATCATCGACACGATGCGCGATGCCGGCTAAGCTCCACTTCGGGCCATCGGTCGCCAAACCGTTCCTGTTTGTCGGCTCGCCATCCGGCGACCGCTTCGCCGGAATAGTCGGGAGGTGTGTCGAGAATCAACTCTTGCTCTATTGCCACCATGATCACCGCAAACCGCCAAAAACGGGCTCATTCGGCCGGCGTGCAAGTGTTCCTGGCCATCGACGGAGAGGAACGTCACTGGCAGGTAAGGCTGGTCGACGGCTTGCCGGCATCCCAGGCTCGCGTCCGAATTTCTGTGAGAGGGTGATGGACACGTACAATGTAGGCAAAGTATAAACATTGTATTCAAAGAAGGCACGTTGCTTTTATGTCTTAGAGTAATTCCCCTCAACACGCCTGGCAACCACGAACGGCGAATGAGCATGGATCGGTTTGAAACCCCGCTGCCGGACCTGCGCCGGATCCGCCAGCGTCTGGAACAGTTCGCGGTCCCGCAGGAGATGCCCTGATGCCCCCGCCACCCAGAACTGGTCGGACAACAGGATGTCCCGCCTGGGCTTTCCGTCCGTGATCTTGGGTCGTATACCCGATCGAGATCGTGCCCTTGGCCGCCATCCAGGCGCCGGTTCAGAAAAAATTTTCGCCGTGAGTGACCAGACGTGTCACGCGTCTGACGAAACTCTCGGCCGGGAAGGAGCAACAGCCCGATGCGGAACCCGTCGATCGCCATCGGCCTGTCCCAGGCCGCGGATCGTGGCGAAGACGGGCATCGCCTTCTACCAAATCGCCTTGCCGGATGCGAAACTGATCCGTGGGTGACTCGATGATCCCGTTTGCGGAGGGAGGACGCTCATGAGTGCCCGAACCGCCGACTCGCGACAACTCGACTTTGCCGGAGTCTTCCGAGCTTCGAAAAAAGAAGCAACCCTTCCGGCGGCGATGGCCGCTGTCCCGGCCGTTCTGCGCTCGGATTTGCCGTCGAAGAAGCGAACCGGCGTCGGTGATTGCCCCGCAGCAGGGCCGCTCAGACAACCAACTCCTCGACCAGCGCCCCGTCCGGCAACTGCTGCGACTCCGACGGCTCAAGATACAGCTGGATCGCCTCGCGGATATTGTCCAGGGCCTCCTCGCGCGAGTCCCCTTCGGAAATGCAGCCCGGCAAGGCAGGTACGTACACCGTGTACCCGCCTTCGTCCAACGGTTCCAAAACCACCCGTAATCGCGTGCCGCCGCTCCTTGGGGGCGAAGCCCGATTCAAACACCACCGCGCAGGGGTTACGTCCATGCCGCGATCAGCTCGCGGTGCAGCCGATCCAGATCCTCGCCCCAGTCGCTGCTTCCAGACTAACGAACCGCCGCTCCCGCGGTCAACATCGTTCGCGCATCGTGGTCGTAATTGACGCTCACCCACCCGGAAGGGATACTGGTCTGCTCAGCTGGACCAGCACAACGCGGAGGCGTGAAGTATGAACGAATCAGAATTCCGAACCGTCTTCGAGCAACTGACTGGCAACCTGCCACTTCGTTGGCAGGAGCGACTTTTTCACGAGCACTTTGCCACGTCCGATCTTCCCTGCGTCATCGATCTGCCGACGGGACTTGGCAAAACGATGGTCATGGTCATCTGGCTCATCGCGTGGACGGTCAATAGACTCCTCCCGCGGCGGCTCGTGTACGTCGTGGATCGGCGAACGGTTGTTGATCAGGCGACCGACATCGCTTCCGATTTCGCGTTTCTCCTCGCACCAGACAATCCGGACGAAAACGAGCAGGTTGCCAAGCGAAATCCGACAATTGTGGAGCGGAAACGGCAACACGCCCAAGCGCTTTACGTGCTTCGTCAGAATCTCGGATTCGGCGATGGCCGTCTCGCCGTCTCCACCCTTCGCGGCCAACTGGCCGACAATCGGGAGTGGTCGCGCGATCCATCTCGCCCCGCGATCATCATCGGCACCGTCGATCTGGTTGGGTCCGCGTTGCTCTTTTCCGGCTACCGATCCGGGTACAAGCGCCGTCCGCTCGAAGCCGGTCTGCTCGGCTGTGATTCGCTCCTCGTCCTCGATGAGGCCCACCTAAGTAAGCCGTTCGAAACGCTGCTACGATCGATCGGCGGATTCAATCAGATCCCTGCGAATTCCGGGCTACCCGTAAAGCCGCTGCGGGTCATCCGCATGTCGGCGACAAGCGGTAACTCGACGGATTCGGAATCAGCCTTTACGTTGCAGTTCGATGCCGCCGGCAACCTGACGGGTGAAGATGCAACAGATGAGACCGTCGTCAAGCGATTCAACGCAAAGAAGTGGTTGACCATCACGACGCTTGGTGAGAAGGACAGACTCGCTGACAAGCTGGCAGAAGCCGCCCTTGAACTGGCTCAGAATCCAGCCGCGGTCGGCAAACGGATCGCCGTCTTCGTCAAGAAGCCCGAGGACGCGAAGGCGATCGCCGAGATGATTCGGAAACACACGACGCCAACGATCGACGAGACTGGATCAAAGCCCAGGAAGATCAAGCAGACACCGTACGGCGATTCAGTCGAGGTCCTCACCGGTACGATGCGGGGTTTTGAGCGAGACAAACTTCTTGAGAAGCCCGTCTTCAAAGACCGGTGGCTCAACGGCGCTCTGAAGCCAGACGACGCCGCCAATCAGTCACCGGTCTTTCTGGTCTCCACAAGTGCGGGCGAGGTGGGGTTCGATCTCAACGCCGACCATCTCATCGGCGACGAAGCCCCACTAGATTCCTGGATTCAACGTCTGGGCCATGTCAATCGGCGAGGCCTGGGCAATGCGATGGTCGTCCTGGTCAGAGCAGGCAACGCAGCGCACAAGACAGACTTCGACAGAGCTTGTATCGCCACGTCAGAGTTGTTCACCGACGGCAGCGACGTCAGCCCCAGGGCGCTCACCTCGCTCAAATTGGATCACTGGAAGAAGATCCCAGTTAGTGAATTGCAGCTACAGCAGCTACAACCGCTTGTCATAGGAGACGAGGAATTCCTGAAGCACTGCCAACAACGCGGAATCGCGGTGTTGCAGAATTCCGCATGTACGCCAGAGCCGGCAACCGTCGGAATCACCGACATTCTTCTCGATGCTTGGAGCATGACCAGCAATTCCCGGAGACCGAAAGGAGACCGAAAAGGACTGGCAAATACCGAGCTAGCAGTGCTAGCACTTCGTAAAAATAATAGTGGGCAGGCGTGCCCTTTCGGGCCACACCCACGTACAATTGATAGGAGCAGATGTTGGGCTTTTCGTGGTTACGTTCGGCGGCAAAGGAGGCACGATGGTTATCCCTGCCCCACGCAGCATTCGCAATGTCCGCAAGCGGTTGTCCAACAGGATGGCAGTAGAAAGAACGACTGTGAACGGAACGCCGCCAAA
>Ga0302237_1002049_pt1 | contig 12910 bp, 18 predicted proteins | sample AAG_UR_Ala_MG_FD_193530 | JGI IMG/M metagenome (GOLD analysis project Ga0302237, IMG submission 193530) | Enriched activated sludge microbial communities from anaerobic digester in WTTP, New Holstein, Wisconsin, United States - AAG_UR_Ala | ecosystem: Engineered > Bioreactor > Anaerobic >... | reverse complement strand
TTCAACTTGTTTCATTCCTTGCTCTATAACCATTTTGACAACATTTTCCTTAAATTCTTTTGTATACGATTTTTTAGTACTCATTTGCAACACGCTCCTTACATATATTTTATCCCACTCAGGATGCGTGTCCACTTTTTATGCTAACATCAAAGTGAGCGACGAGGTGAAATCACTGTGCCTAAGGAGCATTATCCAAGCTCTTGCAGGCAACAGCCAAGAATCAAATGAACTTGCTGAAAAGGCTGAGAAACGACACAGACACGACAAGCACTTATGCCTAGACATTATGGATTTGATACCAGAAGACGTAGCACGGAAGCTCAAGCAGATAGCATAGGAGGGAGATTGTTTGGTAACAGGGGATGTTTTCAGAAAAACAGAAGGGATGCTTTACAGGCACTATAGGTTTATAAAGAAAAAAGAAAAAATAATGAATGAAATAGCTGCAATAGAAAAAAGAATTGAGGGGATTAAGCAGGACATCAAATGCGTAGAGACGGATGTCGATGGAATAGGTGGAATAGATTACAGCAGGGAAAGAGTCCAAACAAGCGGAGACTTGACTGGCATACCTGAAAGGCAGACGATATTACTCATGGATGAAGTGGGTAGACTCAAGAGAGAGCTTGAAACTGAGCTCAGAAAGAAACTTAAGAGACAGGCCAAGATAAGAGAGCTGGATGAGAAGATAGAACATGTTGCTTACGCTATCAGGAAATTCGATGAAATAAACAAGCAGTACATAGAGTATAGGTATGGCGAAGAGTGCAATTTTGAGCACATATCTAGAATGCTCCCGATTAGCTCTCCGACTGCGAGGAGACGAAGAGAAGAAATAGTCCAAGCTGTAGCTAGATTGTTAGATGTTTCATAAATCGTGACGGATTTATGACGGAACATTGACGGATTTATATAGCAAAAATGTGATATTCTAGTATTATGGAAGTTTGCTCGAGAGGGCAATGACCAAATACAAGACGGATTCTAAATCCAAACAGAAAATCCCATCAGACAGGGGCCCGAAAGGGCCTTTTGTTGTTGGTAGATCGTGCCCGAGTGATCCTAGAGAGCTTGGGCCTTTATTATGCCCGTTCCATTAGTTTGGGGCAGGGTGAAAACCTGAAAAGGACACCTGGGAGGAAAGGGGCAATAAGTGTGATAGATAAGGTTTTCGGTAATCCTCGGCCTGGAGATCCGGGCGACTATCGCAGTCCAGAGACAGAAAAACCGACGATTGGTGATAAGGGAAAAAGAATATCGCATTAGAAAAAGTACTGGGGTGGGAGTGCAAGCGATATCAAAGGCGGTGCAATATGAATGCAGATAAATACATCGAGACGAAGAAAAAACAAATAGACGGAAAAGTTAAGGCTGCAGAGAACCACAAATGCAGAAATTGTGAGTGGATGTCGCATTATTATCTCAAGAGCAACTATGACACAGTGTTTAAATGCATGTTTCCACGATGCGTGAAATAAATCCTCCTGACTTGGGCGGGCTTAGTCCCGCTGTCCCCTTTTGCAAATAGCATAACTCGACGAACAAAAATCATGAAATCTCCTTTCGTGTGAAGTATAATGGGAATTGGAAAGGAGGGAGAATGCATGAGTGGTGATGAGGCTACTTTTTGGGATATAATATCAGCGACAGGCGAGTGGGCCGGTGCGTTATTCAGCGCTATAGCGATTTATTTTGCAGTTAAAAGAGACAAACCTTCTATACGCTTCTCGGTATTATTCATAGGTGGAGATATAAGGGTAGACGTGATCAATGACAGCTACATACCTGTTAATATTGTTAAACTTAAAATAAGAGACCCTAAACATAAAAAAGATTTCTTAAATAATACAGATAGCAATAAATTATTAGGACCTGGAGAAAAAGCAACTATAGCTGAATTGAAAGAAACAGTTTTAAGTGTTAAAGGTTTTAAAAATAGACAGGAAATTCTTGAAATGATTTCCGTATATGACCAGTTTGGGAAAGAATATTTTATTAAAAATACAATCAAGGCAAAGTTAAAGCGTTTTTTCGGTATTAATTTGTTCGGAAAAACAAACAAAAAAAATAGACAAGCAGCATAAGAGCCTCCGGGCTCTTTTTTCATGCAGAAAACGTAGTACTGCGAGGTGGTGGTGATGTAGTTGGCAAGGCAGAGAAGTCCAGACAGAGAGAAGGCTTTTGAGATGTATCAAGAGCATAATGGAAATATAGATTTAATACGAATAGCAGAGATGCTGAAGCTGTCTCCCGGGACAGTGCGAGGCTGGAAAAACAAAGATAAATGGGACAGCAAAATAAACGGAACGCTCCAAAAGAATACGGAACGTTCCAAAGGAAAAGCTGCAGCCCAAAAGAAAACGCTGCGAGATAAGATAACTGAAAGTGATATAAATGGTGCTGACTTAACCGAAAATCAGCGCCTTTTTTGTTTGTATTACCTGAAGAGCTTTAATGCGACAATGGCAGCCATAAAAGCAGGCTATTCGAAAGCGAGCGCTCACGTTCAAGGATGCGTTTTATTAAAGAATCCTAAGATTGCAGATGAAATCACAAGACTTAAAAATGTGATGAAGGAAGAATTGCGTATCGACGCAATGGATGTGCTGAAAAAGTATATAGCAATAGCCTTCGCAGACATAAGCGACTATATTACATTCGGCCAAAGAGAAGTGCAGGCCATGGGAGCTTTCGGCCCCATCGTGGATGATGATGGCAATCCGGTCATGAAGACGGTCAACTATGTAGATTTCAACGAAAGCGCTGCAGTCGACGGCACGATAATCAAAGAGGTCAAGCAGGGTAAAGACGGCGTTTCAATCAAGTTCGAGGACAGGATGAAGGCGCTTGAGAAGCTGGAGCTGTACTTCGATATTCTCCCTGATAAATTCAAGCGGAAAGTCGAGGAAGAAAAGCTTAGCATGGCCAAGGAGCGACTGGAGCTCGATAAACTCAAGCTCAAAGAGGATGCAGACGAAATTGAAGATGATGGCTTCATAGACGCACTGAGGGCAGAAACGCCGGAGGTGTGGAACGATGAAGCTTAGGAAGGCAGTGTTCAAGTTCAAGCCGTTCAGCAGGAAGCAAAAGAAGATACTGACTTGGTGGATGGGCGAATCGCCTGCAAGCCATATGGACGGCATCATAGCCGACGGCGCCATACGTTCCGGCAAGACTCTTTCAATGTCGCTTTCATTCGTCATGTGGGCAATGGAGGAATTCGAGCAGCAAAATTTCGGGATGTGCGGAAAGACGATAGGATCATTCAGAAGGAATGTGCTTTTCTGGCTCAAGCTCATGCTAAGATCCAGAGGATACAAAGTCCAGGACAAGCGTGCAGATAACCTCGTGATTATAAGTAAGGGTGGCAAAAGCAATTTCTTCTATATTTTTGGCGGTAAGGATGAAAGGTCGCAGGACTTAATCCAAGGAATAACATTGGCTGGCTGCTTCTTTGACGAGGTAGTACTAATGCCTGAAAGTTTCGTTAACCAGGCTACAGGCCGTTGTTCTGTGGAAGGGTCGAAGTGGTTTTTCAACTGTAACCCCGAAGGGCCTTATCACTGGTTTAAGCTTAATTGGATAGACAGGGCGCATGAGAAGAACATACTCTACCTGCATTTCACGATGGACGACAACCTTTCGCTCTCAGAAAAAATCAAAGAGAGATACCGAAGGATGTATTCGGGGGTGTTTTTCCAGCGGTATATACTAGGCCTTTGGGTTGTTGCTGAGGGCATCATATATGACATGTTCTCGAAGGAGAAGCACGTTGTACCGACGGTTGACAGGACATACACGCAATATTATGTAGCAATAGACTACGGAACGCAAAACCCTACAACATTCGGGCTGTGGGGCCTTTGCAATGGAATATGGTACAAGGTGAAAGAATACTATTACTCAGGCAGGGATGAAGGCAAGCAAAAGACAGACAGCGAGTTTGCCGATGATCTCCAGTCTTTTATTGGGGAACTGCCGGTCAAGGCTGTCATAATAGATCCTTCGGCAGCTTCGTTCATAGCGGAGCTTAGGAAGCGCAGCATCAAGGTCCAAAAAGCCAGGAACGATGTTTTAGACGGCATCAGGTTCATGGCTACACTTCTCACAAGAGAACTTATAAAATTCAATGACTGTTGCCAGGAGACATTCAAGGAGTTCAGCTCCTATATATGGGATTCAAAGGCATCCGAAAGAGGAGAGGACAAGCCGGTCAAAGAAAACGACCACGCTCTCGACTCAGACAGGTATTTTTGCTACACAGTAGTCAGAATACCAAGGGCAACGAGAAACTACTCAGGAAAGGGGGCGAGATAGTGCTAGAAATAATAAGACAGGAGCTCGAAGGGCTCTATGGTGATGAAGTCCTGCGAGATATGAGCGAGATAATTTCGCTGTATGAATTCTATGAAGGCAAAGGGCAGGACTGGACTATCCCATCAGACCTCGATTATAAGCCAACGAAAAAGAAAACGAACTGGACTAAGAAGCTTATCAAGGAAGAAGCTCGCTTCCTCTTTGGGAAAACTCCTGAATTCAAGATAGTATCAGAAAACGAGGAAGGTGCACAGGTAGTGCAGGAGTATGTAAATAAGGTTCTCAAGGACGGATTGTTTTCAGATAAGCTTGTTAAAGGTGCAAGAGACTGCTTTGTGGGAAAAAGAGTTGCACTGAAGCTCTCGGGAGGAGCAGGACAGCCAATAAGAGTTCATTTCAAGCCTAGCCTTGAGTTTGTGTTCGAGCCTCAGGATGAGGATGTCGATGAGCTTCAGTCTATAGTGTTCTTCTATCAGATGAATCAGACAGAGGACAAGAGCAAGCAGCGCATCTGGAAACAGCGATATCACATGGACAATGGAAGATGCAGACTTAATGAAGGGGTGTATGACGGATACGGCAGGCTTGTCGAGGAAAGGTTTACGGACTTCGATACTGGTCTATCATTCATACCTGCTTATGTCATAATCAACGACGGCCTCACAGGAGATCTAAAAGGCGAGTCGGACGTTGCAGAGCTGATGGACAACCAGCAGGCGTTCAACAGGCTTTCGAGCGATGACGTGGACGCCCTTAGGTTCAATATGTTCCCTCAGACTGTAGCAACAAATGCTTCAGAGGACAGCCTCAAGTATATCAAGATAGCTCCGGGAGCGCTCATAGACCTGCAAAAGTCAGTTGAAGCAGACGGCAACGCCGATATGAAAAAGCTTGAAAGTCAGTTCAGCTATGGAGATAAGCTGGAAAAGACACTGTCCAGAGCAGTCACAGAAATGCATGAGGTGCTTAATGTGCCGAGGCTTAACCTTGACGAGCTCAAGGGTGTAATGACCTCAGGCAAATCCATGAAGGCACTGTATTGGCAACTTGTGACGAGGTGTGAGGAGAAGTACACTTCTTGGAGGCCGGCGCTTGAGTGGATGGTGTGGGCAATCATCGAAATGACGAAAGCCTACAATCTCGAAAGCCTGCCGGAGTTGCCGGACATGGCTATCCAAGTAGAGAACATATATCCATTGCTTGAGGATGAGCAGGACGAAAAGCTTCTCGACATGCAATCAATCAATACGCAGGCTATGAGCAGAAAAACATACCTGAAGAAATGGAATCCAGCCATGGACGATGCGCAAGCGGATGAAGAACTCAAGCAGATAGCGCTTGAGAAGAACCTTCTGGAAGATTCGTACATGAAAGGACTTGACGAGGGAGCTGGTGAGTAATGGCCAGCAACAGATACAAGGAACTTATGAAACGGGCCCAGAGCGAAAAAATAAGGCTTACAAGGGCGATTCATAATGAGATAAAGGAAATCTTCAAGGATGTTTCGAAATCTCTTGAGAGGAAAGCTGTGGGAGCTAAAAGGGTAAATCTAACTGAACGCTTCATGCTCGACTACAAGAAAGCTATAGATGCAGAACTGAAGGAAGTCAGAAAAGAGCTCTACTCGAAAAATAAGAAGGCAATAGAGGATGCAGCAAACGCTGCAGTACAGTTGCAGTTATCATTCCTCGAAGAGATAGACACAAAGTATAGCCTCGGACTAGGCGAAACATTCAGAGATGCTTTCTCAAGAGTGCCGCAGGAAGCCATGAATGAAATACTCTCGGGAAAGATGTACAAGGACAGAGCGGGGCTATCCGAAAGGATTTGGGCAGACACAAAGGGAATGGAAAAGGATATAGACTATATAATCGCCAAGGGTATAGCTGAGAAGAAATCGGCTTACGATTTAGCCAAAGACCTTGAGGCGTATCTGGACCCAGAAGCCAAGAAGGATTGGGAATGGTCAAATGTCTATCCTAACGCGAGAAAGCAGATAGACTACAATGCCCAGAGGATGGCTAGGACGAGCGTCAACCATGCGTTTTTCAACGCCAACATGAAAAGCTATGCTAAGAACCCGTTTGTCGAGGGTGTAGAGTGGATGCTGTCCAACTCTCACTACGAGAGGCAGGTCAAACCGTTTGGTCCCGACGTTTGTGACGAATACGCAAAGCATGACGAAGGCTTAGGCACGGGAGTATTTCCGGTGGACAAGGTGCCGCTACCGCACCCGATGTGCCTTTGCACTCAAGCGGCATACATACCCAAGGACTTTGACGAGATAGGCGAAGAGCTGGGCAAATGGGTAAGAGGCGAAAGCAATCCGACACTGGATGCATGGTATGGAGAATTTGGCAGAGAATTCGCAGGCGGTGAAAAGCAGGACGGCGATATTTACAAGTTCAGAAAGAAAGAATCCTATGCGGATTGGTTCGACAAGCGCAACGACAGTTACAAGAAAGCTTTTCTAGGAACTCACAAATACTACTTGCATAAAGCAGGTGTATTCAAAGACGGTTATTTTGATATGCCATGGGCTGAATTGAACACTGAAAAGAACAGAATTATTGTGGCAAGAGAAAAGACTCTAGCTCAAGGACCTAAATGGAAGAGTGAAATTAAACTAGAAGAACATGTAGCCAAAAGGAAAAAGAAGGAACATATTCCGCAAGAATGGACATCGAAGGATTATAATAGCAAAATACAGGGTATCATTAATAACAAGGAATCTGATGTATACAGATATCTTGATAAGTACGTTGTTTTTAGTGATGGTGATTGGATAGTAATGATGTCACAAGAAGGAACTATGGAGACGGCATTCTCGCCAGATGATTTTAAAAGTTATGTAGCAAAAGAGAAAGGCTACGAACTATTGGGCAAGATTGAGGAGTTGTATAAACATGGACAATAGAAAAACAATCAACTCATACAAATACGGAATTGAAGATTTTGAAGAAGTAAGTCCTTTTGAATTGGTTGATACTCTTATGGTTAGGGATAGGATAGAAAAAACGAAATCTGAGTTTACCGAAAAAGAATGGAAAGAAATTGAAGCTGTTGACGATGAACTTAAATCAAAAGGAAAATTGGCCCATGATCATCTGATGAAAATTGAATATAAAACTCACAAAGAACCAAAAGAAAATTGGTGGTGGCATGTGGGAGAGTAAGGAGTGATAGCGTGGATTTAGACATTAAGCATCAAGTGCTATTTGCGATATATTCTGAATACCAAAACGACATACCAGATATGCAAAAGGTCAACTTCAGGAACTTGGAGATAGATAGCCTTGCATTCAAGGTGGCGCTCTTGAAGCTTCAAAACGAAGGGCTTATCGATGGCCTTGTGACATGTCCTCCCGGAACTAGGCTTGCAGAAAAGGTTAAGGCGCTGTTGATGGAAGGTGTAATGCCAACAAGAGAAGGCATTGAGTATGTCGAAAGAAAGCTTGAGGTGGCAAGGGACCTTTCAGGCCGTGAGAAACTTAAATTAGTATCTGAAAAGCTTGGGAAACTCGGCTATGAGATTCTGAAAGAGTTTGTAGCAGCACAATTCAAATAACGATTAGGCACTTTCGAATGAGAAGGTGTCTTTTTTATCGCCTTTTTAAAGGCCAGGCGTAAAAGAAGCGGACTCTATCGTGGTCACTAGCACGTTAAAAAGTGAAAATAGACTATTGGAGGTACAACATGAACTGGCTTAAAGAATTACTTGAGAAATTAGGGCTTGCTGACAAATACGAAGACATAAAGGCAGGGGTTGAAACCAACTACAAAGGCTATGTGCCAAAAGAACGCTTCGATGAAATCAACGACCAGAAAAAAGAGTACAAGAAAATGCTAGACGAGAGAACAACCCAGCTGGAAGAACTCAAAGGCAAAGCCCAGGGGAATGAGGAACTGCTAAACAAAATCAAGGGACTTGAGGAGACAAATGCTAAGACTGCAGCGGACTATGAAAAGAAAATAGCCGACCAGTCTTTTTCTTTTGCGCTAGAAAGTGCTTTGAAGGATGGAAAAGTCAAGAACACTAAAGCTGTAAAAGCGCTGCTTGATCTTGAAGGCATCAAGCTTGATGGGGATAAGCTGACAGGCCTTGACGAGCAGATATCCAAGCTCAAGGAATCTGACTCATACCTGTTTGAAGCTGAAAGGTCCGGTGGAACAGGAGGGGCAGGTAACTTCGGAAGGAAAGACCAGGGAGCTGGAAAAGAAAGCTTGGGCGAAAGACTTGCAAAGCAAAACCAGCAATCACAGGCTACAGAGAACCCATATTTCAAATAACAAGGAGGAAATCAAATGAGTAAATTTGTTGTAAACAGCTATAGCTCTAACAAAGAAATATTGAAATTTACAGATTTCATAGGTGTCAATGTAATGGTTTCGGATAGCGGAGTCGTTGCCAACTCAGACGGAAAGAAAATAGTTCCGGCAGGAACTGTGGTAGGGGGTTCTACCAAAGCGGTTCTTGAAAATCCAACGGAGCCGGTTGTATCAAAGAACACTGCATTGCTGGGAGCTGCTGCAGAGGGAGTGCTACTCTATGATGTTGATGTGACTTACGGAGCCAAGGAAGGTTCGATGGTTATTCACGGTTTTGTAGATTTAAACAAGCTGCCAGAAGCACCTGTGGCAGAAGCTACAGCGGTTCTTACACTAATAAAATTCATGAAATAGAAAGGGGAATAGAAAATGAATATATTTGATATCGTAACAGCAAAAGAGATAGCAAGTTACTACACTGCGCTAGGACAAGGGCAGCCTCCATATCTTGGACAGACTCTTTTCCCTAATTCGAAACAGCTGGGACTAGACTTGTCGTGGATAAAGGGCTCGAAAGGCCTTCCGGCAGTATTAAAACCCGCAGCATTTGATACCAAAGCAGCACTCAGAGACAGAGTAGGTTTTAGCAAGGTTGAAACTGAAATGCCTTTCTTCAAGGAAGGTATGCTAGTGAAGGAAAAGGATAGGCAGGAACTCAACAAGGTAATGAACTCTGGAAATCAAAGTTATATCGACATGATAGTTAACAAGATATTTGACGACAAAATGACTCTTGTGGAAGGAGCTAAGGCGCAAGCAGAAAGAATGAGGATGCAGCTGCTTTCTACAGGAATGATTGCTATATCGGCCAACGGAGTAGCACTCAACTACGATTACAAAATGCCTGCAGAGCATAAAGGAAATGCGGCTACTGTATGGAGCAATCTTACGGAGTCCAATCCAATAGCAGACATATTGGGCTGGATGGACAAAGTTGAAGGAGATACTGGTGTCAGACCGGTTAGGGCCACATGCACCAGAAAGACATGGTCATATCTGCTTGGCAACAAAGCTATAAAGATGGATATGAACGCAACTAGCGGTGACAAGATAATACTTACTGATTCCATGCTGGAGCAATACCTGATGGCGAAAATAGGCCTCAAGGTAGCAATAAACTCGAAGAAGTTCATAGATGAAACGGGAGCCCAAAAGAATTACTTCCCGGACGATACATTCACGCTGTTCCCTGAAGGAAATCTGGGCAAAACTTGGTTCGGAACTACACCTGAGGAATCGGATCTTATGTCAGGTACCGATGCTATAGTATCAATCGTAGAAACTGGAATAGCTCTTACTACGATAAAGCATACTGACCCTGTGAATGTCGAAACTAAGGCTACTATGATAACACTGCCATCTTTCGAGAGGATAGACGAGGTATTCATAGCGGACGTGGCATAGGAGGACGCATAAGTGAAATATACTGACGGTGAAAATACAATAGAAGTATCCAAGGGGGCTTATAGAGAAATCTATGAGCCTCTTGGCTTTTATGCAGTGGAGACAGAGATAGAAGAAAAGAAAGCAGCTACAAAGAAAACAACAAAAAAGGCAGTTGATGCTGAGTGCGAATCTTAACGGATGAACAAAAGACGAAGGCGATAGAATATATTAAATTTAAACTGCTGGAGGATAAATGGCCGTTCTTTTCAGATGCGCAAATTGAAATGCTCCTTGAAAATAATCTCAATGCCCAAGACTTGGCGGTGTATGAGGGCCTAACAGCAAAAAGCAGAGTGGACAGCATAGAACTTCCCGGGGGGCTGAAAAAGCCCTCCAATAGGGAGTATTGGCTAACAATGGCTAATGAGATGAAAAGAAAGATTGCAGCCGCCATAGAGGCTGGCGCGTATGAAGATATACTGGATGAAATGAAAAGTGCTGGCATGTTAGGTGAATTCAAAACGTCAGGAAGCGGTGGAGGCTTCTACTCAATGGCGAGGGTGGATCATATATGAACGTAGAGCAGATATCAGCGCAGGAAATCAAAGGCATAATCAAAGAGGTTGGCGGGCTTGTGAGTGTATACCGTGCTGGAGAAAACGAGTTTGGTGAATCTTCAGGAGAGCAGCTTGTGGGAATAATTACAGGGTATTTCTATAAGCATGACAAGCATGCGGGCATCAAGATAGACATTGCCGGTGGGGTGGCAAAGCCATCAGGTGAAGCCGAGTACAGGCTGCTTACGTGGGTCGATGAAAACACGTCTCAGATTCAGCCGGGAGATTATTTCGAGTATAACGGCATTCGATACAAGATTACTGACCTTGGCAAGTTTGAAAATGCGTATTTCAACATGTCATTGGAGGTGGCGTAGGTGGGATTGAAACTCGATACGTCGGGCCTGCTCAAAGGACTTGGAGAGGCCGATATGAAAATGAAGGCTGCTGTAGGCGTGTATTGCGATGTTGCAGGCAAGAAGCTTGAGAAGTGGGCCAAGAATCCGCCTTACCCCGAAAAACCGAAAGCTCAATATACGGACAAGCAGCTCATTCTTTTTAAGGTATTGGCCAAGCAAGGGAAAATTAAAAGACAGCCAATACAAGGTGGTCCATACAAGTGGAAAGACCGCTCAGGAAGAGCGAGGCAGACAATTCAAGGCGGCATGGAATGGCAGGGCGCAAAGTGCAGGACATTCGTAAGTGGTAACGTGGATTACTTCGAGTACCTTGAGTTTGCTCACGAGAAGAAATACGCGGTTCTATGGCCCGCCATCCAAGCCAATAGCAAGAAGATGCTTGAAGGCATGCACAAGATACTTGAAAAGTAGGTGGCAACATGTGGAAGGCAATATATTTGCATCTCAAGTCAAAGGGGCTGGCGGTGTATTCGCCGGGCCAGCACTCAGGGCCTTGCACTAGCTCTTATGTGGTCCTTCGGGATGCTGGCGTCAATGCCTTTGCAGGCACAAATCAAGTGGGCTATGCGCTCATGGACGTGATAGTATACCATCCAGTTGGGCAATACTCAACACTGGGCGACTATGTGCAAAGCATCCGCAGCGCGATGAAGAAGATACCAGAGGCAAGATTCACAGGCTACGAAACACCTGTGCTGATGGAAGAAGAAAAGCAGGGTTATACTACGAGCCTGCAATATCAAATCATGAAAAGAATATAGGAGGTAATGCCAATGGCTGCAATAAATTTGACAGGAAAGGCCCTTGTCAACGTGGTCAGGGTGGAAGTCGTAACTGAGGAAACCACTCCAAAGACTTACAGGCTAGGAACGTCTGACAAGGCGAATGCAAAACCGAAGGTTTCGCAGGGCAAGGAAGAAATACTAAGGGTGAAGAACCAGATACTTGCGCTAGACAAGACGGAGGATATTGTTGTTGGGTATGATGTGGACTTCGAAAACGCCCTAATGGCGCCGGAGTTGTTTGCGCTTATAGACGGCGGAACGCTTACTTACGACCCTGTAGAGACTACAAAGGTAACTAAGTATGACGCACCGACTCAAGGAGTTGCTGTAAGCAGAACTCCTTTCACGCTAAACATATTCACAGAAGAAAAAGAGACAGACGGAAGCATACTGGGCTATGCCAAGTTTGCATTTGCGCACTGCAAGGGCAAGCCGGTTGATTATCAGTTCGAGGACGGCAAGTTCACAGCTTCAAAGCTTGAAATGGAGTCAAGGGCGAAAAAGAACGAGAAACCGGTAACAATAGAATTCCTAGATGAATTGCCAGCATAATCAAAATTAGACTATTGGGAGGATTTCGCATGAAAGTAACTAGCTTAAGCGAATTAAAAAAGAAAGCACAAGGGCAAATAGAGGAGCTTCCCGGATGGGACAATGAGCCCTTCACAGTGAGACTAAAAAGGCCTTCGCTCCTTGGCCTTGCCTCAAAAGGCAAGATACCCAACTCGATGCTGGGGAGCGCTCAGAAGGTATTTAGCAGAGGCGTCAGCAGTGATGTGGACATCAAGGAAGTATACAGCATAGCAAGAATCATAGCAGAGGAATCCCTCGCAGAGCCTACCGTGGAGCAAATAGAGGAAGCGGGCTTGGAGCTGACGGATGAGCAGCTAATGGCCATTATAAGCTATACACAGGCAGGTTCAAAAGGACTTGAGAGGTTTCGTCCAAAGCAAGCAGATAGTGAGGGTACTGAATCAAAGCAAAGCGTACAGGGAAAAGCCGAGTAGGATTCTTCGAATAGAGGATGAATACACGGCTTTTTGCTTTGATGAGGCGTGTTTCTACATTCAGCAAATGCTTGAGGAACGAGATAAAGAAGGAAATTTCGTAAACA
>Ga0302237_1002032_pt1 | contig 12976 bp, 6 predicted proteins | sample AAG_UR_Ala_MG_FD_193530 | JGI IMG/M metagenome (GOLD analysis project Ga0302237, IMG submission 193530) | Enriched activated sludge microbial communities from anaerobic digester in WTTP, New Holstein, Wisconsin, United States - AAG_UR_Ala | ecosystem: Engineered > Bioreactor > Anaerobic >... | reverse complement strand
ATTGGAGAATGTATATGTGTTAATTCTTGGATATACAAGTTTCCATACACCAACCGGATTGATGTTAATGGTTTGACCAATGGTTCCAAGTTCTGCGAATACTGGTTTCTGGTATATTGGATCATTTGATCTCATGTCATATGAAACTTGTGTTGGATTGTTTGATATGATGTTATACAACAATTTACCATCATCACCGACGAGTTTCAATGTTGTATTATTATACAAATCAACATCATTCCATGTTCGTGTTTTTCTGGAAATAGAAATGTCATCTGTATCCGGATCAATGGTGTATGTTTCTTTTTCTGATGACACTGGGTCATACACCCACATCATCACACCATGATCGGTATTCCATACAATTGTGGTTTGTTCGTTTGAATGAACATATGATGGTGAATTCAATCCATTCATTGGTAACATCGTTGATGTATCGGTTGACATCAGATTATTGAATGAACGTTGGATGATACCATATGAGAACAACAGATTGGTTGATGTTGGTGATGGATCATCCCATTTCCAGAATACATAACAATCATACCAATTACGATTGTTTTCTTTCAAATAATCTATAATAAATTCAACCGAATGTGATTTTGCTTTACCACGATAAATGGATTGACACATTAATTTATTGATATCAACTGATGGTTTATCGCCATCATAAATGTATGGAACATGTGCAGTATCAATGATGTTGATGAATGATGGTGTTGATATGACATTCAATGATTTGTAAGATTGATGGTCATATCGTGATGTTACAGGAAGTGTGCGTGCAACCGATACAATGGATGTCATGTATGATTCTGTGGTTGACAGTCCTCCTAAGGAAGATATAATGGTTGATGTTTCAGCCTCAGAAATCATTGTACGTTTTATCCATTTATTATCATACTGATACAACCACAATCCATCAGGAAGTTTAACCAATGCAAACAAACCATCGAGCAATTTTCCACGTTTTGTTCGAATTGAATCATAATTCTGGATTACCATTGTAAAACATAATCCAGTACCACTATTGGGAGATGTTGGTGATGTTCCATATTCATTTGTGTTTGCATATTTTTCACCACTTTGATCAGTAACCAAATCAAAGTTTGATAATGATATTGGGGTATCTGATGATGGTGTTAATAAAACATTCTTTACACCGGATGGTGCTTCACTGACCAATTCGGTTACTGTATAATTGATTGATGCACCACCGATTATGACAATACCCTTGTCTTCAACATTGTAACCATCCCCCGGTTTCGTAATCATATCCAATGCGATATATTTAGGATCAACCATTGGATTCATATTTTCATATTCACAAAAATCATTGACACCGTGTGTCAGATCAACATCATTCAAATCCGATTCATTGTTAAATATGAAATCATTATCCGATGTTGGATGTTCAGTAATTGGATTACCATCCGAATCAACATTGGTTGGACGAACCCAACGATTTGCCAATGTGTTATATAATTTAATACGGTCTTTTTCTGTGTAACATGCATCAGTATGAACATAACGTTTATCGACAACCGTTGTTGGTGACAATCCAACAATGTTCGTTAATTGAATCAATGTTGTTGGAATGTCACAAATACGTGCAATGGTGCGTGGTGGTTTCTTATATTCTGCGGTTGCATTATTTTCATATGATGCATTATCGTTGGATATTAAATATGCACGGCCACGTTCATCGTTTGTAAATGTTTCATCATCAGAAGTTTTCTGTTTACCTGGGTCCAAAATGATTGCCGATGTTTGACGTGATGTTGGATCATTTGGATTGTAATTTGGTGTATTATGTATTGCATAAATTGCGGTGTGCTGTGGAGCTCCTTCTTCGTTATCATTAATCCATTCTGGAATTCCATCCCATTCACCAAGAGAATATGGATATCGTGGTGTTGTTTCAGAATAAACTTCACTGGATAAATGAATACCAGCATAACCAACATCTGTTGTATTGTGTAAGAATGAAACATTTTCATCCAGATGTAAATTAAATAATGGAATTATTGGTTGATCATGTTGTACATTATAACAGTTCTGGTCATAGTTATTCATATTGGATTCTGCAATGTTACCATGACGATACCATTTATTGATACTAGTAAGAGTCAATGTGTCATTGTTCGTTGATACAAATGGTATTGGATAAATGTTTCCAGTTGATATTTGTACCAAATGTATTGTTGACATATCAATTGGTATGTTAACATCCGCAGTTGTTCCAGTGAATGATCCTGTTATGGTTTGGCATACAACTTTCCAATCGGATGTTTCACCCTCTGGTGTGGCATCATTATCACCATCAACACAACAGAAAATTTGTGTATTGTATTTTGAAACATTACCCGGATTTGCCACATAGAATATGGTTTTGTTATTTGTGCGATTCTTTGGGATGTTAATTTGTGGACCAACATTTGTATTATCCGATGTAAACCAATAAATTGGATATCCGATAAAAGTATTATCAGTGACAGCTTCAGTTACATATACAGATGCAGATTCACGGGTTAATGACAATGGTTGCATGTTTTCTTCCAATGGATAATAGAATGTGCATCCAGTCACGTTTGGTTTGAACTGTAATGGTATTTCAATTGTATATGCATTGGATGAATCCGGTAACATGATAATTGGATTTGTTGTTGTCTTAATCCATTTACCAACATAAACATCTGGAGTTTCCAATGAATCACCAAATGGAATCAATACTTCAGTACAGTTTGTGAATTTCACTTTGTAATTCTTGTGTGATGTGACATTGTTGTCAACATATGCAACTTTGGATGAAATGATACATTCATACATCAAACCGTTCAATGCGTTGTTGTACGGTAATGCCGATGATAATGGTTCCAATACAACATTGAACATATCATTCACGAATTGAAACATATCGCTTCCGGTATACGCATTGGTTTTGTTTGTTTCAACAATCACTTCATTTCCAAGATTTTCTATCTTGCCTTGGAAGATTGATCCAGTTGCAGAATCTTGAACATTCAATTTCGCATCAGGTTTCAACAACCAATGTTTGCGTTCCTGTTCAAGTATCAATCCCAAATTGTTATATCCAACGAAGTTGTATATTTTATGTAAGGACATAATGATCCTCCTTTTCTAGAATTTCATTTTTTCATATATATTTATTTCATATGAAATAAATTTTATGTTGGATTTTGATTTCGTTGAAATCAAAATAATATGGTAGTTTATTGATGAATATCCTTATCGGACATCCATCAATAAACAATTGGAACGTGTGAATCGTCATATGAAATGATTTGGGGTAACGTTTCAAAAAAATGATTAAATTGTTGCGTACCAGTTGTCGGTGTTTGAATCATACAGATACTTTTTACCATCGTATATCAACAATGAATGTTTTGAAATATCAACATTGTTTTCATCATAAATGTGATAATTCTTGAATGTAACGATTTGGTCATTCTTTTTAACATTAAACACAAACAGTATATCTGGTTCAACTTTAACATTTGTTTGATAATTTAAATCATGTATTGTATATGACAATGGTTCAAATGAACCGATGATTGGTTCTCCATCTGTTGGAACAATGGATTGGTTACCATAATCATCAAACACAATTTGTGCAACAGATGTGAACTTTTGTGCAACCATTTTGATGTTTGATTTTGAGTACAATGTTTCAGGAATTGATAAACAATATTCAATCAACATTTCTTTTGTATATGGATTAATTGCATCAACTGTTACAGGAAATGCATTATCACCATATTTGTTTCTGATGTATGTGATTAATTGATCACGGTCCATTGATTGAAGTTGTTCTCTCAATGTTTCAAATGCATCTGATACATATTCATTATAATTGTAAATGTTGTTATTAGTAACATATCGATTTGACAATAATGAGAATTCTTCTTCATTAAACAAATCAACATATGTGAATAAACGTTTTTCCTTGATTGTATGGTAATCAGTTGAAATGTTTTCGTATTTGATGTAATTTGGTTCCAATGGATTGTAATAAAACAAATCAGGTTGTGAATGTAATTTGTAACGATGTATTGTATATGATATACGATTTGCAATGTTGAAGAATGATGAGAAGTTCAAATTGTTGTATCGTGGAAGAATTGTATTGTGATATTTACCAAATGCAGTATCTTGTATTGTAAATGGATAACGATTATAAACACGAACATCAACACGATTATCAACATCATTTACATATGGAATGAAATATGCGTTTTGGTGATTAATGTTTTTGGTTCTCAATGTTTCAGAAATATCATTCATACCAATCTCAGATATATCAATGTCAGTTTGTTGTGTTGTAATTGACAACTGGTCAACAGTATTGATTTCACCATTAAATGTCAAATAATAAAGTTTACGATTATTATTCAACATATTCATGATAAACACATCAACTAATTTGCGTTTATATGGTTTATCCAAATCATACGGATTTGGTGTTACTGATGGACCAGTAATTTGGAAACCATTCCATTTATCATGATCATACTCATACAACCACACATGTCCATATTCATCATACTTATACAGATGCAATCCGTTAATATACGAATTTAATGTGATAGGTTGAATTGATTTCCATGTATTATCATTCAATGTCAAATTTATAATCAATCCAACACCATCGCCATTAATTGACATTGTATGATATGTGGATGTTTGATTTATCAGATTCGATACATTAATATCTGAAAAGTCGTCTGAAATGATTGTAACCGCATGAACCGATGAACCATTCAATTCGGTAACTTTACCAACGAAATAACGTCCGCCGATGTTGAATTTGAAACTTTCATTAACAACATATCCAGAACCAGGTTCATTGATTGAAACCGTTGTATTACCCGATTCACCAAATGTCAATTCCGTGGTTGCATTCATATTGATTGTTGTTTTATAACGATCACCATATGTTGGTATAACATTTTCCAAATCGTAATCAACCGGAAACACAATGTTTTCATGTTTGATCCATGTATCATATGGATTGTTGCGTAAACGTTCCATATCGGTTGTTTCGAAATTACAAAATGTACGCACATATGGTACATCAGATGTATTCCAATCAATCAATATCGATGGTGCATAGTTGGGAATATTCAACATGTTGATCATTGTGGTTGGAATGTCACAAATACGTGCAATGGTACGACCGGGTTTCACATAATCAGTTTCACGATTATTTTCATATACAGGAGGATCATTTGATACAATGTATCCACGTGCGAATTCCGTCAATGGATCCAATCCAAACACATCCAATGAAAAATAGTTACTACCGTGATAGAAGAAACGTTTATAACGTTTTGATCCAATATTGGTATAATCAGAAAACACGTTCTTTTCATTATCCGCATATGTTATGTTTGTCAAAACATTCTTCGGCGAAATAATTTTGTCATTTAATGTATAATACAAATTGGATACATATCCATTATAAACGATTCCCGCTCCCAGATCAGACATAATCAATTCAGGCAATTCATTTTGTGGTATTGCCGAATCCAACAATATACCCGCAGTTTGTTTTTTCATTGGTAATTGGGTATATTCATTATTGTGATCACGAATCGCATAAATGTCAACATGTGAATGATGTATTGTGTTTTTCAATTGCATGTTCATATATGTTGGTAATCCATCAAAATCACCTAACACGTGTGACACACCATTCTTTTCAATGATACCATTGTTGGAACGCTCATCAGTTGAATCAATGTGTATACCCGATACATCACCGATCAATTCGGATTCCCATGGATATAAATATTCATTAAAGAATTTTATTTTGAAACCTGGAATCATATAACCCTGATTCATGTGGTTTCCCGTAAATGAACCAATGACCAGCCCATGGTCACGTGTTTCATAATATGAACATGCATAATTTGGATTTTTAAATGTTACTGGATCCCAATCATAATCTTCAGGTGTACGTTTATAAAACCACCAACGGGAATTTACATTTTTATCCAAATATATAACATAATCGTCCGATTCGGGAATATCGATAATATGTTCAACATATCCAGCAGATCGTTGGTTAACCACGTTAGAATATAACAACATAATCCGTTTAATTGGTATACCATAATTCAGATCTTTGTTTCCAGGTTCATCATCCGCAATGAAATTGTAACCATCGCGACATTCGACTTTGATGAACCAATCGTAATTCAAGGATTCATCATATGGTGGAAAATTATCCGTATAACAATTCGGATATATTCTGGAGACCATATTTCCATCCGTACCAAATGTCAACAATGGATTTCCATTTTCATCAACATTATTATCCAAATCCAATGATGGTAAATATTTAAACGATTCTGTTGTAAACCATATGAACGGTAATCCATTCATATCATCATCCAACAATATCGTTGTCAATGTACCATCAACAATTGAATCAATGTAACCATCGGTCAGTTCATTTGAATGGAAATAAAATGTTGGAAATGTTTCACCATCACGAATACGAATTTCATGATCAACATACACAACTTCATTATTTTCATTTGTATACTTTTCAACCAGTACGGGGAAATCATTTGTTTTGTAAAACAAATCCTTGAATACAATAGATTGTTGAACTTGTTTCTCTGAGTCTGGGGTAACTTTATTACCTGCACTGGTATTGGTTGATCGGATTACATAATATTCACTTATATTTCTGAATTCCAAATAATATTGATGTGATGCAACCAGCACATCTTTTTTCAAATTACATACCAGCATATTTTGTTGCTCGTATGTATCTATGAGATATGAGTAATCAATATCAAAATAGAATGTTGTGTCTTTTCCATATTTAAGATTTCGGATTGGTGGTTTTGTCATTTTGAGTTTGTTGGTTTCCAACAGTATCTCAGATCCGAAGTTATAAACACTGCCATTGTATTCTAACCCTTTGGAGTCATTATACAATTTATCTTTATCTGGATATGATGCAAAATGACTTTTCATCAATTGAGATAGTTTACGAACACCATCTGGTGATAAGAAATGTTCATATCTCTTTGGGATATCACTCATGTATTAAACCTCCTCTTTAAAATATTATAGTTCTAAAAGCAAGAGCTTACCCTTGCGTTTTTTCTATGCTGAAGAGAAGAGATGGTATAATGTTAGGGACAAACAAAAGGTATATGATGGCTCCCGAAGGAGCCATGTAAACCTTTTCTTGGACACCTGATGAGAAGTGGATGAGAAGAATAATAAATCTTGCCTCATTGTGAAACGTTCGGAGCTAGTGAATATATGAACGCCACATAGTACATCATGAAAGCCAAGCCGAGAACCGTTCATGGTGTACACATATATCCACACGTATTTCACATTTAATAATTGGAGGTTTCTTCTCATTATATATCTAGTATTCTTAAATTCCATATATATATTATTAATATGAATAAGAAGAAAGAAATAACTTCTTATTCAATACATTTAAATCTTTTTACTGGCGCAAGTAGCCTAGTCAGCTAGCCTGCAAATTATGTATGCAGGTCCAGGAGGTAATCTTATGAATACAAATGCTAATGTTAATGGAACAACAACAAAATTCGGAGTAGAGATCCCAATAAGAAAAATAGTAGGATATGAACTCATAGAAAATGAGACCATCCCTACACTGAAAATCGCCTTTGATAACGGCGGAGGATATTATCTTCAGCCGTTCCGTAAATATTGCTTCCAGGTATCAGGAAGCATAGACGGAGAGGGTGATTATGGTAGCAGTAACGATCTACCGTATGAGAATCTTAAAGATCTTCCAGTATCAACAACAACGGCAATCCTAACAGATGCAGCAAAGGCTGCAATAAAAGACTTCGAATCAAGAAACAACGACTGGGTAATCTCCAACGTTTCAATCCCGAGATGGGCATTCGCTAAGTTTATTGACGATTGCCATATATGGATATATGGCAAGAAGTCAGACTATATTGTCTAATTTATTAAGATTAATGCTCCCCATTACGGGGAGCTTCTTTTTTTGTTGTTTTTTAGAAATCGAAATCATCATCATTGGAGGTACCACTGTCTCCCGAGGATTCACCATCAGAAGAATTAGTTGTATCAGATCCAGTATCATCAGATGTTGATGTTGGTGTTGACATTGGTTTCGGATTATCAGGTTTTGTTGTTGTGGATTTAGAAGTTTTCTTTTTTGTATCGTTGGCTTCTTCCATTGCACGTGAATCGTAATGGTCGATCTGTGCTTTAAGATTGTTCATCTTGATATTGTACTTTTCAAGATTTTTCTTATAGTTAGATTCGATCTTACGTTTACGATCACTTTCAGGAATTCTTAAATAATCCTCATATGCTTGTTTAGTAGCTTCATACATTGCAGAAACTTCTTCAAACTTTTCAACCTTTCTATCATATGAACGCATCAACACAGCATTGAAGAATGATATAGGATTAAGTTGTTTAGCACTTCTGAAGATCTTTGGCAATACCTGGAGTCCACGGATTATAAGATTTACCGCACCAACAATGACAGTATCAACACCACCTTCGGTATAGATTCCATCAACATCATGGAATGTTGCATATTCGTTATATGTAGCACGAAGATATTCATCAACCTTTTTATCCAGATCATCGTTGAATGCTTTGATGAACCAACTCATGTCTTCACGACGTGAACGTTTATCAGGTTTATACACAAGACCCTTATCAGTTGCTTCTGTTGATGCATATATTCTCGCAAGCTCACCAACAAGAACACGATATCCGACAGTGAACAATGCAGTGAATGTGGAGTTACGTTCGTCAGGTTTGTTCAGATATGCCATGACCATCTGGGGGAAGATTGGTCTATGGAGTGACAAGAACATGGTCTTTATTTCCTTGGCATCGTTTGCAGGGAACTTTTTCAATGTTGTAAGATTGGCAATCTGTTTGTCGATCTCTTTATACATTGGAACCTTTCTGATGTCACCTTTGCATTTGAATTCGTCACTACTCTTGTTAGAATATATTTCACCCAGAACTTTAATGATATTCTGCATATCATCAATTTCCTGTTGTGATGGTTTACGTTTAAACATATTTTATTCCCTCCTTATCCAAGTAATTTAAAGATGTCTCTGGTCTTGGAGCCAGCGGTTGACAACTCTGCAAGCTGTTTGTTTACAGATGCAAGTGAATGAACCTCATAATCGTCATGGTTATCAGGAAGAAGAATCTTGATTGATTCTGCATCTGTGTCGATAACAACCATTGCGATCAAGAAAAGTTCCTTACACAGTTTGGTTGCAGTAGAACCATTCAACAGATCGATACCGGTTTTTGCTTTAACATTGACTACATCGTTTGATGATATTACCAATGTTGAATTTGGGATAACACCAAAGTCGAAGTCATCTTCAATCTGTGATTTAACAACACTCCATGTGATGTTCTTACCCTTAATGGCAGCCTTTGTTGGAGCATCTCCTGTCATGTGTGCAAGTTCATACAGACGGCGATACCATTTACGTTTTGGATCACGGCTATCAACAGCAGTCTGTTTCTTCTGTTTAACCTTGAAGACGATGTCACGGAAGAACTTAAGTTCACCTGCACGCCACTTTGCCTTACGAGCAATCTTGTTCATTTCCTTCAAAGGATATTCTGCAACATCCGGAAGTGTATCTGCATCAATGATACGATTGTATGTTTTAACCGCAACAACATAATTGATTGCCTCGGACAATGCACCGTTTTTATCCTGAACATGGAACTGGACATTCATCATGAGAGGTTTCATTGTATTGAGTTTCTTGATCTTTGATTCATCAAGCATCTCAGGTGCTTTAACAGAATACTTGAACTTGAGGTCATGCTGCCAATCTTTCTCATGCTGTTTTCTTTTATGAATATCTTCTACAACCTGATGTTTGAACTTCTTCCGTTCAAGTTCATCACGCTTATCAGCACGAGCTTCATCGCGAGAATCCTTGCTCTTCTGATAGTTGAACTTGTCAACTGCAAGTTTATACTCCTTGTCGGCATCATCGATTTCCTTTTTAAGTTTTCTCAAACTTTCCATATCGTTTGCACGATTTTTACTTTCTTTCAATGCTGCTTTGGCGTCATCGATCTGATCCTTAAATTCCTTCAATTCTGCTTCGGTCTTGCTACGTTGTTCAGCTTCATCAGCACGGTTGGCTTCACGATCTGCTCTGGCGGATGCATTGACAGCTGCATTTTTAGCGTCACTCAGGTCGTCTTTAAGATCCTTGATATGTTTTGAAGCGTTTTCAAGTTTCTTGGTGAGTCTTTCGATCTCATAATCTTTAGCATCTTGCTCCTGGAAGTAATGATCAAACTCAGACAGAGGTCTCTTATTGTAGTATTCAACAATAACCTTTCCATCACGGTCCTCGATACTCATCATGTCGAATTCCAATGAATCACCATTTTCCATAACAACTTCATTATGCACAGCATCATGAGCATAATCCATGTCAGTATACTCAACATATCTGTTGGTATCAGATTGGAACTTCGCAAATGGTGTTTTGTTACGAACCAATGATTCATCAACGATTGGATTCAGACTGAGTGCACTCTGAAGATATGATGCATAAACCTGTTCCAACAGTGAAGATGTTGCGGTTGCATAATCCAACTGGACGGATGATGAAATGAATACAGGGAACTCAAACAAGTTTCCTTTGGCTGCTGCTATAATAGATTTACCGGTCGAACGATATGGTTCACTGGCAGCATATATACCTTTACCAACCTTTAAAGATTGATCGTATGCTTGACCAGCAACATCGTATGCTCTATTAGCAGTATCTTTAATAGCCATTTAAATCAACTCTCTTTCTGTAAATATTATTAAAATATAATGGGGAGAAATTCTCCCCATTAATCAAGACGCATTACTTTGCGTAATGCTTTAGGTACTTTATCCATGTATTCGATAGTAACTTCATAGCGTGGTGTTGATGAATAATACTTGTTGGTGTGTGATTCGATTATCAATCTATCATCTTCAAGTATTCCAACCTTACCACGTTTTTCATTATGGGTCATCATATCAAACACGGCTTTGTCAAAGTTATCAACATCACCGATATTTCCCCATGGTCTTATATAACCGTGTTCAGCAAGGAACTTCTGACTCTTGGTCAAGCTTGATGGAATTGGCATAAAAATGTCAACTTTGATTTTGCATGGTGTTGTTATAAACAATCCATTCAATGTTGGACGAACAACATCATTGAAGAATTTCGCATTCTTTGCCGCCCCAGGTACATATACACGATATCCAGACAAACGAGGACGATGTGATGGCACAGGAATTGTCGGTATTGTAAATGATACAGATTTCCATTTTATTCGTTTATATACACCAATAAAACTTAATACTGTATTTTTTACCGTTGTTGATAATTCATCGATTTCTGTTATTATACTCATACTTCACCCTTAGTTTGCATAGATTCTGTAATATATCAGAATCTCCCAATCGGATTGGATTGGCAATGAATTGAATGTATAATATGTGATCAGTTTGATGCGCTGTGCTTCATCAGTGATTTCCTTGTCAGAAATATTGTATGCAGCAACATCGACATATTCAACAAACTTGTCTGTTGAATATTGATATGCATGTTCTGGTGCTGGACCATATAATGCATTGACTTCGATGTTGGAAGAATCGGATAATGCGGTAACTAATGATTCATAATCCAAACGTTCACTATCGGGAGAATCGATAATGCTCATCATTGTTTGTAAGAATGCAACAATATGAGTTTCACTTATGTCACCCAGAGTTGTTGTAAGAATTGTATTGATTTCAGTTGCTAACAGACGAACCTTTTCATCTGTTTCTTCTGTTGTTTCTGATGTTGCACTGAAGATGAGTTTGATCAACTTCTGTACATGTGTTTTATACAGAGTCTCAACAATACTTATTACGCCGGGAATTGTATCAAATGCAACCAGACCAAGTTCATTGATCTGTGCCGTTCCAGTATTACCATCATGATTGAAATATGCAACACAATCGTTTTCATCCAATGATAAATGACACTGTACATATGTTTCAATACGATTTGTTTTACCCTGACCATTTGATGCGTTTGGTCCAAGATCATTCTGTGTAACCGGATCTACATAATCCCAACGTTCACCGTCTTTCCACCATGAATGATAGATATGTGGAGTTTCATCAAATTTCTTGATGTAGTATGCTTTCACATTACCAGTCGATGATGCTGATGGTCTGTAGATTCCAAGATATCTATTGGATTCTTGGGGTGATAATGCATTGAGATCTGTGGTTTCTCTGAATGGGATTGCATTACGCAATTTCATAAATGAGTAATTTGTATTCTTTGCGGTGATTGCATCTTCTGCGGCACCACCATTACCAATCATGAATCCCTGGATGAAATGTGTATCTGCAATGTTCTGCACCATTCGAGTGTATTTATCAACGGCTACACCAATTCCCATTTGGTCATCATTATTCAAATCGGGAATAATGATTGTTGAATCTTGACCCATATCATCTGCGTCACTACCAGGACCATGATATGAATCCAGATACAGACCAAACATTTTCATCAGTATCCACTGGTAACCGGAGATGGAGATAACGTTCTTACTTTTCTCATGGAGAACAGTTTCACCAGTGTTTTTATTTCTGCGATAAATGCTGATTTCTCCCATGAGTCCATGTGTATCATGGACTTCCATGGAATCCTCAAACAATATCGCGTTGTCGTTGTTGTTCATTTATATACCTCCTTAATCGATAATTGAGCCATCTATGTGGTACCATCCCGTCCATCTGTCACCGTTGGATTTATATCGCATGTATACAATACCTTTCTTTTCCATAGAATATAATTTCTGAATATAGTATGAATCAGGTATTACGACAACATGTTCAACACGGAATACGCCTAAACCATTGGTT
>Ga0302237_1002028_pt1 | contig 12987 bp, 6 predicted proteins | sample AAG_UR_Ala_MG_FD_193530 | JGI IMG/M metagenome (GOLD analysis project Ga0302237, IMG submission 193530) | Enriched activated sludge microbial communities from anaerobic digester in WTTP, New Holstein, Wisconsin, United States - AAG_UR_Ala | ecosystem: Engineered > Bioreactor > Anaerobic >... | reverse complement strand
AGGCAGAGCTGCCTGAAAACGTTTGCCGCGCTGAACCTCTGCGAGTCCTGATTGTCGAAGACTCCGAACTCGACGCCGCGCTGATGCTCCGCGAACTGGAGCGTTTTGGCTTTTCCGTCGCAGGGCAGCGGGTCGACACGGCTGCCGGTCTGACCGCCGCCCTGGACAGTGGGTCATGGGAAATCGTGCTGGCGGACTTCTCGCTGCCTTGCTTCAGCGGCATGGAAGCCCTGGAACTGGTCCAGGCCCGCGCTCTGGATCTGCCTTTCATTTTGGTTTCCGGCACGATTGACGAAGAAACGGCCGTGGCAGCGACGCGCTCGGGGGTCAGCGACTACCTGCTGAAGGACCGCCTGGCGCGGCTGGGATCGGCCGTCGAGCTGGCGCTGCGCGAAGCGGACGAACGGCGGTCCCGGCAGCAGGCCGAAGACGTGTTGCGGCGGTTGTACCACGCCGTGGAGCAATGTCCGGCGACCGTTGTGATTACGGATCTGGAGGGCCGTATCGAGTACGCCAATCCCCGCTTCACGGCCGTGAGCGGATATGCGCTGGAAGAGGTCCGCGGGCGGAATCCGAGCATCCTGAAGTCCGGACAAACGACACCGGCCGAGTACGCCCGGCTGTGGAAGACGATTGCCTCGGGCGGCCAATGGCGTGGAGAGTTCGCCAACCGCACCAAGGATGGCCGGTTGTACTGGGAAGCCGCCGCCATCTCGCCGGTCCGCGACGGCACGGGCCGGATCGCGTATTACGTGAAAGTCGCGGAAGACGTCACCGAACGCAAGCGGGTGGAGGAAACGCTGCGGAAGCTGGAATCGCAACTCCGCCAGGCTCAAAAAATGGAAGCCCTCGGCGAGCTGGCGGGGGGCATCGCCCACGACTTCAACAGCTTTCTCGGCGCGATCATCATGAATGCCCAGCTGGCGCAGGCCGCGTGTCCCGCCGGCTCGATGCCCGCCGAGCACTTGGACCGCGTCATCGCCGCGGGCCGGCAAGCGGCCGGCCTCGCCCGCCAGATGCTGACCTTCAGCCGCCGGGACGAGCAGCCGCGCCGCCCCCTGCAACTGGGTCCGGTCGTCCAGGAGACGTTGCGGCTGCTGGAGGCCACTCGGCCGGCCCAAATCGAAGTCGAAGTCAAGATCTCCGGCGACGAGCGCGCCGTGTTGGCCGATGCGAGGCAAATCCAAGAGGCCGTCATCAATCTCTGGACCAACGCCTGCCACGCCTGCCGTGACGCGGGCGGGCGGATCGTCGTGTCCTTGACGGATCTCGACGTGGAAGGCCGAGCCTCCGGCCCAGATCGCGAATTGCCTGCCGGACGCTACGTCCGCTTGACCGTTCGGGATACCGGCTGCGGAATATCGCCGGAGGCCCAAGAACGGATCTTCGAACCTTTTTTCAGCACGAAACCGGAAGGGAAAGGCACGGGCTTGGGCCTACCCGTAGTGCAGAGCATTATGCTGGCCCACCAGGGTTCGATCGCCGTGGAAAGCCGTCCGCAGGAGGGCACTGCGGTGCATTTGCTGTTTCCGGAACACGCGCCCGAAGCCGCGGTGATCGGCCTCCCGGAAGCCGTTCCCTGCGGCCGCGGCCAGCGGATCATGTTGGTGGATGACCATGCGATCTTTCGGGATGCCGTGCAGCGAATGCTGGAGAGCCTGGGTTACCGCGTCACCGCGTTTGGCAGTGCCCGGCAAGCCCTGGCTGCGTTTCGCGCACACCCCGACGACTTCGACTTGGTCTTCACGGACCTGTCGATGCGCGAGATGAACGGCGCGGAGTTGTCGCGCCAACTGCTGGACGCTCGCCCGGCGGTCCCCGTCATCCTCAGCAGCGGATACGAACTGACGGGCTTGGCGGAGCAAGTCCGCAGCCTCGGCGTCCGCGACGTGCTCACCAAGCCCGTCCAGCGCGTTCGACTGGCGGAAAGCGTCGCGCGGGCATTGTCGCCGCGTCCGGCGAGCGCGTAAAAACCGCGGAGCTTTGGGCCGTGGAATTGACAGCTGCAGGGATGTCTGTCAAAACGTCGGACATGAAATCAACGCCAAGACGAACCTCGAATCTGAACACGCCCCGATCCAGATCCTCGGTGGCCCAGTCTTTCACCGTGCGCGATCTCAATCGCAGGTCTGCCGCCACCATTGGCATCGACACGCGCGAGTTCTTGTGACTTGGAGACCGCCGCATGACCGCGCCCGCCGACTTGTTCAGACTTGTCGACCAGTTTCGCGAGAACCGCGAGACGTACCTGTCCGACGCGTTCAACGAAACCGCGTTGCGCTTGCAGTTCATCGACCCGCTGTTCGAGTTGCTGGGCTGGGACGTCTACAACCGTCAGGGCTACGCCGAAGCGTACAAGGACGTGGTCCACGAAGACTCGCTGAAGATCGGCGGCTCCACCAAGGCTCCCGACTACTCGTTCCGGATCGGCGGCGTGCGGAAGTTCTTTGTCGAGGCCAAGAAGCCGTCCGTCAAAATCAGCCAGGAAATCGCCCCGGCATTCCAGTTGCGGCGGTATGCCTGGTCGGCGAAACTGCCGCTGAGCATCCTCACGGACTTCGAGGAGTTCGCCGTGTACGATTGCCGCGTGCGGCCCGAAAAGACGGACAGCCCGTCCACAGCCCGGACGCTGTACGTAACCTACGGCCGGTACGCGGAACGTTGGGACGAAATCGCGGCCATTTTTTCCCGCGAGGCGGTACTCAAAGGCTCGTTTGACCGGTACGCGGAATCGACCAAGAAGAAGCGCGGTACGGCGGAGGTGGACGCCGCGTTTTTGGACGACATCGAACAATGGCGGACCGTGTTGGCCCGCAATCTGGCGTTGCGCAATCCGCAACTGTCCCAACGCGACTTGAACTTCGCCGTCCAGAAAACCATCGACCGCATTGTCTTTTTGAGAATCTGCGAAGATCGGGGCATGGAAACCTACGGGCGTCTGCACGCGTTGCCGAACGGCCCGAACGTCTATCCTCGGCTGTGCGAGTTGTTTCGCGAGGCGGATCACCGGTACAACTCCGGCCTGTTCCATTTCGCCAAGGAGAAGGAACGACACGAGACGCCGGACGAGTGGACGTTGTCGCTGGCCGTCGACGACACGGTGCTGAAGGACATCATCCGCAAGCTGTACTACCCGGAAAGTCCCTACGAGTTCTCCGTCATCGGCGCGGACATCTTGGGGCAGGTCTACGAGCAGTTCTTGGGCAAGGTGATCCGGCTGACAGCCGGGCATCAAGCCAAGGTGGAAGAGAAGCCGGAGGTGCGCAAGGCCGGCGGGGTGTACTACACGCCCACGTACATCGTCGATTTCATCGTCAAGAACACCGTCGGCAAGCTGCTGGAAGGCAAGACGGCTCATGAGGTCGCGGCCCGCACCGCGACCTGGAAGCCGGCCAAGGGCGGCCGGCCGCTGAGCGTCCTGGACCCGGCCTGCGGCAGCGGTTCGTTCCTGATCGGCGCGTACCAGTACTTGCTGGACTGGTACCGCGACTGGTTCGTGGCCGGCGATCCGAGCCGGCACAAGGACCGCGTTTACCAGTCCCAGAAAGGCCAGTGGCGGCTTTCCACGACCGAGCGCAAGCGGATTCTGCTGGACCACATCTACGGCGTGGACATCGACCCGCAGGCCGTCGAAGTGACCAAGCTGTCCCTGTTGCTGAAGGTGCTGGAAGGCGAAACCAAGGAGACGCTGCAACGGCAACTGTTCGCCAAGCAGCGGGCGCTGCCCGACCTGGCCGACAACATCAAGTGCGGCAACAGCCTGATCGGGCCGGATTTTTACCACGACAGACAGCTCGCCCTATTCGACGAAGACGAGCGTCTGCGGATCAACGTCTTCGACTGGAAAACAGAATTTCCAGAGATCATGCAATCAGGCGGTTTCGACGCGGTGATCGGCAACCCGCCGTACATCCGCATTCAGACGCTGAAGGAATGGGCGCCGGTCGAGGTCGAGTTCTACAAAGAGCGATATCGTGCCGCCGGTCACGGGAACTACGACATTTACGTGGTCTTCGTGGAACGCGGCGTGGATCTGCTGAACGCGGCGGGGCGCCTGGGGTTGATTCTGCCGCACAAGTTCTTCACTGCGGAATACGGTACACCGCTGCGCACGGCGTTGACGCAAGGCCGGCACCTCGACCACATCGTCCACTTTGGTTCCCAGCAAGTTTTCGCTGCTGCGACGACTTACACGTGTCTGCTGTTTCTCACCAAGGCCCGCAGTCGCCGCTGCCGATTCGTTCGGGTCGAGAACCTCGATGATTGGATCAAGACGGGAACAGGACTGAAGGGAGAATTGCTGGCGGAGGAGATCAACGGCGTCGCCTGGAACATACAGGTCGGCCCTGCTGCGAAAGTGATGAAACGGCTGGGGAAGGCCCCCTCCAGACTCAAGGACGTGACGCATCTGTTCGTCGGTCTGCAGACGGATGCGGACGACGTGTTCCTGATGGAGGAAGTGAAGCGTCAGGGGGAACGGGTGCTGTGTGCGTCGGTCGCCACGGGTAAGAACCACTGGTTTGAAGCCGGCCACCTGAAGCCCTTCCTGAAAGGCTCGCTCGACATCCGGCGGTACAGCTTTTCCGGCTCAGCCAAGCACCTGATCTTCCCATACCGGAACACTGCGAAGGAGTCCCTCTTGATTCCCGCCGGCGAGTACGCAGAGCAATATCCGCTGACGTGGGCCTATCTGCTGGAGAACCGTCCGCGTCTGTCGCGCCGGGCGAAGGGGACGCTCGGGTCGGCCTGGTATGGCTACGTGTACAAGAAGAACCACCTGCGTTTCGAGCAACCCAAGATCCTGGCTCCGGCCATCGCGCCGGGCGCGTGCTTCGCGTGGGACCAGACGGGCTGCTATTACTTCGTCGGAAGCGGCGGGGGCGGCGGGGGTGGCTACGGAATTGTCCTGCCGCCGGATTCTTCCTGGTCGCCAATCTACTTGCTCGGTCTGCTGAACTCGTCCCTCACCACGTTCTGGCTCAAGCAGACGAGCAGTGTCTTCCGGGGCGGCTACCTGGCCCTGAATCGGCAGTACATCGAGGGCATTCCTCTCATTCCACCACCGCCCGCTTCTTCCTCCCCCAGGTCCGTCCGCCAGCGGCTTGAGACGTTGGTGGAACAGATGCTGGCGTTGCACGCTCAGGCCGGTGGGTGGACGCCGCAGGAGCAGACGGCGCTCAGCCGTCAGATCGCCGCGACGGACCGCGAGATTGACCAGTTAGTCTACAAACTGTACGGCCTGACGGACGAGGAGATCCGCATCGTCGAGGAGTCCAACCATCTCCTACGATGAAGACGTGGGGAATGCGGACCTCACGAGGTTCCACACGGCGGCAGCCATGCGGTGATGGCCTGCCTGCGTCAAGTGAATGGTATCAACGGTCGAGTCATTGGCAGCAAGGACTGACAGAAATACCCGCTTGGGCACAAGGGCGACGTCGTGTTTCCGAGCGAGCGAACGCTGAATTCGCCCGTATTCGGTCCGGAAAGGAACAAGAGGGCGGCCGGCAGAGTTAGGGTAAGCGTTCGCATGGTCGTGTCCGCTAACGTAGGGTTGAGGTGGCGGGTCACAGCATCAGGGCGGCCAGCGTAAAATAGAACAACAGCGTGGAAATGTCTGTCAAGGCCAGCGTGATCGGGCCGGCGGCGATCTTGGGATCGAGCCGCAGGGCGTGCAGCAGGGCGGGGACGCTCAGGCCAAACGCGCAGGCCGCCAGCAAAGAAAGGAGAATCCCTGAACCGATCACGAAACCGGCCAAAGCGGCTCCCCTCCAGGCCCAGACTACCAGCCCGACCGTCAGGCCGCACGACGCTCCTAGAAAAGCCGCCGTGCGGATTTCGCGCCACAGGCTCTTCAGATACCAGCGGCGGCTCGGCGACGCGGCTCGCAGAGCTTGAATGGTCACGGTCATGGACTGAATGCTGACGCTTTCCCCCAGTCCCAAGACCAGCGTCAGGAAGAAGGCCAGCACCAGACTCCGCGCCAACGTCACCTCGTAGACGCTGGTCAGCATCGCGCACAACGTGCCGCTGCCGATCGTGGCCAGCAGCCAGGGGAATCGATAGCGAAAGGCCTTCAGCGGCGAGGCGTCTCGGACCTGGCTCAGGCGGAAGCCCAGGGACTCGAAGATCGCATCGGACTGTTCACGTTCGGCGATATCAAACACTTCCTCCGTAAACAGGCCGATTTCCACCACGCCCGTCATGCGCCACTGGTCGTCGACGACCGGGAACGCCAGAAACTTGTGCATCAGAAAGAATTCACACGCTTCAAATACGGTTGCCGTTTCGGGAATCGCGACCACTCGCCCGATCATGATTTCCGACAGCGGCTTGTCGAGTGCGGCGACGAGCAGGCGACGCGTCGGCACCACTCCCACCAGCCGATTCTCCCCATCGACCACGTAGAAATAGATGATGCGCTCGCCGACCCCGCGCTGGCGGATGGCCGCCAGGGCTTCCTGCACCGTCATGTCCTGCCGCAGCGAGGAAAAATCCTTGCGGGTATGCGCGGAGACGGGGTCGTGCAGGTGCATCGAACGCAGGGTCGGTGTCATGCTGACTTCTTTCTGAGCTTAGATAAACAGATAATGATAGCGGACGAGCCGGACGCCTCACAGCCTCTCCTGGTGCGAGACAAAGCAGAAAGAGACAGCCCACAGAGAAATAAGGTGTGACAGAAAAATGATCGGGAGAGGATTATTCCTCTTCGGTCCCTCATTTTTCTGTCACCTCATTATTTTTCTGTCAGTTTCTTCCGAATACCTTGGCTTCATTTTCCTGCCGCTAGCATGTCGGAGCATCGCGCTCAAGGCTTGAAAAAAACCGCCGCCTGCTAGCGTGTCGTCCAGAATCGACATAGCGTCATCTGTTTACCTCCGCTAGACTACGCACTTCCACGGGAAGGCTCTGGACGAGACTTGGGCCGGGGTCCGGCGCCGCCGGGCAGGGATGCCGAGGGCCGGAGCAGGCCGCGTGGGCGCAGCGCAGGGAGGTGCTTGATGGCGGGCGAGTTTTGCCGATTCTTGCAGGCTTCGGACCTGCACCTGGAACAGCCGTTGTACGGACTGACCGAAGTCCCGGACCATCTTCGCGAGTTGCTGTTGGACGCGCCGCTGCAGGCGGCCGCGCGGGTCTTCGAGACGGCGATTCTGGAAGACGTCGACTTCCTGATCCTCGCCGGCGACGTGGTCAATCCGCGCACCGCCGGCCCCAGGGCGATGGCATTCTTGCTGGACCAGTTGGAACAACTCCGCGACCACAAGATCGCCGTGTACTGGTGCGGCGGCAGGGAAGACCCGCCGGAGGCCTGGCCCGAAGCGGTGGCGTTGCCGGACAACATCCGCGTTTTTCCCAAGGGCAAAATCAAACAACTCGTCCATCGGCGCGGCGATCAGCCGCTGGCCAGCGTGATCGGCGTCAGCTCGCCGGCGGACGGCCTGGTCCCGGTAGGCGACTTCCGCATCGAACCGGCCAACATCTTCACCGTGGCGGCGGCCTGGGGCCAGACCGATGCCGCGTCCGCCGGCGCTCACAAGCAGATCGACTATTGGGCCTTGGGCGGCCAGCATGAGTCGAAGACGCTGTTTCAGGGCCCGCAGACGGCCCATTACGCCGGCAGTCCGCAGGGCCGCTGTTCGGACGAGGCGGGCGTCCACGGCTGTACGTTGGTCCAAGTGGAACATAACCGCAAAGTGCGCACCAAGTTCATCGCGACGGAGGTCGTCCGCTGGCGTTCGGAATCACTCAGCGTGACCGAGGGCGCCGGCCGCAACGATCTGCAGCGGCAACTGCGCAGCGCCATGCAACGGATCGCGTCCGAAGCGGGCGGCGCCTGCGTGCTGGTGTCCTGGGAAGTGCAAGGCTGTGAGACGCTCGTCCGCCAGCTGCGCAAAGGAGATCTGGCCCGCGAGTTGATCGACTGGATGCGCACCGAGTTCGGCCGCGCCAAGCCGGCGGTGTGGACGACGACGCTCACGGCGCCGATCTCGGCAACGATCCCGGCCGAACTGTATGAGGAGGACACGATCCTGGGCGACTTCCTGAGGGCGATCCGCGAGCACGAGGAGACGCCCGCGCGGGCCCTGAACCTGGGTGCTTTCGTGCCGGATTTGGGCAAGCATCGCGCGTTGGCTTCCGCCCTGCAGGCAGTGGATCGCGAACAGCGCCGCGCGCTGCTGAGCGAAGCCGCGGTGTTGGGATTGGATTTGTTGAACGGAGAACAATCGGTGGCGTAGACGGGAGAGACGAAGGTGAAGATTTCCGACCTTCAAATCGACGGCTTTGGCGTCTGGAGCGACCTGAAGCTGGAGCGGTTTTCCGGCGGTCTGACGGTGTTCTGCGGGCCGAACGAAGCCGGCAAAACGACGCTGATGCAGTTCATTCGCAGCGTGCTGTACGGCTTTTCGACCGAGCGCCGCAGCCGCTACTTGCCGCCCGTACACGGCGGCCGGGCCGGCGGCAGCTTGGGCGCCGTCGACGCGGGCGGCCGGTTCACCGTCCGGCGGACTCCCAGCAACAGCCTCAGCAGCGACGATCCCGGCAAGGTGGAAGTGCTCTCCGCCAGCGGTACGCGCCAGGGCTCGCACGTGCTGGCCACGATGCTGTGCGGGATCGACGAGGCGATCTATAACAACGTCTTCGCGGTCGGGCTGCGCGAGTTGCAGGAGCTGGGGACGCTGGACGATACCGAGGCGGCCGCGCAGCTGTACAAGCTGACCAGCGGCCTGGACCGCGTCTCGCTGATGGACGTGATGCGCGACACGGCCGCCGCGCGGAATCGCATTCTGGCCGCCGACGGCAGCACTTCCCAGCTGCTGGACCTGCTCCGCCAACGCGAGCAACTGCAGGGCCAGATCCACGAGTTGACGGCGCGCGGCGAGCGCTGGAGCCAACTGGCCGCGCAACGCAAAGAACTGCAGGACGAAGTTACGCGGCTCGAAGAGAGCATCGAACGGATGGAACGCGAGTCGCGGGCGGTCGAGGTGGCGCTGCAGATCCGCGAACCGTGGTTCCGCCGAATCGAGGTGCGTCAGAAGCTGTCCGAACTGGGCGAGCCGCGGGAATTGCCGGAACGGGCCGTGCCGCGACTGGACGAGCTGAACGCCCAAATCCGCACTCGCCGCGAACAAGTCGACCAATTGCAGCGGAAACGCCGCGTGCTGGTCGAGGAGGCCGCGGCCCAACCCATCAACCGCTCGCTGTGGGCGCACGCCAGCCGGATCGAAGCGATCTGCGAGCACGGCCCGTGGATCGAGTCGCTGGAGAATCAGGTCAAGCACCTGCACGGCGAAATCGACCAGCTGGACGAATCCCTCCGCGCCAAGTGGGAGAAGCTGGGCCTGTCGCCGGACGATTTGCCCGAGTTCACCCCGGACCTGTCGCAGCGGACAACAGCGACTCTGAAAGGCCCGGCCCGCGCGCTCCGCGAAGCCAACGACCGCGTGGCTGCGGCCAAGACGGACGGCGACGACCTCCGCCGCCAGGCCGAGGAAATCCAGGATCAACTGGCCGCCGAATTGGCCGAGACCGGCGAAACACAGCTGGACAAAGCCCTGGAAAAGGCCGGACACCGCGTCACGCGATTGCGCCGCCGTCTGCAGGTCGAAGAACGGCTGGACAAGCTGGACCGGCATCGCAAGGAACTGGACGAAGATCGCCGCGACTTGATGGAAGAGCAGATCCTGCCCGTGTCGACGCTCTTCTGGTGCGGCGTGCCGTTTGTGCTGGGCGTGATGCTCGTGCTGGCCTCGATCTTCTGGGAACCGGTGGCCAAGCTGGGCTGGATCATCACGGTCTTAGGGCTCGCCTGCTGGGCGATTGCCGTGATTACCAAGGTGCTGCTGGAAAAGACGATGAGCCGGGACCTGGAGGCCTGCATCCGGCAACTGGACAAAGTGAAGGGCCAGATCCATACGCTGAAAGAAGAACGCGACGAACTGGACGCCCAACTGCCCGGCGGCACAGGCCCGCTGGACGCCCGGCTGACCGCGGCCGAGGCTTACGTCAAGAAACTCGAATCGCTGACGCCGCTGGACGCGAAGATCCAGGCGGCCTTGGCGCAAGCCGAGGCCGGCAAAAGCAAGGTCGAGCGGGCGGCGGTTGAAGTCAAGGAAGCGCAGCAGCGGTGGCGCGAAGCCCTCCGCTCGCTCAAGCTGCCGGAATCCTTCCTGCCGGAACACATCCAGCAGTTCTCCGACGGCAGCGACCAGGCCGTGCAGCTCGCCCAGCGCCTGCACGCGCGCCGCGAGGAGGTGCGGGACCGCCGCCACGAACTGGCCACGATCACCGAACGCATCTCCCAGTTGCTCGACGACATCCACGTCACGCCGGCCAGCGACGATCCGCGCACACAACTGCGGCAGCTGGCGGCCATGATGGCGGAACAGAAGCAGTGGATCGAACGCCGCCGGCAACTGAAGGCGGAACATCGCGAATTGAAGAAAGCCTTCCGCGAACACGCTCGCCAATTGCGCGAACTGCTGCGCCAGCGGCAATTGCTGCTGAAGCAAGCCAACGCGGCGGACGAGGCCGAGTTGCGGAGCGAGTCGGCGCGGCAGGACAGCATCTTCGAGTTCACCGAGGAGCACCAGGAGCTGAACGAACGCATCGCGCTGGCCATCGGCAGCCAGTGTACCGAAGAGGCCGTGGGCGAAGTCCTCCAGGCTCACGGCGACGAGAAGCTCGATCAGTACTCCGACCGCCTGGTCGCCCGGTTGCAGGACGCCCAGGGCCGATTGACGCAACTGCACCAGAGCCGCGGCGAAATGAACCAGGAGATGAAAACGCTGGCCGAGGACCGGCAGCTGCCGGCGGCCAGGCTGCAGCTGGGCTGCGTCGAGGAGCAGATGCGGCTGGCCGTCCAGCGCTGGCGCCTGCTGGCCGTCACGGGGTTGATGCTGGAAGCGATCCGGCAGATCTACGAGACCGAACGGCAGCCGGAAACGCTGGCCGAGGCGTCCACCTACCTGGAGCGGTTCACCGAAGGCCGCTACACGCGGATCTGGACGCCGCTGAGCGCCGATGTGTTGCGCGTGGACGGCAGCGACGGCCAGTCCATGTCGCTGGACCTGTTGAGCCAAGGCACGCGCGAGGCGGTGTTCCTCAGCCTGCGTTTGGCCCTCTCGGCCGCTTACGCACGGCGCGGGGCCGTCCTGCCCCTGGTGCTGGACGACGTGCTGGTGAACTTCGACGCCCGCCGCGCCCGGGCCGCCGCCGTCGTGCTCCGCGATTTTGCCAACGCCGGCCACCAGATGCTGATGTTCACCTGCCATCAGCACATCATGCAGATCTTCGAGGCCGCGGGCGCGGAAATCCGCCTGCTCCCGGTCCGCAACGGCGTGGACGGTTTCGATTGGTACGACGAACCCGTGCTCCAACCGCAGGTGGCCGTGCCCGAACCGGCCAAAGTCGCCGCAGCGATCCCGCTTGCCGAGGAGCCCTCGCTCGACGAGGACGAAGAAATGGAAGAAGAGGCTTCTCCCGTCGAACCCGAGTTTGAGCCGGCGGCCGCCGAGCTGGAAGAAGGGGAATACGAAGCCGATGAGGAGGGCGCAGCCGAAAGCGACCTGGACGACGAAGAACCGCCGGACAGAAGCGAGTGGCTGGACGCCGACGGCGCCGAAGCGGACGAGGACGAACTCGCCGAGGACGAATCTGATGCGGACGAACTCGACGAGGACGCCGAGCCCATTTGGGACGATGACGAATTGAAGCTGGCCGAAGAAGATCGCGAGCCCGCCTACGCCGGTTCGGCCAAAGCGAGCGACTTCAAAACCCGCTGGTGGGAAAACGACGACGCGGCGGCGTGAAGCGAAAGAGCGGAGCGCGGTCAGGCCTGGAGTTTTCCTCTGGCCGTCAAGCACAAACGGCAAGCTGTGACCGGTTCGACTCTCCTACACCAAGAGTTGAAATTACAGAACCTGATGCGGCCGAAGGCCGGGCGGATATTCTCGAACTTCATCCAGCCCGACAGCTCGTTCACCCGGACCACCGACCGTCAGGGCTCGAATTTTGAACGGGAGGAAACGGAGACAACAGAGGGAGAAAATCGGCACTCCGTTCTCTCTGTTTCCTCCTGTTCGTCGGGTCAGTCGATTGTCAATTCGTTCTTCACGTAGTCAACGTGGAGGACGTGGTCCTCAAGAAGGCCCGTTCCGAGGAGCGGCAGCTTCCCATCGTTAGCGATGACTTGGAGCGGGATCAGTTTTCCAAACCAACTGAGATAGCAGACGAATGTCTCCATGACGACTTTCCTGCCATCGGCCAGGATTGCCTCGGTATCCACCAGGGATTGGAGTTCGAGTTCTTGGATCAGCGGCAGGGGGAACACCAAGTGTCCGTCGAAGGCTGTGTCAATCCACGCCGTCACGCTGATTCCCTGCGAGTTTCGAGTCCGCCGCACTTCAAGGTCGATCAGGGCGCGGTTGCGATCGTCGACTTTTCCGATCACGACGCGAACCCTCCAATGTGAAATGCAGCCTCATGGCCAACGCGAATGACAAACGACCTTCGATCCGGATAAGCGTTCTTGGCCGCCATTGCCGCATCGATGAATTCGTCGCCCAGAAAAAACGACTCCGATACCGGCTCGATCGCCACAAACCGGTCGCGGTGCTTGGCTTCCAGTTCGGTTTTCAGCCGGGATTCGTAGACGCGCTTGGCCTGTTCTGCAATCGACATCGCTGGTCCTTTCACGTTTCCTTGGACGCAGTGCCTGATGCATTTCCCGCTGATCTATGGTATCATCCGGCTGAATCAATGACAATGTCGGCATCGGCGTCGAGGTGTCGACGAACTATTGCGTGCATTGGAGCCGCCGATCCGGTCGGAAGCCAATGGATGCGTCTTGGGCGGCGGCCACGTGACGCCGGTCGTTCCGCGACGGCTACGCCCCTTCCTCCAGCTGCTCAATCAGCCAGAGCACGGCGTCGTTGCGGTTGAAAACCCTGCGGCCGTTGGCGAGCTTGGCGCCGGTTTCTTTCAGGC
>Ga0302237_1002027_pt1 | contig 12987 bp, 11 predicted proteins | sample AAG_UR_Ala_MG_FD_193530 | JGI IMG/M metagenome (GOLD analysis project Ga0302237, IMG submission 193530) | Enriched activated sludge microbial communities from anaerobic digester in WTTP, New Holstein, Wisconsin, United States - AAG_UR_Ala | ecosystem: Engineered > Bioreactor > Anaerobic >... | reverse complement strand
GGCCGCCGTGCCCGTGCCGGCAAGCTCCTCGTGGGTGCCCGAATCCTCGGCAGCGAACTCGACCAGCCCGTCCGCCAACAGCGGCAGTTGGGGCGGCACCGGACCGCGCAACGTCCGCAGCAGCTTCCGCTGGGTCTCCGTCAGTTCCGTGATCTTCAAGGCGGATTCCGGCAGTGCGTTCACCCAATCCTTCAGCTTGCTGCGCACCTGCTCGCAGTACGTGTAAAACGCCTCGCCGCCGGCCAGTCGCTCGGCAAACTCGACGCCCACCACGGGGCCAATCGCCTTGAAGACAATACGCTGTTTCCCCGCCAGTTTCGTGTACCGCGTCTGGTACTTGCCGGGATGCTTGGCCATGTCGACCAGTGCGTCCGCGACGCGAGCGTCACTCACCCGCTGGCCCGAAGCCCCGCTGTAGATCACGATCCGTGGCCCTTCGCTGCGGAAGACCAGGGCGCACAGCAGCGGGATGATCCCATTGGGAATCCCAAACGGCGGCTCGACCAGCTTGGCGAACAACTTCGAGAACGGCCGGTCGCCCGCGGTCTGGAAGTGCGTCAAGACCGTGCGCAGCGATTCGAGCGGTGTGTTCTTGTCGACGGTGGCCAGGTTCCACTTGCCGCTGAGCGGATCTTGCCGCAGCAGCCCGTTTTCAACCAACACCCCGTCCACGATGGCCGCCTGCTGGGACGTATCCTTGAACCCAAGATATTCGGCCTGGTACTCGACGCTTTCGTCGAACTTCAGAACGCGCTTCACCACATCCGTGATCGCCCCGCCGAGCGTTCCCGTCTTCCATTCGTTGTAGCTCCCACAGCGCACCCGGATCTGCTGCGAAAACTGCTTTTCCAGGTCTTCTGCGACCGTGGGCGGCAACTCGTTCCATGATTCGAACGCCAGCGGCTGTTCCGGGGCTCCGGCCCGCACGACCACGGTCCCGCTCGCAGCCCGGCATTTCCGAACGCCTGCTCGAACTGCTGACGCAACTCGGTGCGCAGCCGCGTGTAGCGGGAATCGAGCACTTCGTGGATGTGTCCGGCCGGATTCTTCTCCAAGGCCCTTGTCACCGCGATGAACTCGCGCAACCGCGACTGGTCGAGCCGCACCTCCTCGCGCGGAAAGACGAAACAGACGTTCGGGGCCTGAACCTCGGCAGCCCGCCGGCGCCAATAGTCCAATTGGACCGTCGTGTCCACGGGGACCAAGTAGATCAAGGCGGACCGCCAAGCTTCCTGCCCTCCGTCGCGGGCCGGATTCACCGGCTCGATGGCGTTTTCCGGGTGAGCGATATCCAGGATCCGGACGCCGATTCTGCGCACGATTCCCGCCTCGTTCGGGTCCAGGTCGAAATCGCCGATGCGATCCGCAATGTCCTCCTGGATTTCCGGGTGGTAGCGAAGCAGTCGGGCCGGCTCGTAGTCCGGCACCATCTGCAATTCCTCAGCGACGACCTTCTCGATCTCGGAAATGAGTCCCGTGCCGGCCACGAAACTCCACACCTCCGTGGCCTCGTTCTTCCACAGCGCGCCGGCTTTGGCCAGCCGGTCTAGCGCCGCGTTCAAGGACTGTGTGAGGACCTCACGTTGTCGCTCGCCCGTCACGAGCCTGTCTTGACGGCGGCTGGTTGCTGCCGTTGAATTAGCTACACCCATGGGCGGACGCACCAAGTGATTCAGCCTAACGTTGACGCAGATTCCGCGTTCGGCGTAGATCTTGGCCACGGTGGCGACGTTGCGTGTGGGGCGGCCCACAGATTGGTGAATGCGTCGTGTCCATGATCCGTTTGCCTGCGGCGAGTGGCGAAGAGCGCATGAGTCCGGACGATCTTCAAGAATTAGTCGAGTTGTTGGAGCAGATCCGATCCATGAAGCTGCATGGGTCGCGACACCTCGGCGCTGCGCTCAAGAAGCCGCTTCTGCTGCTTCTCTTGGTATCCCGGATCGAGAACAACCGCGTCGAGGAGAACCGGTTCCATTTCGACGAGATCGAAAAGAAGCTCGATCTCTTGATTCGCGAGCACGGGGGACGACCGACAAGAAGCGGACCACGTCCTGAGCAGCCCTTCAGTCATTTACGATCGTCTCCATTCTGGATTCTGAAGACGACGCGCGAGTACGCGCCGGGTACGACTGCTCTGATTTCCGACCTACGTCATCCGGAATCATATGGTGCGTTTCGACCAAACGTGTTTCGCTTGTTAAGGAGTTCTCAGGACGCAAGGGCACGCGTCGTGGATGCGATCCTCCACGAGTGGTGGCCGGAAACACTGCACGGCGACATTCGGGAAGACTTGGGGCTGGACCGGCTGGACAGTCGGCGACGACGGCAGCGCGATCAACAGTTCACGATCGATGTTCTCGAGAACTTCCGGTACAGCTGTGCGTTCTGCGGATTCCATGCGGTGCTCAATGGTCAGCCGACCGGCATCGACGCCGCGCACGTTCAGTGGCACGCACTTTCCGGCCCGGACGAAGTCGAAAACGGAATCGCGCTGTGCAAGCTGCACCACTGGGCCTTCGACAAGGGCATCATCGGGATAGACAACGAAGATCGCATCTGCATCGCCGATGTGTTCGTGGCCCAGCAGGACGGCGGTCTCCCGCTCGAATCGCTGGCAAAGCGACCCCTCGCGGTTCAACCTCGCAACAAGACCATCGGGGAACGATTTCTCGTCTGGCACCGAAGCAATGTGTATCTCGGAGCGTTGTGATTGACCGCATGTTGCTGCGTGCCAACTGGAAGCCGCTGAGTTCTGGCGGTGCGAGTCAATGCGTCACCTTCAGTGCTGGCAAAACAAACACGGTTGGTCATCGTCCTCGTCGTCGTAGACCTCCGCCAAAATATCCACGAAGGGACGATTCGGTTGCCGTTTTCGCTTCCGCGCAAGGGCCGTCCGGTCCTCGTCGGCGCGAATGCCGATGTACACCTGGACTTCGTCGTCGCCGACGTACTTCTCGAAGGGCTTGATCTTCAACACCTTGGTACACCACCGCATGCGCGACGACGGCAGGTAGCCGTTGTAGATCTTCAGCCAGTGGTCGAAACCTCGGTCGTCGCACAAGCGGACGATCGGTTTGCCCAGGTGCGCCTCGATTCGGTCCGGGTACTCGTATGTCTCCGGGAGTTCCTTCTTGGTGTCGCAGAAGACGTATTCCATCGCGGGCACGCGATCCCGCATGTAGATCGCCAAGGCCGTGCTGTCCTTGCCGCCGGACAGGGACAAAATGTGTCGCGTCTTGCTCGACATAGCAGAATCCACGCATACTGCAAACAGGAAAGAGAAATCCATCGAGCCCAGTGAGTGTTCGAGGGCATCAGGACGGCTCACTCATCACGCCGGGGCGACCGTGCCGACTGCGACGCGATAGTTGCCCCGTTCCGGAATAACATGACGCACGCCCCCGGTAGGGTCAACCACGTCGCCTCTGTACCGAGGGATGACCTGAACGTGGAGGTGGAACACGGTTTGGCCAGCTGCTTGACCGACGTTGACTCCAATGTTGTACCCATCGGGCGAATGTAGTTTCTCGATGATGCCTCGAACGATCGCGATGCCGCCGATAAGGTCGATCTGTTCCTCTCGGCTTGCGTCGAACCACGTCGCCACGTGTCGATTGGGAATCAGTAGCGCGTGCCCCGTTGACACGGGGAAGACGTCCCACACTGCCTTGAAGAGGTGACCTTCGTGGAAGACGCGTTCGCGCGGCAAATTGCAGAAGGGGCATTGGTGCTCGGACATCGGCTTCACCGCGAAGTAGTCCTCGTTGTCAAAGGGGGGTGCGACGACTAGGAGCTGAGCCTATCGAGCAACAAGTTCAAACGCTGCTCCGATCTCGATCGATTGTTCTTGTCGCGGCGTTCATTGGTGGTTCCGAAATTTGGAGATCGGGGATGCTCGCAAGGTTCGTTTGCCCAACCATAATGCTCTCACACGCGGTCTCGATCCATCCTGTCCCGACAGACGGAAAAAGATCACTCGATCCACTCATGGCCACAATCAGTGCACATGCACTCGTCCGATCCGCTCGTCAACATGAAGTCGTCGACAACAGGATCGCGCTCTGCGGAAAAATGCAGCGTTGGAGCTACGTACAGAACCACGTCGACCTCCGTGCTGCCGCATTCTGGACAGTGCAGGGTGTCGTCGCACTCTTCGCAGCAAACATCTTCGTCGCAATCTGCGACCCTGCGAGCTTTCCGACGCGTGGCGCACGGAGTGCAGAGGGCCATCTTCTTCCTCTTAATTGCGTATCCGCCGGACGCTTTGGTCATCTTCGCACACCTCGGAAGAAAAACTACCTAATACTCCAACCCAAGCTCTCCGGCGGAATTCACCGCCAACGTCCCGACGGCGACACGTTTTGACATCAGACCCTCCGCACATTCGGGAATTCCGAAAAGCCGATCGGCCCGCGCTCGAAGGGCTTCCGACTTGGCGAGAGTTTGAGCCTGTCGCTCCTCGTCCGGCGTTTCGGGAATCAGGATGACGACGGTTCCGTCGGCGTCCGGCCGAGTGACCAGTTCCTGCGGCGGAACCGAAACGGAAGCAAACTTGACCTCAAAGTACCGCAGGCATCCCGTCTGGAAGGAATGACGCCGTGCGACCACGGGCCGAATCGCGGCGTGCCGCGACAACCGCTGCGGCAACGACTCCTTGGTCCCGATCCGGCCGCGTGCCGCACGCACGGCGGCGTCCAGGTCGACGTCGCTGCCTTCCTACAGGGCGTAGCTGTCGCTGTGCCGCCGAAAAACGATCGACGATTTCTTCTTGAGTTCCTTCAGTGCCGCCCCGACGGCGGCGGGGTTCGCGGCGGGCGCCATGGCGAATTCGAGGACGTCCGCCGAAGCCTGCAGGCTCTGACGTTCGCCGATCACGCTCAACAAGCCAATGGTCTTGACCAGGCTCACGTGCAGCGGCTCATGGTCCGACAAACGCGTCAAGATCGTGTCGATTTCCAGCCCAGGAATTTGTAATGGTGGCGAATTTGCCGGGGCAGCTCACACGATCAGCATCGCGTCGCCGTAGCTGTAGAAGCGGTAACGCTCGCGAATGGCTTCGTCGTACGCGCGGCGGATCAGGCCGTCGCCGCCGAACGTGCGCACCAGAATCAGCAGGGTGCTTTTGGGCAGGTGGAAATTCGTCAGCAGGACGTCTACCGCACGAAACTGGTAAGGCGGGCGGATGAACAGATCCGTCTCTCCTTGCCAGGCCTGCAACTGGCCGGAGGCGGTTGCGGTCTCCAGCGTCCGGACGGCCGTCGTACCCACGGCGACGATCCGGCCGCCGGCGGCGCGGATCGCGTTCAGGCGGGAGACGGTCGGCGCGTCGATCGAGGCCCACTCCGCGTGCATCGGATGCTCGTCGAGCTTCGCCGCAGTGATCGGGCGGAAGGTTCCCAAGCCGACGTGCAGGGTGACGCGGCAGATCTCGATCCCGCCATTTTGCAGCTCCTCCAGCAGTTGCGGCGTGAAGTGCAAGCCGGCGGTGGGGGCGGCAACCGCGCCTGGCTTTTCCGCATACACCGTCTGGTAGGTCTCCCGGTCGGAATCCACCATCTGGCCGTCGCGAATGTATGGCGGCAACGGCACGCGGCCGATTCGGTCCAGCAGGTTCAGTACGTCTTCGTCGGTTTCCGGCCGCGCGGCCCAAAGACCTTGCCCCACCTGGTCCAACAGCATCAGCCGGCACGTGTCCCGCCCCTCCCGGTCTTGCAGTGTCACGGTCTCGCCCGGCTTTAGCTTGCCGCGGGTCTTGGCCAATATCTTCCACACGCCGTGGTCGTCGCTGCCCAGGTAGAGCCCTTCCCAGCGGCCGCCAGTCTGGGTGCGATAACCGACCAGCCGCGCGGGGATGACGCGCGTGTCGTTCAGCACCAGACCGTCGCCGGCGGCAACGATCGCCGGCAGATCCCGCACGAATCGGTGCTCCAGCGTTTGCGTTTCGCGCCGGACGACCAGCAGCCGGGCATCGCTCCGGTCCGTCAGCGGGCTTTGCGCAATCAGCTCGCGAGGCAAATGGTAATCGTATTGTTCAAGTTCGGACATTTTGGCGAGCGGCGGGCTTAGCCCGCCGGTTCCTTTGATGCTCGCAAACCAACCCCGGGGACAACCGTTGGGCTAACGCCCACCGCTCGCCAGGATCTTAATCGCCGGGCGCCGTCAGCCTCGCCGGCGCCAGGTATGCTTCTTGAGCTGATCCAGCAGCACGGCCAACAGGATCAGCAAGCCAAACACCACCATTTGCTCATAGCTGGTTACGCCGGCCATGTTCAGGCCGTTTTGGATCACGGCGATGATCAACGCGCCGATCAGCGTGCCGAAGATGCGTCCCTCGCCGCCGGCCAGACTGGTACCTCCGACGACCACCGCGGCGATGACCTGCAATTCGTACATGTTGCCGGCGCTCGGCCGGCCCCCGCTGAACCGCGAGGCGTCCACAATGCCGCTCAACCCGGTCAACACACCGCACAAGGCGTACACCAGGATCAGCACGCCGAACACCGGTACGCCGGACAGGCGAGCGGCCTCCGCGTTGCCGCCCACCGCGTAAATATAGCGGCCCAACGAGGTGCGCGTCATCACGACGTGGGCCAAAATGTACAGCAGCACCATCAGCCAGACAGGGTTCGGGATGCCCACCAGGCTGCCGTTGCCCAGTGTGACGAACGACGGCGCTTCGACCCGCACCGCTTCCGGAGTACCTTCCGTCGTTCCGCCCGCCAGCCAACTCTGGTAGCGCACGGCAATGATGAACGCCAGTCCGCGGGCGAGCATCATCAGCGACAGAGTGACAATAAAAGCCGGGACGCGAAAATAGGTTACCATGACGCCGGAAAACGCGCCGCACAACCCGCACACTCCCACGCCCAACAGGCAACACGCAAGGATGGCCGGCGTTCCAGCGCCGGCGCCGCCGCCCCAGGTCTGGATCGACACGGCCGTCAGCACCGCCGACAGGGCCAGCAGGCTGCCCACGGACAGGTCGATCCCGGCGGTGATGATGACCATTGTCATCCCGATGGCGATGATCGCCACGGCGGCATTTTGATTGACGACGTTCAGCAGGTTCTGCCGCGTGAAGAAGCTGGGCCACGGGTAGCTGCGCGGCTTGTAGACGCGCAGCCCCTGGAGTCCCGGAAATCTCTGTCCCCATTCTGCCAAACGCTGTTCCCGCAGCGGTCCCCATTCCGAACCGGGGTGGTGGGTGGCGACCGCCTGCAGCCGCGCGCCCGACTGAGCGATTGTCTCCAGGGCCTGCCGCACCTCCGCCGCGCTTCCCTCCACGGTCTGGACCACGTTCCCGCCGTGAGTCTCCAACTCCTGGCGGATGGCCTCGGCGAACCGGCGGTCGCCAGCCGTCTTGCGGATCGCGATCAGCACCTGGGCCCCTGCGCCACAGTCGTCCAGGATGGTTCGGGCCAGCTTCCGGCCGGCCCCCGGCGAGACCGGGTGGTACGGCCCGACCGTCACCGCGCTGTAGTACGCACACAGCGCCAGCAGTACCAGCACCGAACCATATTCCGACAGCAGGCGTTTCATCGGACCGCCAACTCCATGATCTGCTCTTGCGTGGCGCCGGCCACGTCGGCGATCTCGCCGGTGATGCGGCCGTCGTGCATCACCAAAATGCGGTCACCCATGCCGAGCACCTCGGGCAATTCGGAACTGATCATCAGCACCGCCTTGCCTTGGGCCGCCAAGCGGTTGATCAGCAGGTAGATTTCGTATTTCGCGCCCACGTCGATGCCGCGCGTGGGTTCGTCAAAGATAACGACTTCCGCATCGCGTGCCAGCCACTTGGCCAGCACGATCTTCTGCTGGTTCCCGCCGGACAGCGTGGCGGCGGCCTGCTTCCGGCCTGTCAACTTGATCTGCAACGGGTTGACAAAACTCTCCAACGCGGCGCACTCGCGGCGGGCGCGGAGCAGTCCCCAGGGCGCGAAGCGGTTCATGTTGGGCAGGCTGAAATTCTCCTGGACGCTGCGGCTCAAGACCAATCCCTGGGACTTGCGGTCCTCGGTCAACAGGCAGATTCCGGCGGCGATCGCATCTCGCGGGCTGCTCAGACGCAGGGTCCGCCCGTCCAAAGCGATCGTGCCCCCGTCGCGGCGATCCGCGCCGAAAATCAGCCGGGCCGTCTCAGTGCGGCCGGCGCCGACCAGTCCGGTTAGCGTCACGACCTCGCCGCGGCGCACTTCGAACGACACGCCCCGCACCGCGCGCCCGCGTCTCAAATCGTTCACCACCAGACGCGGCGGGCCGATCCTTGCCGCTTGCTTGGGAAACTCCGTGTCCAGCGTGCGGCCGACCATCATTTCAATGATCCGGTCTCGGCTCAGTTCGCCAATCGGCCGCATGCCGACGTGGGCTCCGTCGCGGAGCACCATCACGCGGTCGGCGATCTCGAAAACCTCGCTCAGGCGGTGGCTGATGTAGATCACGCCGATGCCCTGGCTCTTCAGTTCGCGGATCACGGCAAACAGATGTTCGGTCTCCCGAGGCGACAGCGCCGCGCTGGGCTCGTCCATCACCACGACCCGCGCTTGCTGGGACAGGGCCTTGGCGATTTCCACCACCTGCTGCTCTGCGACGGTCAAGTCGCGGCAGGGCGTTTCCGGATCGATGGCCACCCCGATCCGCTGGAACAGTTCCCGGCTTCGGCGGCGTTCTTGCGCGATGGGCAGCCAGCTGAATCGGCGCGGTTCCCGGCCCAGGAAGATGTTTTCCCGCGCCGTCAGGGCCGGCACCAGGTTGAACTCCTGGTAGATAATGCTGATGCCCGCCTGTTGGGCGGCCAGCGGTCCGCGGAAGTGGACCGGGCGGCCACCGATTTCGATCGAGCCCGCGTCGAACCGCAGAGCGCCGCCCAGGATCTTGATCAGCGTGCTCTTGCCCGCCCCGTTCTCGCCCACCAGCGCCAGCACTTCGCCGGCGCGCAGCTGCAGGTCGACGCCGCGCAGGGCACGTACGCCGGGATAGGTCTTTTCGATCCCTCGCATCACCAGCAGCGGATGTCGGACGTCAGGGGCGTCGCCAGTCATGAGTCGCGGGGATCCTGAAACGAAGCAGCGGAGATCCGGTGTGGCACGGCCTACTTGTTGGCCGTGCCGAAGGCCGGCACGACGCGGCAAGCACGGCCAACAAGTAGGCCGTGCCACCCGGAGTTGAACACGGCCAACAAGTAGGCCGTGCCACATCGGAGTTGAACACGGCCAACAAGTAGGCCGTGCCACATCGGAGTTGAACACGGCCAACAAGTAGGCCGTGCCACCCGGAGTTGAACACGGCCAACAAGTAGGCCGTGCCACATCGGAGTTGAACACGGCCAACAAGTAGGCCGTGCCACATCGGAGTTGAACACGGCCAACAAGTAGGCCGTGCCACATCGGAGTTGAACACGGCCAACAAGTAGGCCGTGCCACCCGCGTCGGGCGCTGGTTTCCCTTACGTTACTTGAGCGCCGGGTCGCGGTCGGCGTCGGCCTTGCGGTACAGTTCGGTCGGAATGTAGATCACCTTATCAAACGGTTCGCCGTCGAGGTACTTGAGGATGTTTTGGGCCGTGATGGAGCCCATTTTTTCGGGGAACTGGATCGGATCGGCGTAGATCCTGCCGTCCTTGATCGCCTGCTTGCCCTCGAGTTGGCCGTCAAAGCCGATGATCTTGACCTGCTCCGTCTTGCCGACCTGTTTCAGGGCGGTCGCTGCGCCCAGGGCCGACGGGTCGTTGATGGCGAAGATGGCGGACAGGTTGGGATGGGCCTGCAGGGCGTCGGCCGCAGCGCGGAACCCCTGGTCCTGGAGTCCGCCGCCTTCGAGTTCGGCCACGATTTCGATCTTGCCGCTGGTGCGTTCCTCGTTGCGCTTGTCGATCACCTCGCGGAAACCGCGCACGCGTTCCACGCACGAGTTGGCTTGTTTGAAGTGCAAGATCAGCACTTGCCCGCCGCCGTCGCCCAGGACTTCGATCATGGCCTCGCCGGCCAGCTTGCCGCCCTGATAGTTGTCCGTCCCGACGTGCCCGGCGACTTCCACCTCCTTGACCTCACACTCCAGATCGCAGGTGAAGACGGGGACTCCGGCCTCGTTGGCCTTCTCGATCGCCGGCCCGATGGCAATGCGGTCGGTGGGGTTCAGCACGATCGCGGTGACCTTCTGCGCCAGAAAGTTCTCGACGTGTTTCGCCTGTTCCTGGACATCCCGTTCGGCATCGCTGACGATGACGTGGAAACCGTTCCGCTGCGCCTCGGCGGTCAACGAATCGGCGATGATCTTGAAAAACGGGTTCTTCAGGGTCAGAGCCGAAAAACCGATCGTGCCGCGGCTGGCTTCCGCTGCCGGCGCCGATGACGTTCCCGGATTCTGGTTCCCAGATGGCGCCGGCTGTGGGGCACAGCCGGCTACCGCCACCAGGACGATTGCCCAGACGTTGGTTCGTACGCGCATCGCGGATCCCTCCTCAAAAAATGGACGGACGTTAACGTAGGGGCATGGCCGGCGAGTGTCAAGCTGACGTCGCGCGGAGCGGCGGCGTGTGAGGGCGCGCGAAGCGGGCAAAGTCGTGCGGCCGGATGCCGGGTGCCGTGGGACGAGTCGAGAAGCCCGGCTTTTCCGGCCAGCCGGGCTTGTGGACGGGTGACCCGTTCAACGGCAGTCCCTGGCGGCCCTTGAGAATCGCTACAGCCCCTTCTTTCAGCCCCCTTGGCGGCAGCGAAGATATTGGCTTTCAGCTTGTTTCCCGTGTGCGGTTGCCCTACAATGCCTTCGAGTCAAAAGCCGCGTCTCCGCGCCAAGAGAAAAGGCAACGGCCGCCCATGCCCCGAAAGCTGATCATCGACTGTGACCCAGGGATCGACGACGCGGTGGCCCTGTGTCTGGCCCTGTTCGACCCTCGGCTGGAAATCCTGGCCGTGACCGCCGTCGAAGGGAACGTCTCCGCGGCGCAAGTGAACGTGAACGTCCAGGCGGTCATCGACTACTTGGATCCGCCGCGGTCACCGCGTTTGGGCTCCGCTACGCCCTGCGACGCCCCTCCGGCGGCGGACTTGCGGCGATTGCACGGCGACAACGGCTTGGCCAACCTCGATTTGCCCGTGGCGCAACTGCACCATCAGCACCCCTCGGAGAAGATTATTTGCGACGAAGTACGTTCTGCGCCGGAACAGGTCACGCTCCTGTGCCTGGGGCCGCTGACCAATCTGGCCCGCGCCTTCCAGCGGGATCCGTCGCTGCCCCTGCTGGTGGATCATGTGATCATCTCCGGCGGCAGCCTGGGATGCATCGGCAACGTGACTCCGGCGGCTGAATTCAACATGTTCTACGATCCGCTGGCGGCCCGCGCCGTGTTCCGCTCGGCGACCACCCGCACCCTGATTCCGCTGGACGTGGGCGAACAGGTCAAATTGACGCTGGACATCATCGAGCAGTTGCCCAGCGAGTCGACGCGGGCGGGCCGACTGCTGCGGCACGTGATCCCGTTCGCCTTCCGGGCGTACCGGCAGCAGCTGGGACTGGAGAGCATCTTCCTGGAGGGTGTGGTGGCCCTGACCGCCGTGCTGCACCCCGAGTTGTTCGAGACGGAGGAAATGGCGGGCGACGTCGAGACCATCGGCGAATTGACGAAAGGGGCCACGATTTTCGATCGCCGCAGTCAGGCTCCGGGACGTTCCAACATGGCGGTGGCGACCGAGGTGGATGCGGTGGCGGTCAAGGACAGCATTCTCCGCGGCATCGCCGAGGCGGGCCGGGCGACGTGAGCAGCGTTTGAGAAATAACGGTCCAGAGTTGGTTGCCGATCATCACACGGAGTGTGATGGCTACTTTGACGGGGCGACGGTCATTTCTCGAAAGCTGCCATCGCGGGGAGAACGCCATGAATTTGCTGTCTGAGGCCGGACGCGCGCCATTCCAGCCGGGCACGCTATGGCGGCGGTTGCTGGCCGTCACGCAGCGGGCCCTGCAAAGCGGCGCTTTGCAGCCCATCCCCACCGACTTTCTGTACCTGGACGACGGCGGCATCCGCTTCCTCGTGCGCCTCGTGCGGCATCTGGCCCGTAAGCCCCGGCCGTCAAGTGCCGCGGCGCCGCAGGACGCGCCGCGCCGGAATCCCTTCCTGCCGTACGATCCCGAGTTGTACGTGGCCGATGCGTCGCCGCAGCACGTCTGCCTGCTGAACAAGTTCAACGTCGTCGAGCACCACCTGCTGATCGTGACGCGGACGTTCGAAGAGCAGGAAACGCTGCTGGCGCGGCAGGATTTTGAGTCGCTTTTCAGGTGCCTGGCCGAGTACGAGGGACTGGGCTTCTACAACAGCGGCATGGTGGCCGGGGCCAGCCAGTCGCACAAGCACCTGCAACTGGTGCCGCTGCCGCTTGATCCTGCCGGCCCCGCGCTGCCGATCGCGCCGGCCATCGACTCGGCGGAGATCACCGCGGACGTGCGCAGCCTCGAAACGCTGCCCTTTCCGCACGCCATCGTCGCCCTGGAGGCCGGCGCCGGCGCGGCGCCGGAAACCGCGGCAACCCAGGCGCACGATCGGTATCCGCGACTGTTGTCCGCCATCGGCGTCGACGTGCCCGCCGCCCGCGACCGGATAACGAAGCCTTACAACCTGCTCGTGACGCGGCGGTGGATGCTTGCCGTGCCACGGGTCCGCGAGTGCTTCCAGTCGATCTCTTGCAACTCGCTGACGTTTGCGGGCGTTTTGCTGGCGCGCGATGAAGAGCAACTCGCGCGGCTCCAGCGACACGGTCCTCTGGCGGCCATGCGGCACGTGGCCGGCACAGAATAGAGAAGCCCGGCTCTTTCAAAAAGCCGGGCTTCTGTGAGGTGCAGGCTCGTGTTTCGGGGCTTATCGTTCCAGTGTTTCGCTGTGCCGCTTGGCCAAGTCGCTGGTCGCCATCTCGGTCAAGTAGCGAGACAGGGACTGCAGCGTCACGCCGACGCGGTCCAGCGTCCGCGCCAGCGACAGGATGATCTCGCCGTCGTC
>Ga0302237_1002025_pt1 | contig 13011 bp, 6 predicted proteins | sample AAG_UR_Ala_MG_FD_193530 | JGI IMG/M metagenome (GOLD analysis project Ga0302237, IMG submission 193530) | Enriched activated sludge microbial communities from anaerobic digester in WTTP, New Holstein, Wisconsin, United States - AAG_UR_Ala | ecosystem: Engineered > Bioreactor > Anaerobic >... | reverse complement strand
GACGGAGAAGCGGCCGTCCATCGCAGCCAGGGCTTTGCCGCCGTTGATCAGGAACTGGCCGGCGCGCGGGCCGGCGCCCCAGTCGACCAGCTCGCGGACGAACTCGGGGGCCGTCGGGTCTTTGGGCCGCGTGGCCCGCACGACGCGGGCCACGTACTTGATGATGTACTCGCTGACCGCCACCGAGTTGACCAGCCGTTGGACGTTGACAATCACCTTGGCCGACATCACCTTGCGCGTTTCGACCTTTTCCTGCCGCGTGGTGACGGCCAGGATACGCTCTTCCTCTTCGGGCGACGGATAATCGACCTTGATGTTGAACATGAACCGGTCCAGTTGAGCTTCGGGCAGCGGGTAGGTGCCTTCCTGTTCGATCGGGTTCTGGGTGGCGATCGTAAAGAACGGGTCCGGCAGCGGGTAGGTCGTGCGGCCCACGCTGACTTCGCGTTCCTGCATGGCCTGCAGCAGGGCCGCCTGCGTCTTGGGCGGCGTGCGATTGATTTCGTCGGCCAGCAGGATGTTGGTGAACACGGGGCCTTCGACAAAGCGGAAATTGCGCCGGCCGGTGCTTTCTTCTTCCAGCACGTTGGTGCCCGTGATATCGGAGGGCATCAAGTCGGGCGTGAACTGGACGCGTTTGAACGAGACATCCAGAATCTGCGAAAGCGTGCTGACCATCAGCGTCTTGGCCAGCCCCGGCACGCCTTCGAGCAGGCAGTGGCCGCGGGTAAAGATCGCGGCAAACAGCTGTTCGATCACGTCGTTTTGGCCGACGATCACTTTCTGCAGTTCCTGCTGCATCAGCTGCCGGTGCTGGGCGAATTCCTGCAAAATGTCGCCGATACTGCGTGGTTTGGTGGACACCGTCTTCCTCCAGCGCAAGAGCGTCTTCCCTTACGACGCCGAATTCTAACGCCTCTGCAGCGTGCAAACAACGGCGGCGTGCCACGGGGAGCGGCCGGGAAGGCGTTCTGGTACAGCACGCCCTTGCGAGCCAACGGTCGATCGGCCTGGCCCCGCTTGCCACGGGCGGGTTGGTGGGCGAGAATGAGTCGCAAGCGTGCTGACCGTCGGCCGCGATCCGTGCTTCTCGTCCGTTCGTCTTGAAAGGAGCCGTGGCATGTCGAAGAAAAAACGCCCAGGGGGTGGAGGTCCGGGCCGTCGCGGAAAGAGACGCTCGCCGCGGGGACCTGGTCCGTGGGGCGGACAAGCGTTGCCGGATCCCATGACGATGGAAGGCTTCTTGCGGGACTTCATGCGCCAGCAAGGGATGTTGGACGAGGAGGATCCGGCGGCGGCGAAAGCCCAGCAACTGGTTCAACAGGCTTACCAGGCGAAGAGCCTCGAAGCGCGGCGGGAGTTCGCGCAGCGGGCGTTGGAGGCCGATCCCGACTGCGCCGATGCCCACGTGTGCCTGGCGGAACTAACGCACCGGGCGGAGGTTGCGCTGCCGGAATGGGAGCAAGGCGTCGCGGCGGGCATGCGGGCCTTGGGTGGGCCCGGCGCTATGGACCAGTACGAGGGGCACTTCTGGGGCCTGCTGCAGGCGCGGCCCTACATGCGGGCCCGCTTGGGGTTGGCCCAGTGTCTGTGGTCTCTCCGCCGCCGAGAGGAAGCGGTCGCTCACTGCCGGGAACTGCTGCGGCTGAACCCAAACGACAATCAAGGCGTGCGCTATGTGTTGGGTTCGTATCTCTGCGAAATGGGGCACGACGACCAGTGGCAGCAGTTGCTGGAGCAGTACCCGGATGACGCCACGGCGGAATGGCACTTCGGCCGGGCGCTGTTGGCCTATCGCCGCCAGGGAGACACGGACGAATCCCGCGACTTGTTGCGCGCGGCACATGAGGCCAACCCCTACGTCGGCGAATACCTGGTCGGCAACCGCGTGCCGCCGGCGGAACCGCCGCCGTACGTGTCACTTGGAGAAGACAGTGAAGCGCGCAACTATGCCGGCGCCTTCTTGCCCGGTTGGCGCGGTACCCCCGGAGCCCCTTCGTGGGTGCGGAAGATCCTGCAGATCGCTCCTCCCGGAGGACAGCGCGAGCCGCGACGTGTCTCCTGGACCTTCTTGAAAGGCAGCGTCGGGGACTTGCCGCCGGCCGCGGGCGAAGTCTGGCAGGCCGATGTCCGGCAGACGCGGCTGAGAGTCGCCGATCGGAAATCTCCCACGATGCGGACGCTGGCCATTACGAATGCGGACGAGGGGCAAATTGTGGCCCTGCAACCTCTGACCACCAGCGACCAACCGGCGCCGCGCGAAATCCTGATCGCGGTCCTGGAGGCGATGCGAGAGCCCCAGTTTGGCGAACCGCGGCGCCCGGAGGCGATCCAGGTGCTGCGCAAGGCGTACCGCCATTCCTGGGGCCCGAAGCTGCAGGAAATCGGCGTCCGCTGCGAACTGATCGCCGACTGCGATTTTATCGACGGGCTCATGGATCGCATGGAGGAAATGGGAGCGTCCACGCAGTTGTCGGAAGACGAACGGCAGCAGCTGGCGGAGGGCGTCGCCGACTTGCCGCAGGAGCCCGGCGAACTCTGGCAAGTCGCCGCGCGAAAGCTGGCCACCTGGATCACCGACTGCGGACAACCGCAGCGTCCCTGGGCGACCCTGGTTGCCTGCCCCAGCACGATGTGCATCCTGGGACAGACTATCAGCCCGGTTCCGCCGACAGACGAAATGCTGTGGGAAACCATCTTGACGGCGATGGTCTCGCCCGCCGTCGGACCGCCGCATCTGCCGGAGGGCATCCAAGTAACCTCCGACGCCTGGCGCGATGCCTTGCTGCCGCACTTGGCGCCGCTGGGGGTATCGTGCGAGACTTGCGACCGGCTCGACCAGATGGAGGAAATCCTGGAGGACTTGTCGAGCAGCTTGAACGGCGGCCAGCAGATGGCGGCGATGATCGACACGCCGGGCGTCACCCTCCGGCACGTGGGCGGCTTGTTCGCAGCCGCGGCCGAGTTCTACCAGAAAAGGCCCTGGCGAAGCGTGCCGGGAGACGTGGTGATCGAGATCCGTTGTGACAAGTTTCAGGCCGCCCGCTGGTACGCGGTGGTGATGGGCCAGTCCGGAATGACGTACGGCCTGGCGATGTACGAGGATCGGGAGGTGCTGCAGGCGTTTCTGCGCGAGGATCCGGACGCCCAGCGCCGCAATTCGGGCATGTCGCTGATGTACAGCGAAGCCTTCGAGATCTCGGTGCGCGACCTGGATGCGGCCGAACGCGAAGGTTGGCCTGTGGCAGGTCCCGAGGCCTATCCACTGGTGCTGCGCATCAACCCGGGCCTGGCGATCCGGCCGCCGCTGGCCTGGGAAATGGAAATTCTCGAAGGCTGCCTCCGCGCCGTTCCTCCGTTCCTAGCTCGAACCGAGCGAATGCCCGCCCGGATGACTGTGCCGGTCGCGACGGGCGAGTTGACGTTGGAACTGACGTGGGTGGGATGACTTATCGCCGCCACTCGCCGGTCGGCGGCAGACGGCGCGCCTCGTCCAGCGTTCCCTGCGCGGCAATCGGCTCATGGACACAGACGGAGAGTTCGTCCAGGGCGGCTTCCCCCAGGCCCGTCAAGGCACAGGTCAGCGACACGCCGCCGTCCGCCGGCGCCGCGCGGTAGAACGCAAACTCGTGCCAGCCTTCGGTCACCTGAAACCGCTCCCCCAGCGCCGGCCCGCCCACCGAATCATACACCACCAGCCCGTCCGGACTGGCCGTGATTTGCTCCGGCACGCGCACCCAGCCGTGGATCCGCAGCAGTTGTCCGCGGCGGACCGGCACGGGCGGCGAGACGATCCGCAGGGGCGGGCTTTCCAGGGCGGTGGGCGGAGTTTTTGGATCCACCGCCGTCGCCTGCAACCGCAGCGACGTGCCGGCGCCGCGCGGCGATTGCGGTGACAATTCGACCCAGGTCCGTACCGTTTCACCGGCCTGCGAGAGGTTCTGCCAGCCGGTGGCGCGGAGGTGCTCCAGGCTCTCAAAGCCGCCGGCGGCCAGCGAGTTTGCGGACCAGGCCGGCGCCGCTTGCAGGCGGCGCGCCATCTCGCCGTGCAGCAGCAGCGACAGAAAACCGGCACAGCAAGGACTCGAACTCGGCGAAGGAAAATCGCGAACCGCTTGTTGCCAGTGTTCCCGCCGCACCTCCGCCAGCCGATCCAGGGCTTTCTCGGCGAAGGCGTGAGCGGCCGGATAGTCGCTGCCGCCGAGCAGCACTTCGCAGTGCTGGAGGTTCTCGCGAGCCTGGGCCATCGCGCGCTCGACCGGAGCTGCGGCCGGCGTCCGGCCCGTCAGTCGCGAGTGCAGGGCTTCCACCATCTGCAATTGACCGGCCGCCAACTCGTACTGCAGCTTCGTCGCCGCCGCCCGGTTCTCGGCCCAGGTCCGCGCCAGGTGATTCACAACCAAACCATCCTGCGTGATGGCCAGCAGGCACACAGGCCCGTAACGTTCCAGCGTGACACGGATGCCGCCCGGCACGCGGCGATGCGACAGCGTCTGCAGCCCGGCCGGCGTCAGGCAGTAGACCTGCGGCGCCGTTGCCGCGCTGGGCAGCACCAGCGACAGGGACGGCGACGACACCGGTCCCACCGTGAACTGCTGGGTCGGCGACTGCTCCAGCACGATCAGCAACTGCGACCGCTCGGTCTGCAACTGGCCGATGCGGATCTCCGGCGCGGGGCTGGGCACGTCGTCGGCGCGATGGCCGCCGGCGACCCAAGGTTCGATCAGCGTCAGCTCGATATTCAGCCGCTTCAGCAGCCGCGCGCGAGTCTGCGTCTCCTCGTCTTGCTGGTCCAACGGCGAGCGGGAGCTGAAAATCAAACCGCGCACTCCCGACGCGACGGCCTGGTAGGCCAGCAGGCGGATCTGTTCGGCCTCGACGCTCAACGACGGCGGCGGGCCGAGTCCCAAGGCCGACCATTGCTCGACCAGTTCCAGCGCCGGCTCGGTCTGGATCGTGGCCCAAAACGGAGTCCCGGCGCGCGCGACGGCGGGACGGGTCTGCAGCCAGCGCCCGTAATCGGGCAGCGACAGACTGCTGCCCAACGGCCGGCGCCGCAACACCAGGATGTTCAATACCCGGCTGTAGCTCCACGCTCGCTCCACCGCCTCGCCGATGATCGGCCGATCCGGCCGCCGATCCGCCCGGCGCACCTGAGCGACCCACTGCCGCGTCAATTCCAGCCGCTCCTCGCCCAGCCCGCTTCCCAAGTCCCAGGCAATCACGCAGGCGTGACTGGACGTGATCCCGCCATCATTGGGCGGCGGCGCGATCAGCCGCAAACCGACCCGTTCCGCCTCGCGCAGTTGGACGACCGTCGGAGCCGCAGGAAGCCGGACGGTGTTGAAGCCGAGCGAATGAAGCCACTCGAACGGCTCCCCGTTGTACTCGATCGCTCGCGGAAAGAAGGGGCGACCGGCGACGAGCAGCACCGTGCCGTTCAACCGGGCGATCTCGCCGCGGCCGGGAACTCCCGCCCAGGCTTCGGCGGCTTCCGGCGACTCGGCGGCGCCAGGGTTCGACGAATCGCGGTCTCGGGAGCCAAAACGGACTGCAGGCACCTGGCCCAGCAGTTCCAAGTCGTCGATCCAGAGATTCGTGACGCCGGCGCCCCCATAGGCGTTGACCACCAACAGATCGACGTAAGCCTCTGCGGGATCCACGTCCGGCCCGAATTGCGACCGCAAGATCCGGACTTGCCGCTCCAGCAATTGGTCCGCTCCACGGATGGCGAGCTGTTGCCACAGTCCGCTGCGATCGTACACATCGCCGCGCAACAACACGGTCATCGGCCCGCCCGTGTGCGGATCGCGGCTGCGAGGCAGCACGGCCCGGGCCAGCAGTTGCAGCCCCATCCGGTCGGACTTGATCCACAGCGTGGCCGTCCACTCGGCGATCACGCGAGATTGCGGGACTTCTTGGACCAGGTAGGCGTATGTCCCCCGTTGGGCGACCAGTGTCAGGCTCTCACTGGCCTGGCCTGTATGGAACGTCTGGAAGTCGCGTCGCTGGACGGCAATCCGGGCGCTGCAGTCGGCGTCGGCCAAACGCCAAGTCGGTTCCGCAGACTCGAACGAATCCCGGTGGCCGGCCAGAGCGGCAGGCACGAGCCAAAACGCCAGCAGGGCCACCCAACCCAACCACGCCAGACCCATGCGCGCCGCCCGGCGCGTCACCAACGGCCCCAAGAACCGGCTTGTCTGGGAATCGTCTGGCAAGATGGTCACCGGCGTTGCCTGGCGTGAACGTGATGAGGATTGTCAACCAGCGCCGTTGTCGATGGTGGCCCGGTCGCCACATCTTTCGGGCACGAGTTTCGTCGACGTAAACTTGGCTTCTATCGAGATTTGCGGTCCAAGGGTAGATCAACCTGCTGCTTTTTTTCAACATCAGGCCGGCAGCCGACTCTTGCGGACCCCGGCTAACTCTCGGCGGCGCATACGCTTACATCGCTCTGAACCCAACCCGCTCCTGTCGGCACGACGTCTGCTACCAGCTTTCCTTGCACAGAAACCCACCAGAAAGCTAGCACGATGCCTGAGCCTCCCTCCAATGTCTTGGCCCGCCGTGAGGATCTGCCGCCGGACATCACGGATTTGCTGAAGGCCGTCGAACAACTGCCGCCCGAACACCGGCAAACGATCGCGCCCGCGCTGGGACGCGTCGTAGAAAACACACAGCGAAGGCGGCGAATCCTGACCACCATCCAAGAAGCGATCAGCCAACTGCGTTTGGACATGAAGTACCTGATGTTCGATCTCGAAGCCACACGCCGCGAACGCGACGCCCTTCGCGACCGGACGAAGTAGGTCCACCGCTCCGCAGCCTGCCATCCTTGCACCGCCTTTTCGTCGTACAGCGGACTTCAGACCGCTCGGGCGGAATGAATTCCGCCCATCGAGATTCTTCCTGCACAGGTAGCTAGCCTGATCTGCACCTGGTCGCTAGACTCGCGGGAGGATACAGCCATCTTCCAACGCGGCAAAGTTGCGACCAAACTCGAAATCTCAAATCCGAAATCTCAAATCTCAGATTTCAGATTTCAAATTTCAAATCTCAGATTTCAAATTTCAGATCTCAGATTTCAGATTTCAGATCTCAGATTTCAAATTTCAAATCTCAGATCTCAGATTTCAGATTTCAGATTTCAGATTTCAAATCTCAAATCCGAAATCGACAACCTCAAATGCGAAAATTCTCCAATCCTCAAGTCACTCTCGCCACGTGCGTCGTAGCGTTCATGTCGGCTACGTCCTCCGGTTGCTGGTCGCGGTCCGCCGAGGAAGTCGTCGTCTATGCGGCGCTGGACCGGGAATTCTCGGAGCCCCTGCTGGACGAGTTCCAGCGGCAGACCGGCATTCGAGTGCTCCCCAAGTACGACGTCGAATCGACGAAGACGGTCGGACTGGTCAACGCCATTATCCAGGAGCGGCCCCGACCGCGTTGCGACCTGTTCTGGAACAATGAAATCCTGCACACCTTGCGGCTGGAGAACATGGGCTTGCTGGCCCCGTGTCCGACCGATCGAGCGGCGGGATTTCCGCCCGAATATCGCTCGCCGCAGGGAACCTGGTACGGCTTTGCGGCCCGCGCGCGAGTGCTGATCGTCAACACGCAGGTCGTGCCGGAGCCGGACTGGCCGCGCGGCATTGCCGATCTGGCCGATCCGAAATGGAAGGGCCGGGTGGGCATCGCCAAGCCGCTGTTTGGCACCACCGCGACGCACGCCGCGGTATTGTTCGCCCACTGGGGAGAGGACCGTGCCAAGAGCTTCTTCCAAGACCTGAAGAAAAACGCCCAGGTCTTGAGCGGCAACAAGCAAGTCGCCCTCTCGGTCGCTCGCGGTGAGTTGGCCCTTGGGTGGACGGACACGGACGATGCGATCATCGAACGCGACACCGGGATGCCGGTCGAGATCATCTACCCCGACCAGGAAGAAGGCGGTCTGGGAGTGTTGTTCATCCCCAATACACTGGCGCTGATCCAGGGCGCGCCCCACGCCCAGGCTGCCCAGCGGCTGGTCGATTTCCTGCTGTCACCGGAAGTGGAAGCGAAACTGGCTGCCGGCCGGAGTGCCCAGTTCCCCTTGAATCCCGCTGTGACCGTCCCTTCGCGGGCTGCCCCCCCGCAACCGCTGCGTCCCATGCCCGTCGACTTTGCCGCCGCAGCCGCCGCCTGGGACTCTGCCGCCGTGTTCCTTCGCGACACGTTCAGCTCGCAGTAGCGGGACTTGGCTGGATACCAAGCACCTGTCCGGGAACGTCTCCCCGACGGTGGATAGCTTCACCCAGGCGGTCCGAACAGGGCATCCTCCAGCACGCGCCACAGGCGGAGCAGACCGCCCAGCATCAGCAGGCAGAAGATCATCAGGGCCGGAATGAGCCAGCCCAGCGAAAAGACCATCCGGGCGCGGTCTTCCCAGACGGGACTCCACCCCAGGATCAACAGCAACGTGGCGATGCACAGGTACGGTCCGTAGGGGATATCGCGCCGCCGCGTGAGGATCCATTGGGTCACGGACACCGCCACGGCGACAAACGGCGCCAGGAAGAAAATCATCAGGCAGGCTTGCCAACCGACGTACGCCCCGATCATCGCCATCAGCGTTACGTCGCCAAAGCCCATGGCTTCCTTCCGCAAGCTGAGCCCCCCCACGATCCGCACGGCCCAGATCAGTCCGCCTCCAAAGGCCAAGCCCACCAGCGATGTCAACAGGGCGTGCCAATGAGGGCCTCCCCACCGCCACACGACGGCCAACCCGCCGCACCCGGCTAGGGCCAACAGCGGATACAACGGCCACCCGACGAACCGGAACATGCTGGCCAAAACGTACCGGAGCCCCTTGATCCACCCGCGCCGCAACGTCGATGTCTTGGGCCAGATCGCCAAGCACCAGCCGGCAAAACAAGCCGCGCCCAGGGCCAGCCCCGGCCAGGCGTCCAGTCGATCCGGCCAGGGATTGGGCGCCGAGAGCCACAACGGCGCGACTTGCCACGGCCCCCGGATGGTCGCTTGGGCGACCGGTGGAGCCGCTGCGGGGACGAGGGTCATCAGCGCCAGCCCCAGCAAGGCGCCGGGCACCGTGATGGCGTCCGGGATCGTCTTCTCGTCGAAGTCGATGAAGGTCGCGACCAGCATCAGGGCGATCAGAACGACGTGGGCGGCATACTGCGCCAGCAGCAGCGAGGGGGCGAAGGGCGGACGCACGACGCGCGGCATCAGCGCCGCCTGGTCCACCTCCCACCAGTACAGCAGCGCCGCGCCCAACCCGGCGGCGAGTTCGATCAGCAGGGGGCGCACCCAGAAGGCCGGACCGTGCAGCGCCGACTCGCGGCGCAAGCCGAACCAGCCGAGAATGGGCACCAGGTCCCGGCAGCGGCGCGGCGGCGCCCCCGGCGGCGGTTCGGACCAGGGGCTGACGGCGCGGCGCTGCCACGCCAGGCCATAGATGCCCCGGTTCAGTTGGCCGCCCAACACCGCGCCCAGCACGAAGATCAGCAAGTACAACAAGGGAGTCTCCGCCGCCATGCCACGTTTCGCGAAAAGGGGACAGGACCCTTTTGCCGGAACGGCCCGCAGGGGGCTCTGTCCAAAAGGGTCCTGTCCCCTTTTCGCGAAATTCCGTTCAGTCCTGCCACCGGGCGGGTCCGATGGCACGTTTGAGGGCCGTGCGCATCAGGTCCACGGGCGCCGTCTGGCCGGTGAAGTGTTCGAATTGGAGGGCCGCCTCGCGGACCGTGACTTCGACGCCCGTGACCACGCGGCAGCCCACCTCCCGCGCCTGTTTGACCAGCAACGTCTGTTCCGGATTGTGCACGGTGTCGACGACGATCATCCCGCGCCGCAAGTACTTCGAGTCTATCGGCGTCTCGTCGACGTTCGGGTGCATCCCGACCGGCGTGGCGTTGATCAGAATGTCCGGATCCACTTTGGTCCGTTCGTACCACTGCACGGTGCGACAGCGGAACTTTTCGGCCAGCACCAAAGCTCGCTCGTGGGTCCGCGAACTCAGCACCACGTCGGCGTCGCGGCGTTTCAGCGAATGGGCGATCCCCTTGGAGATGCCGCCGGCGCCCAGGATCAGGGCGACGCGGCCCACCAGAGGCCGGCCCTGCTCCTCTTCGTGAAAGACCGTGTCCAGGGCGTCCTGAAAACCGCGGAAGTCCGTGTTGTAACCAACCACCTCGCGGCCGTCGAACAGCACCGTGTTCGCGGCCCCGATGTTCCGTACGACGCCGTCGGCCTTGCTCAAGTGCTTCAAGACATCGTCTTTGTGCGGAATGCCGACCGACAAGCCCTTGATCTCCAGTTCGGGACATTCGCGAATGAACTCGGACAGATCGTCGCGCGGCACGCGGAAGGGGACGTGGACTTTGTTCAGGCCCAGGCACCCGAACCCCACGTTGTGCAGCAAGGGGCTCATGTTCTGCGCCACGGGGTCGGCGATCACCCCGTAGACCTCCGTGTCCGGGCCGATGCTGTCATAGCGATAGATGTCCCGCACCTCCCGGTAGCTGACCTGGCCGGGCGCCAGCGAACGTTCGTGGTGGAACGAAGCGTACGTGAACGGGGCGCCGAACTTGCCCGCCAGGATCCGCGTCGGCGTGCCGATCTCGCCCATGCAAATGCCAATCGTGGGCACCTTGGATTCGCGCATCAGCCGCAGCATGCGAACGTTGTCGCTGGGGCTGTGCGTCAGCGTGGCGATCTTGATCACGTCGGGATCGAGCCCGCACATCCGCTGGTGAATCTCGTACAAGTCGTCCGGCGTGTCGCGGAAATTGTGGTAACTGATGATCCGCTTCGTCTTGCCGTAACGCGGGATGTCCTTGGCAATGTCTTCCTCCAAATCCACATAATCGGCGCCCTCCACGATGGCCGTCCGCAGCACCGTGATGCGGGCCTGTTCGGAATCTTCCCACTGGCCCCCGTCCTGCTGGCGGCGGCAGGTGATGATGCAGGGACAAGGCCGATCGGTCAGCAGGCGCTTCAAACTCAGCCGGCTGCGGATGTAGTCCACGCGGAGTTCGACGAGCGGGATGCCCTGGTCAGCCAGATAACGGTGCTCGGCCAGTATGTGCTTGTGGCGGCCGCGGCCAATGCATACACAGATCATGGTCGGATGCTCTCTCGGGTGAGGCGGATTCTTCCTGGTTTGACCGCGACCCAACGGGGATCGGGGTCAAACGATTCGTGGGCAACGTTGGGCTCTATTCTAAGCCCCCCCGCCGCGTTTTTCAATTTCGCTTCCTTACGTTCGTTTGAAGCGTTTGTCCAATTCCTCCCGGGTGAACACCAAGGCGGTCGGCCGGCCATGCGGGCAGTGATGGGTGTCTCGATAGTAATGTCGCTGCTGGAGCAGCGAGGTAATCTCGCCCGGGGTGAGCCGGTCGCCGGCCTTGATGGCCGCCTTGCAGGCGATCATGTGCAGCATCTCGTCCAGCAAATCCCGGCGTTGCGGGACGCCGCCGCCGGTCATCAAGGATTCCACGATCTGCCGCAAGACCTCGTGCGGGTCGAAATTGGCCAGCATGGCAGGATAGGTCGACACCAGGATCGTGTCTCCGCCAAACGGCTCGATTTCGATCCCCAACTGAGCCAGGACTTGCTTGGCCTCCAACGCTGCGGCGGCTTCGGCCGGGCGCATCGAAACGGGCTCCGGCACGAGCAGACGCTGCTTCTCCAGAGCCCCCGCCAGGACCTTCTCGCGCAGTTGCTCGTACAGGATCCGCTCGTGCAAAGCGTGTTGGTCGATGATCACGACGCCGTCCTCGTCCTCCGTGATCAGGTACCGGTTGTGGACTTGGAGTCCCGTCGTCGACGAGGCAAGCTGGGACGCCGCGTGCGGCCGGCTGAACGGCTCGTCACCCGACCGGGCGACGACTCCGTGCGGGGGTTCCCCGCGTTCCGCCCGGCCCAATTCTTGCGGGGGCCGCGGGGCCAGCGGCCCTCGAGCGGCGGGGCCGAAGTCGGGGAACGGCCGGAATGGCGGTGCCTGGCCGGCGGCGCGGTCAAAACTCAGCGGCAGCCGACTCTGCTGCGCAGGCGATGCCGAGGGCGGCGCCGCCGGGACCGCGGGCCTCGCCACCTCTGCGCTGCTCCCCGCGTCCAGGCTTGCCTGGCCGGCCGACGGCGGTTTTCCCTCCAGCTGGCCTTGGGCCCACTGGATCAGTTCGTCACGATGTTGGGCGGAACGAGTTGGGTCGAGCGCCCCTGCGGGATCGGCGCCGGCAGGCAGCGGCGCCGGTTTGACTCGAGCGGTCAGATCGGCGCTGAGGAATTTCTGCCGCAACGCGGACAGCAGCCGGCTGTAGATCCGCCCGCCGTCCTGAAAGCGGACTTCCAACTTGGTCGGGTGTACGTTCACATCGACCAGGCCGGCGGGCATCTCCAGTCGGAAGAAAGCGATCGGATAGCGGCCGGACAGCAGCAGGCCGCGATAGGCTTCGCCCAGCGCGTGCTGCAGCGAGCGGTCGCGGATGTGCCGCCCGTTGAGAAAGAAATACTGCATGCGGTTGTTCGCCCGGCTGTAGTTCGGGTCCGCGACGTAGCCCGTCCAGCGGATTTGCCCGTCGTCGCTGGCCACCGGAATCAGCGACTGGCCGATCTCGCCGCCGAAGAACGTGACGATGCGTTCCCGCCAGCTGTCCACCGCCGGCAGATCGTAGACCGAGCGATCGTTGTGCTGCAGCGCGAAATGGATTTGCGGGTGGACCAGCGCGATGCGGATAAATGCCTCCGTGACGTGCCCCATCTCGGTCTGCGTCGCCCGCAGGAACTTGCGACGCACGGGCGTGTTGAAGAACAACTGCCGGACCTCGACGACGGTGCCCACGGGACAGCCGCAGGGTACGGCCGCGCCGGGCTGCCCCCCGCGGACCTCCAGCTGGCAGCCGGCCGGCTCGTCGCGGTGGCGGCTGCGGAGCAGCAAGTGGCTGATTTCCGCAACGGACGCCAAGGCTTCGCCGCGAAATCCCAGCGTCCGCACGTCGAACAAGTCGTCGGCGGTGA
>Ga0302237_1002022_pt1 | contig 13029 bp, 7 predicted proteins | sample AAG_UR_Ala_MG_FD_193530 | JGI IMG/M metagenome (GOLD analysis project Ga0302237, IMG submission 193530) | Enriched activated sludge microbial communities from anaerobic digester in WTTP, New Holstein, Wisconsin, United States - AAG_UR_Ala | ecosystem: Engineered > Bioreactor > Anaerobic >... | reverse complement strand
TTTGGTTGTCTCCAGTCAGCTAGCGATGCCGAGACGAGTGGGGCGAGGGATCGATATTAGTCGGATTCAAGTTTTGACTGCAGTTTTGCAAAAACACGCTCGTTTACCACTAAGTAATTATGATGTATTTGTGTCAGCGGCAGGAGGTTTTAAATTAAGTGAGCCAGCAGTGGATTTGGGTTTAGCAGTGGCCATTGCTAGTTCGCTCTCTGGTAAAAAAATTCCCCCCAAAACGGTTTTTATTGGGGAGATTGGTTTACTAGGGGAGATTAGACAAGTGGCTTACTTTGACCGTCGAGTCAAGGAGGCTAAGCGCTTGGGTTTCACTAAAATTATTTCAGCCCAGAGCCATCGCCACATCAATCAGGTTATCAAGGAGCTTTAGTCGACCTAGTGTTCGAATTAATTCTTCAATTTTGTTATTTTTTTCTCATTTTTTCATTTTTTTCTTATTTTCTACAGTTTTCCCAAGTTTTTCCCAAAATTGTAAATATTGTAATTAATGTGGAAAACTTTATATTTTAATCTGGATTTTGACTAAATAAATTAATATAGGACATTAAAAAAAACCTGTTTTTAAAATTATAGGATGATATTAATGCTTGTCAAAATTATAAAAACTGCTAAAATTAATTTAGTTTTGGTACTTTAATAGCAACAAAGGATATTTAGCCTTTTTTGGGTCAACACTCAAGAGGGGATAAAAAAATCCATCCCGTTCAAGTCTTGGTTTTTAGGCAGTCAAGAACCTAAACAGAATGGATTGTTGAGAACATTGTTACCGCTGATTGTTCACGAATAACAATGTAATCCTGTCGTTGTTGAAATAAATCAACAACTGATCGCTTATTAAGCTAACACTTTTCGTCATTTTTGACAATTCTAGCTTAAAATATAGAAGTATATCAAAAAGTATCAGAGCCGAGTAGGACTGCCAACACAAGAACTTTTTGTGGAATCTCGGTCGTTGGGCAGGCTACCGAGACTCCGCAGAAAGTTCTTTTTTCATTCCAGAGACAATCACCAGAATAAACCCTTTTATCATTGAAATAATTGCCAGTGCCAGATTTTTACCAGTGCAATAATCACCAAAACAAGCCCTTTTTATCATTGATCTTGATTTTTCTGTATTTTTTTGACATAATCCAGTTGATTTTCAGTTTTTATTTCTAAATTAATCGTGATGCCCCATTTTTCTTATCTTTTTTTCTAGCCATGACACTTATTTATTAGAAAGTAATTTTATGCAAAACAGTCAAGATAATTCTGTATCCGCTATTGCCAATTCAGTTGACAGCAAGCTCAAGAGTAGTAAAAGTTCTCAAGAAGAGAATCAGAGTAAATCCACTACGCGGGTGATTAAACGCCGAGTAGGTGGTAAAAGTAACGCTGCCAAAGCTGAAACTGATCAAGCTAGTAATTCAAGTGAGAATATGAACGGTCGCTCCAGTGAACGCTCAAGTGAGCACTCCAACGAACGCTCAAGTGAGCACTCCAACGGGCACCCTAGCTACAATGATAGTAATAATTTGGATAACAATGAGAATAAGGAACAGGAAATTATTGTTTCAGGTATTTTGGATAATTCTAAAGAAGGTCATGGAGTACTGCGACCAGAGTTTTCAGAATCAGAACAAGATGTTTATATCTCTAGTTCACAAATTCGTCGTTTACGATTAAAGTCTGGTGACTTGGTCACTGGCCCAGCTCGTCAACCTAAAGACAACGAACGATATTGGGGCTTATTGCGCGTTGACAGTATTAACGGTCGGTCTGTAGAGGAACATCGTCAACTTAATCGTAAGAATTTTTTAAGCTTAACCCCAGTTTTTCCAGATGAACATATTAAATTAGAGATTGGTGCAGAACCATTATCTTTACGTTTGATTGATTTAATTGCGCCAATTGGTAAAGGTCAACGTAGTCTAATAGTCTCTCCGCCAAAAGCTGGCAAAACCACTATTCTTAAAGATGTGGCTTTGGGAGTAGCCACCAACAACCCCGACATTCATTTAATGGCAGTTTTGGTTGGTGAACGCCCAGAAGAGGTAACTGATATCCGTCGCCATATTAAAAAAATCACTAACGGGAAAGGTGAAGTAGCGGCGAGCAACTTTGACGAACCGGCACAGAATCAATGCCGAGTAGCAGAATTAGCTCTTGAGAGAGCCAAACGCCTAGTTGAAGAAGGTCGCGACGTGTTAATTTTACTCGATTCTATTACTCGTTTAGCGCGAGCTTATAACTTGGCCATGCCAACTTCAGGTAGAACCCTATCTGGTGGTTTTGATCCTGCCGCCCTCTTTCCGCCTAAAAAGTTTTTTGGGGCAGCGCGAAATTTTGAAGTACCAGGTTCACTGACGATTATTGGTACTGCTTTGGTGGATACCGGTTCGCGAATGGATGATCTGATTTATGAAGAGTTTAAGGGTACTGGTAATCAAGAATTACATTTAGATCGTGCTCTGGCTGAGAGAAGAATCTATCCCGCCATTGATTTACAGAGATCTGGTACCCGTCGCGATGATCTATTAATTGATCCTGTTGTTTATCAGTCTATAATTACTTTACATCGTATGTTAGATATGCTTGGTAAAGATGAGAGAACAGCGACGGTGATTGAAAAGCTGAAAAGAACTAAATCTAACAAGGAATTTTTAGCCTCGCTCAAAAATGGCTAAAGATTTTTGCCAGAGAAAAACCAAGTTAAAAAGTTAAGCATGTGGAACAGAGATTTATATCATCAGCGCCAACAGGGAAAATTGCAATTTTTGATTAAAGATTTGCAATCTTTTTTACGATTTTTGCGATCTTATGGCAAGATCCGCCTGTATGTAATTTTTGATTTTTTTGAAAAACTTAAAGATGCTCTGGTGAGTGTCTTACACCAAAAACGTGGTAAATATACTCGACCTTTTCTGCATTTCGGGACCATTGCTTTGAGTTTTTTTATGGTTATTTTTGGGCCACGTATATTAAATTCCAATGATGAGACAATGGATAGTCAGTTGGTTTTAGCTACCCCAATTCTAGCAATTAGTACCGCTACTGCTCCTGATTTTTACACTTATCAGGCAGAAGAAGTCCGTCAATATCGAGGCGGAGAGATTATTACTCACGTGGTTGAAGAAGGTGAAACGATTTCTGACATCGCTGAGCGTTATGGTTTGCGCAAGGAAACCATTTTGTGGGCCAATAATTTGACTGAAAAAAGCACCATTAAACCAGGGCAAAGCCTAGAAATTTTGCCGGTCGATGGAGTGAGACACAAAGTGGTGAGGGGAGACACCATTTATTCAATTGGAAAAAAATATGGTCTGACTGGTTCTCAAGTACAGATGATTGTTGACTATCCTTTTAATGAATTTTTGAATGATGAAACTTTTGATTTAGTAGCCGGACAATATCTAATGGTGCCTGAGGGGAGACCCCCAACAGCTGCTGTTTCTCCAATTGCTACCTCCCGCAGCAATTTTGGGGTACTGACTCCAGATGCTGGGACGGTTTCTGCTACTGGTAGCTTTATTTGGCCAGCCAGTGGGGGGATTAGTCAAGGTTATAGTTTCTATCATAAGGCGATTGACATCTCTAATGGTGCTGGTGGGGCAATTTTGGCCGCAGATGCTGGAGTAGTTGCTGTCGCTGGCTGGGTAGATGGTTATGGCTATGGTAATCGAGTGATGATTGATCACGGTAATGGTTTTGTTACGCTCTATGCTCACTTGAGCGTGGTCCAAGTGAGAGTTGGCCAACGAGTGGGTCGAGGCGATGTCATCGGCCAAATGGGCAGTACTGGCCGAAGTACCGGTACACATTTACACTTTGAAATCCGCCAGGGTGGTGCCTTACAAAATCCATTTAATTTTTTAAGATAAGGTAATTTTCATGATAGATCTTGTTACCCTTAAGTTAGCTGCCGGCAACGGTGGTCAAGGAAAGATTTCATTTAGACGCGAAAAATACGTACCCAAGGGTGGGCCAGACGGTGGTGATGGAGGAGATGGGGGATCAATCATTATTAGAGCCACCAAGGCCTTATCCACACTGCGTCCCTATGCTGGTGTTAAAGAAATTGTCGCTGAATCTGGTCAGCCAGGTGCTAAGCGTAAACAGCATGGCCAAAAAGGTGAAGACAGAATTATTGAAGTGCCTGTTGGTACCACAGTTACTTTGTTGGCAGAAAACCACACCAGTGCCTATCGGCGTCAACGTTATGGTTTTGTCAATCAAGACGGAAGTCAGCGCTTGCTACGTTCTGCCGATTTTCAAGCTGGTCAAGTGCCTCCAGGAACTAATATTAAACGCCAACGTTACTTCATTGATTATGAGGTGAGTGATAGCAATTTAGTTTTAGAACCTGATGAATTAGAAGCCCTGCCACAACCAGAAGAACTTTGTCAGTTAATGGAAGATGGTGAAGAATTAGTACTATGTCAGGGAGGTTTTGGTGGGCGAGGTAATAGTCAATTTAAAAGTAGCCAAAAAACTACTCCTAGAGAGGCAGAACATGGTACTTTTGGTGAACAAAAATTGGTAAAACTGGAATTAAGACTATTGGCTGATCTGGCTTTAGTTGGTTTTCCCAATGCTGGTAAAAGCACTTTTTTATCTAAAGTAACGGCGGCCAATCCCAAAATTGCCAATTACCCCTTTACCACGCTTGAGCCGAATTTGGGAATCATGCAATTGCAAAAAGGTGCTCAAGAAATTGTGGTGGCCGATATTCCTGGTTTAATTGAGGGGGCTAATCAGGGCAAGGGTTTGGGTCATGACTTTTTGCGCCATATTGAGAATTGTCAAGCATTAATGTACGTACTGTTTTTAGAAGAAAGTGTTATTTTTGATCAAGCGCTGTCAGCCAAGGATAAAAGTCAATTGCTTTGGGAACAATACCAAAATCTTAACAATGAACTCAAGCAACACAATCCTCAGTTGTTAGAAAAACCTTATTTAGTTACTTTGAATAAAGCTGATTTGTATAGTCAAGCAGAAATTGAACAGTTTCAGGCTGATTTCGCCAAACACAAAATCACTTTATTAGTGTTTAGTGCCATCACGGGTGATGGTTTGACGAAAGTTGTAAAAAATATTGAGAAGCTATTTTTAATAACTAAGACAAGTTTATCGAGTAAGAATTATTGATTATCAATAGTCTCTTCTTCAGGCACTAAACTACTTTCGCGCAACAAATTAGAAGTTTCTTCTTCGTTGAGTAAATCAGACAAGCCAGATTCAGTTGCAGTAGCTGGTTCTAAGCCAGTTTGCTGATTGGTTATGTCTGGTTCTACCTGCTTAGCGGGAGCTGCTGGAGTGGTTAATTCCTCCTGTGGGGTTTGTTGACCCTGCTGGGCTTGTTGAGCTTGTTGAGCTTGTTGGGCTTCAGCTTGAGCTCGCAATTGATCCGCCTCTTCACTAATCGACTCTAGCAAGGTTTTCACAGTGTTGTAATCTTCAAGATTAGTTTCTTGATCAATTAACAATAAGGCTTGCTGTAGAGCGTTTTCTGCTTCCAAGATTTGTTGATTTTTGATGTAGGCCTGGGCTAGATTGTAGTAGGCCACAGGTAAATCTGGTTTGCGTTCAATAGCTTGAATAAAGAAATTGCTAGCCTGTTCCCACTGCTCTAGGCGCATCATGAATTGTCCCAAATTAATTCTCATAAAGGGGTCATTGGGATTAGTCAGAGCGGCTTGAGAAAGTGATTCAAAAGCCAATTGACGAGCATCTTCAGTAACATCAAGTAGTTGCAGATAAATATTGGCTAAAGTTAACCAGTTTTGATAAGAACGGGGCTGCAAAATCGTTGCTGCTTTGGCTTCGGTAATGGCCACATTGATCAATTCAATTACTTGCTCTTGTTCGACTGGAGTAATATCTGTTTTATTTGACAAAGCTACAGCTAATTCCAAAGCACTCGACGCATAAATTCTTCTCCAATCGGCTGAACGACTAGCTAAATTTCTTGATTGTTCTTGTTTAGCAAAAACTTCATTAAATTTTTCTTCACTAGCGGCCTTACTCGCTTGATAGGCGGCAGCATGAGCGGCATAATGCAGACCAATTTGGTAAGTCAAGAAAATTAAACCAGCCATCAATAACACAGAAATGGTGGCAAAAGTATAGCGATTAGCCTTGTTCTCTGGTTGTAGGTTAAAAGGATCAAAAAGATTGTTAAAAGAAAACTTTTTGATTTTATAACTATCTAAATTAGCTGCTAAATAAAAGCTCAGAGCTATGGCTAATAAGGTCAACATCATGGTATTAAGTGGAGAAATAATCTGCCAGATAATAGCTGCAATAATAAAGTACTTGAGACCTGCGGCCTTTTGCTCCTTTTTCACGGTAAGTGTGCGAATAGTTCGAGTAGTGAGAAAAATCCAACTTAAGCAGGCTAATAATCCGCCACTGACAATTAAAGTTAGCGGGAAAACAGTAGCGCTCTCAAAGCTATATTGCCAGACGTTTGAAGTATTAAGCCAAGCTGGTTTGAGTAGGTTGAAAGCTTGACCATAGCTATCAGGACCATAACCAAAAAGGGCACTCCGAGTCACTGCCAGACTTTCTCTAGCGATAGCAATGCTAGCCGATAATGGCATTAAGACGGGACTAGTTTTTTGACCAGGTAAAATGGCATAAACATTAATACCTAAACCTAAAACCAGGGCAGCAATAATAATTTTTTGTGACCAACCTTCTTTGTGCTTTTTGGACAACAAATTAACTAAGATTAAACTAGACAAAAGTTGGATATTTAACAATACCCCACCGGTCAGGCTAAAAGAAAGGTCATTGGCGAATTCAAAAACACTAAGCCGGTTAAAGATTTGGCTGAAGCCAAAGCCAAATAATTGTAGAACTGAATTTAACGCAATAATTAGTCCAGCAAGGTTGAGAACTTTGATTAGTTTTTGACTAAAATCTTGTTTAATCAAAGTTGGAGCAAAAATGACGATCAGCACAAAACTCAAGAAAAACCCGCCCCAACCCACTAGCTGATCATAAGGGTATTGGTGGGTAATTAAAGCACTTAATAAAATACTGCCACCAAATAGGACGAGTGGTAAAACGAGGGGATTAGCACTCAGTAACCATTTTTTTTCTTTAAAACTATTTAATATATAGGCAAATAAAGTGCCAATTGCTAGGGCAAATAGTAATAAGCCCTTACTATTAAAAAAGGGATTATTGATATTGGGAATGACTAAAACCGGGGTGAGAAAGGCGATCAGTAAAACAAAAGCGGTGTAAAGGTTGGTTTTGATATTTTTTGACATATTTCCTAGATGAATTAATTGTTTTTTGTATAAACTTATACTACACTGAACATATAAATAATTCCTATGTTTAATATAGCGAATCTAGCGACAAAAGTGAAGCAGCAATTAGCGCCAAATCCAGAGAAAAAAACCCAAAAAGGGATGACAATGATTGAAGTCTTAATCATAGTAGCCATTCTGCTGATTTTGATGTTGGCTCTGTATCGAACTTTAGGCCGAGATATGGATAAAGCCCGGGATGCTGATCGAAAAAAAGACCTCAAGGAAATCAAGGTGGCTTTCGAGAATTATTATAATGACAATGGTTGCTATCCACCAGAAGGAGCTTTAGACACTTGTGGTGATACAGCGCTAGCTCCTTATCTACCTCAAGTACCTTGTGACGAATTGGGTCATAGTTATCTTTACTTACCAGTAGCTAATGCGCAAGGTGCCAGTTGTGGCGGTTATCGAATATTGACTCAACTTAGTATTCTCCAAGATCCAATGATTGAGCAGGTCGGTTGTCCAAACGGTTGTGGAGGAATACCAGTGGGCATAGATAATCCTGATAGCTACAATTATGGCATTGCTGAGGGGGTGCCACTTGATCAATCAGCTGCATCACCACCTCCAACGGTATCTCCAGAAGAATGTAGTTTATCTAATCCATGTTACTGTTGTAATAATCCGCCTGCCAATTGTAATATTTATGAAGGATGGCCTGGATCATGCAATGGAACTGCTTATTCTTCTAATGAAGAATGCGTTGCAGCCACTGCTTGTACTAATTAATTCTAATTTGATCAACACATTAACAATTAATAAAAGTTATTAAGTCAAAAATCTATGTTGCCAAAATCTAAAAATAACCGTCACGCTTTTACCCTGATTGAATTATTAGTTGTCATGGCTATTATAGCGGTACTGTCTGGTTTAGGTCTCATGGGTTTTGGCACGATCCAAGTGAAATCTCGAGACAGTCGACGCAAACAAGATTTAGCTAGTATCAGTAAGGCTTTGGATACATACTACAATGATTACGGAGTCTATCCAGGTGACACCAACGGCTACATTTGGGGTTGTGGTGTAGATGGAATTCAAGTTTGTAAATGGGGATATCCTTGGCAAGATGACAATGGTACTTTATATATGAGCTCATTACCTCAAGATCCAGCCAGCAATCAACGTTATTTTTATGATCGAGTCAGTGATCATAGTTATTACCTTTTTGCTAGATTGGAAAACAAGTTGGACGGTGATGCAGCAGTGAATGAAGCTGGTGATCCCAGTTTTTATACTGGTTATGTGTGTGATGAAACAAGCTTAGGTTGCAACTATGTCATTATGAGTACGAACCTAACTAATAAGCCAGCGGTCAATTAAAGGACTATTGTTATGTCAAAATTATTTAAAAAGCATTTAACAAAGAAACATCAAGCTTTTACCCTGATCGAATTATTAATTGTGATTGCGGTGATTGGCATTTTGGTGGCGGTAATATTACCCAACTTAATTGGCATGCGTGAGCGAGCCAGGGATACCGTGAGAAAGAATGATGTCAATCAACTTAAAAAAGCTCTCCGTCTGTATTTTGATGACTTTGGTGCCTATCCAAATGATAATGGCAGTGGTTTAATTTGTTGTGACGCTAATCCAAATACCTGTACTAATGTTTGTGGAACTAACTTTGTGGTAAATGGCACTAATTATATGAAAGCTTTGCCAACTGGTTATCATTACGATCGACTCTCAGACATTTATAGATTTATATTAACAATTGAGCTAGAAAATGCCTCAGATCAGGACATTGCAGCCAGCCAAGCTCGTTGTCCAGGCGGATTGGTTACTACTACGACTTATGTAGTTTGTGAGGATTAATTGACTAGCCACCAGTTGAAATAGACATCCTGATCAAGAGCAAAGTCAACCCCGACAGTAAATTGAGCTTCATTTTCCTCAGTAAATTCACTATCAAGCAATTTGTTCTGCACATAAATTACTTGGTTATTGGTAGATCCCAGAGGAGTGATATAAATCATGCTATTATCACTGAGACGAGCAGTTTTGATGCTAACACTGGTTGCACCAGCTGGGATGACTGCTTGACCAGCACTCTTGTTATTGAGATTGGCGGATTCACTAGCCCCTGCAGGTTGTTGTTCAACTTTTAATCCTCCAGTCAGAGACAAATCACCGCTCGCAGACATGGTAGCGATGGGAGTGCCAGATTCGTCAATAAATTCAAAATTACTTTGTTTGATTTCTTCGTTGCCTTCCTCATTAGTAATTGCCTGGGCGAGTTGGACATGAATGCCCTCATTGGGGTTTTCTGCGCTAATCAGATTAGTCAGGAGAGTATCTTTGACTTTTAAATCTTCTTCGACTTCCATAGCACCAGCCACTTTTAGATCACCATTAACTGTTACCAGACCACTTTCGTCTAAGGTCATCAAATTAGCCATTAATGATAATCGACCCCGACCAGCTGGTTGGATCGCCAAATCATTGCTGGTTTCACTCTGGTAGGCGATATAACCGTCGCCCATAGTCAGGCCATTACCTACCAACAAAGTTTGACCAACAGCTAGAGCTTCTTTGATGAGGGCAGAACCATTAACTTCAAAATAACTGTCAATATAAGCACTATAAGCCATAATAATATTAGCTAGGGAAGTAGTGTCGGTGTTGTCTAGAGTTTTATCGCTTGATGAGTCATAGAGATCTGTGCCCATCTCAGTAGCTACTTGTTCTAGATATTCTTCGGTGGTTGATGTGTCATCAGTGATTGAAGCAAGTAGGGTGGCATCAGCTAGTTGAGCAGCAACTGCTTCTTCAAGTCGCTCTTGTAAGCCATTAATAATATCAGCATCAATACTGGTAGTGTGCAGATTATCCGTGCTGATATTTTGCGCATAAAGTTCTCCAGAAACCGAGGCAGTTTGCATTTGGGCGTTGTCAGCTACTAGATTATTAACAGCAACTTCTTCTGCCATTAATTGACCCAAACGACTACTGCCGCTGGCTACTAAATCACCTGCAACTTCTAAGTTTCCCTCAAGTTGAGCATTGCCTTGATTGTCAATACTAGCCATCGTTTCACCTAGATCATTTTCGATGATCAGCTCAGCTAACATAGTGGGCTGAGGATCTGAATCAGTGTCTATGGTAGCGCTTGAAGTGGACTCAATATTATCTTCACTAATATTAATTTCATTATTATTAAAGGCCAACTGCACAACATCTTTAATGTATTGATTGAGGGTTTGGCCACCGACCTCAATTTGATCGGCAACCAACTTCTGAGTGCTGATTAGGGCACTGCTAATACTAGCAATTAAAGAATTTTTGAAATTATTAAACTCAGTAGTCAGTTCGGACTGTGAGGCTTCAAGAATTGTAAGTCTTGACAGTTTAGATTCAAGATCTGCTATCCTGTTTTCGTGATATTTAAGAACACCTAATTCATAAACTGTTATCAAATCATAAAGTACAGCTTCTGGTTCATCATCAACATAGTAAACAAGGCTATTGAGTCCCACACTATCCAATTGTTCTGCAATTACACCGATGCTCGGATTACCAGAATTAATATAATTAAAGGTGACGGGCACTGCATCTAATATTTTCAAATATTCTTCTTCAGACATGGGAACAACATTAGTTTTATATTTTATTGATGACGTTTGCCAATAAACTCTTCCACTGGTAGTGTTGTATCTGAGAGTGGGAAGACTACTACTGTCTTGTGTCACTCCGGTGAGGTAAGGAACCCCAGTTACCCTTAAGGTGCCATTAACATCAAGCGCATATCCTGGAGCAGTTGTCCCAATTCCCACATTACCAAGAGATTTATCTAAATATAAATCATCGGTAAAGAAAGCAATATCTCCATTGCTTGTCGAGTCAGTGCTGAAGTTTAAAATATTGTTGGTAGTATTATAAGAAATTAAACCTTCATCGGTAGTTGAGCTACCAATATGTAGAGTATCTGGTCCTAAATACAAGTCTGCCCAGCGTAGTGAAGTTGAACCTAAAGTATAACTATCATTACTGTTGGGTCCCACGTGACCAGCGACCTGGAGTTTAAAAGAGGAGGGACTGGTGGTACCAATGCCAACATTACCAGTCGTATTAATAGTCATCCGGGTAGTCCCTCCAGTTTCAAACTGTAGATTATAAGCATCATTGGTTCCTAATACCCCAATTGCCCCAAAGCTATTACCTCCTTGAATAAAGGCATAGTCATCAATCACCCCACTTACATTTGACCAAATGGGAGCGCTACTACCTTGAGAAGTAAGTACTTGACCAGTAGTACCAGCACTAGTAAAGGTTAGCGTATTACTAGTTCCGCCATAACCGATCCCTCCTAAAGTAACATTAGAACCAGTGAGTGAGGTGGTAGCTCCTGATCGACCCAGAGTCAGTCCAGTTTGAGTAGTTCCCCCAATAGTTAAACTACCAGCTGCTTTAGTGTCTAGACTACCATTAGCTTGCACTAAGATATTACCATTGACATCTAGTTTGGCACTGGGAGTAGTAGTTCCAATGCCCACATTACCACTGGCATCAATGATAAATGGCGTCGTATCACTAGCTTCATCATCGACTCTCAGTGAACTGGCTATACCTAAGTTTTTAACATAAAGAGGCATAGCTGTTGATGAAGCAAGCGTAGAAGCAGCTAAAATAGCGGGGGCTCCAGTAGCAGTAGAAGCCACATTCTCACCAAAGGTAAAACCGACTTTGTCGGCAGTAGTTAATTGCCAATTCCAGACTTGGGCAAGATCTCCATTATTAATACTGTTAGCACTCAGGGCTGCAGTAATTCCTGACAAAGCAACATTAGTAGCTGCTCCAGCATTAGCCCAAGTGGTAACACCACTGCCATTAGTAGTTAAGACTTGACCACTGGTGCCAGCACTTGTGGGGAGGGTCATTGTCCAGGTTCCTGCTGCAGCGGCTGTTTGTAGGGTGACTAAACCGGAAGTAGAACCAGCGATGCCAAGAGTGCCTGCTTTACCGACGGCACCAAGTTGGAGCAGGGTAGAGGGAGAGGTGTTACCAATGCCAACCTTTCCAGCCGTATCTATGGTCATTTGACTAGTTCCCCCAGTTTCAAATTGTAGATTGTAAGCATCATTTGTTCCTAATATGGCAGTACTAGCAAAGCTATTACCTCCTTGAATAAAGGCATAGTCATCAATTACCCCACTTACATTTGACCAGACAGGAGCGCTACTCCCTTGAGAAATGAGTACTTGACCAGTAGTGCCAGCACTAGTACTAGCTAAACTACTAGCTCCTCTGTAGATCACTCCTCCTGGAGCACTACCAGACAGATTGGCATTAGTGCCACCATAGGTTAAACCCACTGTGCCAAAGCTTGGTGCCCCAGTTCCTCCAGATAACAAAGCTTGACCAGTAGTACCAGCACTAGTAAAGGTTAGCGTATTACTAGTTCCGCCATAACCGATCCCTCCTAAAGTAACATTAGAACCAGTGAGTGAGGTGGTAGCTCCTGATCGACCCAGAGTCAGTCCAGTTTGAGTAGTTCCCCCAATAGTTAAACTACCAACTGCTTTAGTGTCTAGACTACCATTAGCTTGCACTAAGATATTACCATTGACATCTAGTTTAGCGCTGGGTGTAGGAGTGCCAATGCCCACATTACCAGTCGTATCAATGGTCATCCGGGTAGTTCCACCAGTTTCAAATTGTAGATTGTAAGCATCATTGGTTCCTAATACCCCAATTGCCCCAAAGCTAT
>Ga0302237_1002012_pt1 | contig 13102 bp, 11 predicted proteins | sample AAG_UR_Ala_MG_FD_193530 | JGI IMG/M metagenome (GOLD analysis project Ga0302237, IMG submission 193530) | Enriched activated sludge microbial communities from anaerobic digester in WTTP, New Holstein, Wisconsin, United States - AAG_UR_Ala | ecosystem: Engineered > Bioreactor > Anaerobic >... | reverse complement strand
ATGATCCGTATTTAACTACTACAGGAACCCCAAATTACTATGCTTCTCCAACTATCTCTTATACAGCAGGATGCACCGGTCCTCAAGGTCCTGCAGGAACTGCAGGAGTAAAAGGCCGTTCAAGTTCTCAGGGAATTGATGGCGCTCAATCAGCGATGTTTATGAGCTGTGATTTGGGAAATGCGGATCTTCAAATAGGAAATGCTGATGCATTAAGTTTTGCAGCACCTCCTTCACAACCACTTGAAACTGGAAGAGTAGAAAAAGGTGATTATTCAGGACAGGGATTTACCGCTGATACTACGCTATTCAATTCATGGTATACTTGGAAAACTACTTGGAAGATTCTTCCTGATTCTCAACGCCCAATTATGAAACAGGATTTAGTAGTATACTGCTCAAATTGTGGAGCTAAAAGAAAAAAAGCAACTCACAAATTTTGCCCAAATTGCGGCAATCAATTTTAATTAAATAAAGTATCGTCACAAGGTTATATAGAAAAGGGCTTCGGCCCTTTTCGTTTTTAACAAAACTTTATATCACATTTCATATATAAAAATAAACACTTATTTTATGAAGTTAAAAAGTATTGAATGGCGTAATATAGGCCCCTTTGGAAATAAGATGCAATCACTTGAGCTTCCTGATGAAGGAGGACTTTGGATGGTTCTTGGAAAAAATGGAAACGGAAAATCATTTTTTGTTAACTTACCAAAAATTCTTTATTACGGAAGACTTGATCGATTCAAAAAAGATGAAATAGCGAATAGACTTAATAAGCATGGATGGATTAAAGGAGTGGATGAGGCCTCTCCGGGAAATTTCATAACAATCGAAAGAAGCTTTTCACCTTCATCTTTAGATGTTGCAAAAAATGATGATGACATTGGAAAAGCTGGAATCACAGATTATCAAACATATATAGACACAGAAGTCACTGGATTGCCCTATCATATCTTCTCGAACATTATTTCGTTAAGTATTAATGACTTTAAATCCTTCATATCAATGACCCCTCATGATAAACGAGTGATTATTGATAAATTGTTTGCGATGGAAATCATTAACAAGATGAATGAACTTGTTAAGAAAGATCTTCGAGATGTTAGGTTTAATATGGATGTTTTTGATAGAGAAATAATTTCGTTGAAAGCAAACATCGATGTAGCTGTAAAAGAACTTCAAAGATTACAGGAAAAAGTTAATGAAGATAATACTTCAAAAATAGCAAATCTTGCTAAACAACTTGAAGAATACAAACCCAAACTTCAAGAGGGATATGATAAGAAAAAGGAGTGGGAAGGTAAAAAGGATGAAATTGTTAGAGCACAAAATACCTTTATGAAACAAAAGGTTAAGATTATTCATACGATAAATCATATACGAGAAAAGATTGATCTTTTTAATCAAGAAAAATGCCCAACATGTGCAACTCCCTTTAATGATACAAGGTTCGACTTAATTAAGGGCCAACTTCAAGAAGATATTGATATACAAAATAGTAAACTTGATCAATTAAAAAGCGAAGAAACCAAGTACACTACTATGCTTGAAAAAATTAATGAAGGCATAAATAAAATTAATAACTTCATCATTAATGTTCAAACGACCTATCGTACGCTTGAATCGGAAATGAATAAGCTTAAAATGGACAAACCCCAAGAATTTACAAGTATCCAAAATATCATATCTGAAAATACAACAGCTTTAACGACAAAAAGTGAAGAAAAAGTTAAGTATGATGAAGATTACAAATATTTAGCTATTCTTGAACAACTTTATTCAGATACGGGTGTTAAAAAGAAAATTCTTGAAAGTTATCTCCCAACTCTTAATAAAGAAATTGAATATACATTGCATGAACTTCACTTTCCATATAATTTAACATTCAACTCTGAATTTGAGCCCGATATGACTCATTTAGGAATCGAAATTGGTGTTGATACTTTAAGCACAGGTGAAAAGAAAAGAGTTGATTTAGCTGTTCTTATATCAATCATAAGAATGTTAAAACGTAAATATCCTGGGCTTAACATATTCATGTTAGATGAAGTTCTTTCATCAATTGATGGTGATGGTATTTTTGACATCATTGGTTTACTACAAAAAATCTCAAAGGATTTGCAGATGAACATATTTGTTATAAATCATAGCCCGTTACCTATTGAACAATTTGATTATCGAATAGAAATAAATAAAAACGCAGGATTTAGTGATCTAACAGTTGAAAAATTAAATGAAGGAAACGCTGGGGAGTAAATACTCCCCTTTTTTATTTTAGATAAATAAAATAAAAGAACTAATTGTGCGTGCTAAAACTGTTTTAGAAGATTATCAACAACCATTTTCAAACAACCTCAGAAATGGCGCCAATTTGGGTATCAAAGTTTATCCAGCTGGACAATATGAGAGTGCGGATAAGAAAAAGAAAAAACGAAAAAAGAAAGTTGTTGAAGGTAGAGATCAAAACTTTAGAACTCCATTTGCTACTCATAGCGCAATGAGAAATAATCAGTTTAACGCCGATTACCCTTTAAGTAAAATTCAATATGAAGATGCCGATAAGCCTGAAGAAGATGATGAAACATTAGATGAAAAATTTTTAGAAACAAGTGATCCTTTGGGTGATATGGGCATAGGTGGATTTGTTCCTAATGACATTTACCATGAATTTAGAGATGAAGCCGCTCAAAAATGGATAGATCTTTTAAAAAATTCATTTGAAGGAAAAATCGTAAAAGGCACAATGATGAAATGGGGAGGCAGGCATGATTGGAATGAATACAGTATAAAAGTTAAAAAAGTTTTAAACACACTTAAAAGGGACGGATTTAGCCATGAAATCCATCTTCAAGATGAAAATGACAATAATTATACTGTTTTAGGAGAAGATAAAATGTACGTACTTGGTTAAAAATTAAATTAATATATATGAGAAAAAGTATTATGGTCGAAGAATCTTTATATGAATTCGCAAAACGTGGAAGAAAACCCGGGAAAAAGGGTAGAAAATCAAAAGTAGGGCCAAAGGGTATCGATGCTACTGATAAATGGGATGTTCCAGAAGATGAGGATGAAGTAATTGATCCTGATGAATTTGATGTCGATACATCAGATATGGAAACGGCCGAAGAAATTGCCGTTGAGGAAGAAGATATTTTTGATGATCGATTATTCAAAGCACTTCGCAATGAAGTAAAGGTATCTGAACCTTCTCGAAGAATTCTTAAATTTAGATTAAAGGGTGACACTAGCAAATTTCTTCATGGAGTCCCTATGGCTCAAATGGGAAATAACGCGTTTGTTTTTAAGCTTCAAGATGGAAAATTAAAGAAGATCTTCTTAAGAGACATTATTCTTGAACAAGAAAAAGCCGATAACAGAGCAAAAACCGTTAATGAATACTATCCTGAAGCAAACTCTTATAACTGGGTATCTTTTAGCAAACCCGGAGATGATGAACCTCGTAAAAAAAGAGCAAAAGATCACGATTGTCTCGAACATGTTGATAAATATGGAAGATGCACAATATGTGGTAAATGGTATAGACCAAAAGAAGATGATATTTAAGGTATGAGAGCAAAATTTGTAAATGAAGCCAAAGATTCTTATAACTCATTCATAAGAGAAGTTATAAAATATTTACACGATGTAATGCTTTATGATAAAGCAGAAATATATCGTATGATTAGAAAAGCAAAACAATATACTGATTTAGAAAATCATTTTAATGATGGAAATTCTCCGAAAGAAGCTGCAGAAGGAGTTTTGGATATATGGCTTAATGAATAAGATATTTGAGATATGAAACTCGTTAAAGAATCATTATATGAAATAACAAAGGCTGAAGATGATTGGGCAAATGCTCAAATCGATCAATGGCTTGAAAGCCAAAAATCTTCAGAAAGTGATCTTGAAGAATACACCACAAATATTGTGAATGCTATTTGGAAAAGATTAAGAACAAAGTTATCTCCAGAATTTCTTAAAACAACTGGAACTAATAAAAATACTTTGAGAGAATACATTACCAACGTTGATAGTCCTTACGGACTTTATATGAGTGTTCCTGATTATTGGGAAGAAAATATTCCTTGGAGTGAAGCTGCAGATACAATGTTCGATGAAGTTTATCGATCTATAACTGCGCAATATGACGCTATGTAAATGAAATTAGTTAGAGAACATATAAACGAAAAATTTCAAGAAGAAGATGTCGATATTATTCGTAAAATGGGAATAGGAGATCCTGAATTACGAGAAGTATATGATAGTTTAGATATTGTTAATGATATAGCAAAGGGAGAAATTTCTGATTCGTTTGATCTTCGAAATGCTTTTTCTCATGTTAAAAATTTAACAAAATTAATTTATTTAACAATTAAATTTCATGTAGATAAAAAATTTAATTTGAATTTACAATTAACACCAGAACGTAGATTTGAGTATACTCAAGGAAGAGAATTTGGAAAAGCGGATGTTCCACCTTATCAATTTACATTTAAAATGAGTGATGATACAAATGAATTTTATATCTCATTATCTTTGGTGAAAAAGGTAAGAAGAGAAATTATTCGTAAACACATTGAAACTTTAAGTAGATGTAAAACACTGGCTCAAATAGATAAACAATTAGAACGATTAATTACTAAACATAACATAAAAATAACGCCTTAAGATTAAAACTTAAGGCTTTCGTTTACATAAAATCTCTATAAATATTTACATAATGACCATCGAACAATTAAAGTTGAAACTCGATGAATTTCGCCTTACATTCTTTGGCGAAGATTTTGAGTGGCGCAAAGGACAAAAAGAAGCTGTAATTGAAATAGTTGAAGCATATTACAAAGGAATTAAGACTGTGATACTTGACGCTCCCGTAGGATCAGGAAAGTCTATCATAGGAATGGCTGTAGCTTGGATTTTAAATCAAGAGGGCAAAGATGGTTATATTTTAGCTTCAGATATAGCACTTCAAGAACAATATGAAAAAGATTTTAATCGCTCAAATTTTCGTTGGGGTTCAATTAAAGGCATAGACAATTATCTTTGTATAGATAATATGGAAAAGAATTCATTAGGAACGTGTAGAATAAGAAACAAAGTTCCTAAGAGAATGCCTTGTTATGAATCATGTCCTTATTTTACTGCTCGTGAACACGCTTCAAAAACACAAACATCATTATTGAATTATGCTTATTGGTTGATAATGATGAATTATGTGTACGGAAGAATGGGCGAAGATGCTATATTTAAAGCAAGAGATTTTACAATATGTGATGAAGGACACAAATTACTCGATCTTATTCAAAATCATTATTCTCCAAGATTTGATCCTAAAACACTTGAGAAATTAGAAAAACTCACAGATTTCTTTGCTACATACAAAGTTTATAATCACAAAAGCCATCTTAATGATCTTAAAATAAATATCGCAAAACTTTACAAAACAGAGAATCAAGATATATTGCATGAAACACTTCTTGATATTGAAGGTTCTTTTGAGTCATATTTTCCCTCAGTTGATAAATTAAAAGATAAAGTTAACGATGAATATCCTCATGAAGATCCTCCAAAGGAATGGAGAGAAGCACTTTGGCTTTGTGATTGGTTAAAAGATATTCATTGTAAAGTTGAAGATTATAATGACATTATAGAAAAAACTTCAACGAGAAATATCATAAAGAATCCTACAGGTGAAAATGAATTAACTTTCAATTGTTTGCAAGAATCTTATATGATGCATAAATATTTTCATAATTGGACAGGATTCACAGTATTAATGTCAGCAACATTCGCAGATCCATCAAATTATCTTAAAAGTATTGCGCTTAAAGGCGCAAAATACATAAAAATGGATTCATATTTTGATTTTGAAAGATCACCTATTTATTTTTATAATAAGAGAAGAATGACATATACACAAATGGAGGGAAATCTTCCTTGGTTATATGAAACTATTGACGACATTCTTGATAGGCACCCAAAGGAAAATGGTATCATTCATACTGCCTCTTATGATCTTACTCTAAAAATATTCAATGGCATTTCTCGTAAACATAAAAATAGAATCTTAGTTTACAATGGAACTGAAGAAAAACGACAGGTTCTTGAAATACTTAAAGTTAATAAGAATAAAGTTCTTATGGGCCCATCATTGCTTGAAGGATTAGATTTAAAAGATAATTGGAGTCGATTTGCCATATTCGCAAAAGTTCCCTATCTTTCTTTAAGCGATCGTTTTGTTTCTACTAAACTTAAAATAAACCCCGAATGGTATCGATGGAAAGCAATTATCAATATTTTACAAGGCACGGGTAGAAGTGTTAGAAGTGAAAATGATTGGGCAGTAACATATATCTTAGATGCCTCTTTAGCAGATTTAATCCACAATAATCGAAAAGCTTTTCCTCCCGAATTTATGAAACGAATCGTTGTCGTTGAGTGAATAAATAAAACAAAAGCTACCTTTGAAAAAAGTCAAAGAAAATATTTATGAAAAGTTCTCTGATTACAGCGATCCAATTAGAGATATGGGTATTGGGATAGAACATGAAGTAGAAAAATTTGTACGTTCTAAATTTAAACCAGGTGTAAAAGAAGTTACCGATCCTTGGTACAAAATGTTTGTATGCGTCGACTGGCAAAAGCCTGAATTTGTTCAATATTTACTTTCTCGATATTATTATCCAAAAGAAAAAATATGGGACTTCATTAGACATAATCAGCAGAAAAAACCGCCTAATCAAGAAGTTTTAAAGTTGTTAAATGATTATTATCAGAAATTGGATGAAAAATTTATTGAAAAATCTGATCCTATTCGTGATATGAGTATTGGTTTACACCAATTATGGAATAAAGTTAACCAACAATGGCATTCTCCAGAAAAATCATGTGATGAAATTTATGATAAATTTCTTCGTAATTTAATTGGCCCAAAATATCGAGAGCTTTCTGTATACTTAGTAAGAATTCCTTATCATACAATTAAAAAGCTTCAAGAAAATCCGGATTTAATTCCTCAAGAATCATTTGAATTAACTTGTAGCGAAGAAATGAGAGGAAACGAGCCAAAATACGGAAAAAAATTAATTCGAAAATTATCTTCTTATATTTTAGAAAATGTATTTAAACTTGATGTTGATCCTTATATTATCGACGAATCATTGAATGAAAAATTTAAAGAAACATCTGATCCTCTTGAAGATTTAAGCATCGGCGTTAAGCATGAATATGAAAAATGGCTTGATGAATTTAAAGCGTCTCCTCGAGGATTATCCTGGAATTTAAACATTCCGAATAGTCAATTAATGGCTGTTGGCGATCAAGGAAAAACGGAGTTTGTTGATTACCTCATAAATAAATTAGGGGCAAATCCAAATTTTGATAATGTTGCGGCATTAAGATGCGCAGCTTATCAAGAAAACTTTGAAACGGGGGTTGAATTAGTAAAGCATGGCGCGGATTTACGTAAAGCAATTAAACACGCTGATTACTGGAATCATAAAGATACTGTTTTAGCTCTTACAAAAATTGAAGATATGATAAAAGGATCTTTAAATGAAAAATTTGAAGAAGAAGGAGATCCATTACATACTATGGGAATTGGATTAAAGAAAATAGTTATCGATTGGTTAAACGATCATAATAACGTTAAAGTAAAAGACGAGCAAGTTTCAATTACCAAAAATGGCGAAATTGATTTTTCAGGGTATTTACTTTTTATGCATACGCCTAATTTTCCAGATTACATTAAATTCAATCAAATAACAAGGAATTTTGAAATGCACCATAATGAAAATTTTACATCTCTTGAAGGCTTTCCAAAATATGTTGCTGGAAATTTAAAATTTTATAATAACGCAATCAAACCTACAGAAGAAGAAATACGAGAAATTTGTGAAGTTGGTGGAGAAATACAACTAGTAGATGATTGGGCATTTAGACAAAGAAAATCTCGTGAAAAATATAAAAAATTGGGACCTATAAAATCGAGAACCTCACCTGCCATAAATTATAAGGATCCTAAAAGTCCAGAATATAGTCAAAAATATTCTCGAGGATATCACTTATGGAAAATGCTTGAATACATTCAAAAATCAGGAAATCAAGGCAGAAGATATAAAGAAATGGTGAAATTTGATGATAACTTTAAAGGGGTAACACATCCAAGAAGAACATTAAGCACAGGCGTATTTAATTCGTTAAAAAATTATACCGATAGAGACATGAGAAAACTTTATCATCGTTATGTTTTAAATCACTCTGGTCAATTTTATATAGAGTCATATAGAAAATCATTTGATGATGGAATTGATTATTCGCAACCTAAAAAGAATGAAGGAATTGAATTTTAATGAAAAAAGTTCGAGAACATATTGACGAAAAATTTACTCCTGAATCTGATCCAGTGCTTGATATGGGAATTGGCGTAATTCGTGAATTGATCAAAAATTTATGGAAAATACAACACACAGAAACAATAGGAAATATCAGTTTTCGAAATCACCAAGATACTTATTACTTACATATTTCTTACTATGATAATAAAGATGGTGTCGTTCAAAAAGTAAAAGATTTGATAGGCAAAGACAAATTTAAAAATATGGGCGCCATAAAAACAAGTTTTGGTGCATATCAATTTACGGGAATTATCAAGCCAGAATATGTAGAGTTATTTAAGCGCGCATTTACTCCTGACGGGTATATCAAAAAGTTGAATGAAAAATTTGAAGAAACAACCGATCCTATCGAAGATTTGGGCGTAGGAAACAAAAAGAAATTTGAAGATGCGTTTAAAGAATTTGTTCGAAACGCAATGGAAGGATTTTGGTCTTCAATAAGTAAAGTAGAAACAATTAAAGATTCTATTATTTTTAATATTTCTCATGATCCTTATAACGATAATTTTTCAAATAATCGTTATCACGCAATGATTGTATCTGGTCTTGATAAGTATGTTAAAAGAGTGGTGCATCATAGAAGATCGCAATTTACTGATGAATACATGTTTGAATTTAAACCCGAATATCAATATCTTATAGAGGGAATAAAATCGATTCAATATAAAAAGACGTTTTTAAAGGGGAGATTTATTAAAAATCAGCAAATGTACACTTATGAAGCTGAGATTATTTGGAAAGATGTAAATGAAAAATTTAGAGCTGAATCAGATCCTATTCAAGATATGAACATAGGAACTCGTGAAGTATGGAAAAATCTTAAACCTGGCGATGTTTTAAAAGTTGTTAACTGGGTAAATGCGAGTCATCCAGATGATTCAATAGTAAAAATTACACATATTACTCCATTGAATCCTGACCAAATGATAATAAATTATGAAAATTTTTATAATGAAAAGGATTTTTTGAAAAAGGATAAAAAGGGCGGAATTGTTACGCACGGTTGGACCATAACATATGATTTTTTTAAAAATAATCTTCAATTAGTTAGTCATTTAAGAGAAAGATTTACTCCTGAGTCAGATCCTATAAAGGATATGAGAATAGGTATTGATGAAATTGTAAAACAATTTGAAAAAGATTTAGAAAAAGAAAAAGGCGGCATATTTGGATGGGGAAATGATTTTCAATATTATCCTCGAGAAGGGTTTATTAGAATTACTACGACTAACCTTTCAGAAATTGGAGTAATTAGTTTACAAAAAAATTTAGATAAAGTACTTTCTAAATATCCGGGTATTTTTAAAATAACAAGAAAACCGGGATATAAAACTCATGGAAGATATGGATTAACACATAATCGAGATGCCATTATTCGTGTGATGAATAAATAAAATAAAATATCATGGCTTTACATCAAAGATATAACAACGAAAACATTCTCATGAGAGCAGTTATTGCGGGATTGTTAAACATCCTCAATAATAAAATAACTTATGAGCAGGTATGGAGTAACGAAGATATTGAAACAATTCATGTTCCGTGGTTCTATAATATGTCCGGTGATGAAAGATTTATGCAAGATTTTTATACTCATTACGCGCATTGTCTTCCGCCAAAACCTGTTGATGGTAACTTTGATATGATTCCAAGGGGTGTTATAACTTACACAGGATCCACAATTGATTCAGCAAGAATAACTTCGAGATATGTACAAGGAACTTATTTAAAAGAAGTTAACGGACAACTTCAAACAATGCGTTCATTTCTTTATCAGATTCCTTTAAACGTTAATTTTGATGCTGAACTATGGTTTGATACTCAAATAACTTCATTAAAAGTTGAACAGGCGATTCGTGAATTATTCTACAAAACAATTACATTTTATGTTTATTACAAAGGAATGAGAGTTGGTTGTAGTGTCGGTTTTCCTGAAGATCTTACACTTACAAAAAATATTCAATATTCATTTGAATCAGATAATAAAATCAAAATGAATTTTTCTCTTCAGGTAGAAACATATCAACCTGTATTCGATCCAACTACAGAAGTTAATGCTAATGATTATATGACAGGTGTAGGCATGCGTATAATTGATAAACAAATGCCCAAAAATGATGGTATCATAAAAATAACTCCCGAAACGGATTATAGCAACTTAACTATTCCTAAGGGCTGGCCATATTTAATTGAATGGGATTATACAGATGAAAATGCAATAATCAATAAAGTTGATGTTTTATGGGCAGTAGCTGGAGATAACACTCGAAATGTTATTGAAAAAGCTGTTCCTAATCATGAATATTATGTTTGGAATATTCCCGAAAATTTTACAGATTATAAGAGTCCAGTTATTTTATGGAGTGAAGATTCAAGCGTTAAAATTTATCGCGCTCCTCTTGTTACAATATTACCCGATATTAACACAAATGAAATATCCGAATCTTCATTTAATATAGTTGATAGCGGTTATTTTATTGCTCCTCAATCAGATGCATCGGTTAATGTTGTGTTAGAAATGAGAGATTCAGCAAATAGAGTTGTTTATTCCGGTGATGCGTCTCTTTATTTTAATCTCGAAGGAAATAAATTAAAAGAACCTGTTTTGCCTTACGGACCTATTGTATATCCCGGAGATGTATACTCTAAAACAATTGATATATACATTGTTAATTCTGTTACAGCATATAATGATTCTCAGGTGGGACCTGGACAGGCAGAAGCATTCGGAGTTATTAGAAACGTTACGATTGTATAGAAACGGGAAAAAAATTTTTAAAAGGCAATAAATATATAAATAAAATAATTGTGCTAATGAGGGCCAGAAATGTATGTTCATATTACGTATATATCATAACAAACACAATACTTAATAAACAATACGTTGGAAGCCGAATTTGTTATAAAAATAATGTAGAAGATGATATTTATTGGGGGTCAAGCAAAGAATTAAAACAAGATTATAGTATTTACGGAAAAGATAAATTTACAAAGGAAATTTTAGATTATTACGATAATTCACCGGAGATGCTTGATGGAGAAACAGAATACATATTAAAATTTAATACTTTAGCGCCAAACGGATATAATAGATTTTTGCCCAATATAAGAAAAAGTTTTCATATGGCTGGATATAAACCATCTGAAAAAACTCTCATAAAAATGAGAAATTCGCATAAAGGGTTAAAGAAAACTGAAGAAACAAAAAATAAAATTAAAGAAAAACGAAAACAACAAATTTTTTCGGATGAAACAAAAGAAAAAATGCGAAAATCCCACACAGGTTTATCATATTCGCAAGAAACAAAAGACAAAAAACGTAAATCAATGATTGGAAAAAACATAGGAAAAAAATTAACACCAAAACAATTAGAAAAATGAAAATTACTAAGGTTAAATAAATATCATAAACAAAATAATTATCAACGATGATTACTAAAATTAATAATTTAAAAACACAGACAAAGATAGCTGAAGTGCAAGAATTGTGCGAGTCAACGATTGCTGCAATTAGTTCTGCTATTTATAAGGGAGTTACATCAGATGCACAGCTTGAAATAGAAAGATATGCATTAAGTAACTTATTTGAAGGATTGGAAAAATATTCCGATGATAAACTCATTAGAGAATGGCTTTCCAACCAGAAACGTCTTTACACTATTAAGCACTTAGGAATAAGAGGCGCTGTAAATTCATTAATGGAAAAAGAAGGTAGAATTAACCCTACACTTGCAGGTGTTCTTGAAGCGTTTAAAGAAAGACTTGAGCAGGATGTTCCTGAAGTACTTCTTTATGAAGCATTCGTTTCTGCAATGTCAGGATATAATCACCTTCCTGCTGTTCATACAGAGCTTAGTGCTGTAGGTGAAAGAGTTACAAAATACAAAAACGACATTGACATATCAAAGATAATTGCCACTATGAAAGACACTCGCAGCAATTACCTTATTCCACTTATTGAAGATGTTGTAGATAATTATTTGACCGATAAAACTGAACAATCAAAACATATATTAAAAGAAACTTTGATTAAATTTAGTTATGATCCTTTCGTACGTGATCTTCTTAATATTGTTATGTTAGATGCATCTCAGCTTCAACTTGAGTATGCTAATGCAGCGTGTGATATTGAAGAAAAGATCTTCTCACCAATTCTTTATTTAGGAGAAAGCGAAGTATTGTTCAATGTTAAAGGAACTTACTATGTTAAAAAGGGCAACTATATCAGCAAACTTGGAAAAGACGCAGTTACAAAGCTTGATCCACAATTCAAATCACTTTGTGAATCTCTTAATCTTCCTAACGTAGAAGTTACAAAGAAAGACATTACCGTGTATATGGGTGAAGATATGGCCGTATTAAATGAAAACGAAACTTTAATCAACGGCAAAACGTTTACTAAAGATCAAATTAATGAATCTATGACAGCTGCTGCATGGGCAGGTAACGTAGATTTGTATCAATTTGTAAATGTATTAAGAGACAATTTTGATGAAATCGCAGAAATAGATTTCGTTAAAAGAGTTTTCTTGAAAGAAAATGTTAATTATGCTGCAGATGTATTCAAATTAAGAGATAACATCTATATTACAACTTATGACCCAATCAACAACAAAACAACTTTCTATCGTAACATTAATCCTATTCAGGCTGAAAAGATTATGATGGAACATATGAGATTTGATGTATCAAAAACT
>Ga0302237_1002007_pt1 | contig 13121 bp, 5 predicted proteins | sample AAG_UR_Ala_MG_FD_193530 | JGI IMG/M metagenome (GOLD analysis project Ga0302237, IMG submission 193530) | Enriched activated sludge microbial communities from anaerobic digester in WTTP, New Holstein, Wisconsin, United States - AAG_UR_Ala | ecosystem: Engineered > Bioreactor > Anaerobic >... | reverse complement strand
TGAAGAGGGGCGGAAGAGTGGCGGAAGAGTGGCGGAAGAGTGGCGGAAGAGTGGCGGAAGAGTGGCGGAAGAGTGGAAAAAGATAAGGCATAGCGTGACATGGCGTGACATGGCGTGGCATGGCGTGGCATAGCGTGGCATAGCGTGGCATGGCGTGGCATGGCGTGGCATGGCGTGGCATGGCGTGGCATGGCGTGGCATAGTCGAGATGATGATCAGTGATCAGCGGTCAAGCGATGGACTGCCTGGTCGAAGGAAGCCTTGTCCACCACTACCTCGCGGAAAGCAGTCATAGCGGCATTAGCGGCGACTATCTGCGTCGCTAAGCGGTCGCGGACTGAGTCGGAGAGGCAGCCAACCAGCGCTTCCATCGTGATATCACAGTCTTGTCGACGAGCGAGAAGGATCTGACGGCTGAAGGCTGGATCTACTGCCTGTAGGGTCTGTATCAGCGCTCCATACGCGACCACTGCTGCGCGATGAGTGGTAACGAGATCTCCTCCGATAGCTTGCCGACGGAGGGATATGTACTGCTGGCGCGGACTGGCAGTTGCGCGCTTAGCGGCAGTAGCGGCAGATGAGTCAGGGAAGCGACGCATGACCGTCACATACGCATCGGTAGACCGCCGAATGACCGCAGTACGCCGTAATGCCTGCCGAGACTCTGAGTCTATGATCTTCTCCGCTAGACTGCCGACAGGCGTGGATCGATCGTAGCAAGTGCTAATAGCCTTCGCTACAATGCGCTGCGAGATGGCGGAAGATGGCAAGACAGCATCACTTAGCATGCGAGTAGCGTGCTTGAAGCGAGCGCTATGCTCTCTCGCCAGTCCGGTGACGGTATAGTGTGGTCTCATGAGTATGGCCACTGCCTCCTTGATGGCGGCCTTGCCCGCCTTAGCGCTAGCACTACCTGCGCCAACGCCTCCACTAGCGCCGCTAGCGCCGCCAATGCCAGCCGAGCTATCAGCGAGAGAGTCACGATACTGCGTCAACACCTTCTCGAGTCGCGCCACTGCCGCTCCATTGCCGCCTATCGAGTCGGCTCCAGAGCCGCTCACTCGTCTCATCTCATCAGCGATTAGCTCCTCGAAGATGAGGTTAGCCAGCGCCTTCGCCATCTTATCGAGGTAGTATGGCACGTCCAGTCTCCATCCGCTACTCGCTGATGATGGCGAGGGAGTGGCTAATTCAGTCAGTAGCCGCATCCGGTCACTCTTCCGCTTGCCACTGCCACTGCTGCCGCTGCCAATAGCCGCGCTAGCCGTGCTAGCCGCGGAAGAGCGAGGCAGAGACGCGCGTCCGCGAGCATAGAAACCATCAGATGCCGCTTCAGTGTCAGCGATCAAGACATAGCGAGCCACTGCGAACTCAAGCGGTATAAGGTCATGTCTATCCTCCCGACGCAGTCTCTCGACTATGGCTCTCACGTCATTAGCAGCGTGAGGACGATACTTCTGCTGCTTCGAGAAGAGCTTGACCGTCTCCATAGTGGCATTACGGATCATAGACTCGCATCGCTCCATCAGACCGCGCGCCATAGCCAATGTGCCATCATTCTCTCGCAATGCTAGCATCTGCTCGAGCAGAGCGAAGAGGAGGTTGATGACGTAGTCAGGTGTCTCACGCCGAATGATAAGGTAGCCAGTGACTTTGATGTGCTTGCGCTCGAGGAAGAGAGCGACCGCTTCATCTGGCTTGCGGTCATCGAGGTGAGGGTAGAGCAGGTCCAAGCCCATCCGATCGACCTCATTGTGCGTGGTAGGAGCCTTCACGCCCATATACTGCTTCTTCATCGGCGACCAGTAGGCGGTAATGAAGGCTCCATCGCATGACACACCGATGGGCCAGCGACTCACTAGCCCCTCCACGAGAAGAGCGAAGAGATCGTTATGTACGATGAGAGCATGCATGACTGCCTTAGCCCGTCTCAACTCTGCCTCTTCTTCGTTGCGTATGCTGGAGTCGGCGCTAGCCGCAGCCAAGCCGGCGCCAATCGCGGCTGAGCTAGTCGCAGCGGAAGCAATGGCTGGCACGCGATAGTAGTTGGAATCTGTGTCCTGGTAAGTGAGCGAGCTAGGAGGGCAGAGCAGGTAATGCCAGCGCTTGACTCGCTTAGCGCCAGCTCTCTCCGCTATGATCGAGGTATTGATCAGCACTGACCCATCTGCCGCCTTCCATGCATCCTCGCTTACCGCTGCGGTGGCAGTTGCGTCGGCTGCGGTGACTGAGACGAGGCGGAAGCCATATTGAGTGAGTCCATCGCTGCGGCCTGACCCCTCTTCGAGCAAGCGAAGGAAGGCTGGAGTCATGACATAGTCAGGCACGAGGATGGCATGACAGGTGAGGACGCGACGAAGGAACTCAGCGAGTCGGCGTGAGCACCACGTCACAGTCGCTGCCACATCTTGATCGAAGTGAGGGTAGATTGCGTTGTTGCCGGTGCCATACTCGGAATTCATCTCGACCTTAGTGGCATTCTGACGCGAGTTGTAAGTGACCACGTCTGCTTCCAGCTTGGCCTTCTCCGCCTCTAGCTGCCTCCTCTTCGCCGCTTCAGCTTCGCCTTGCGACTGCTGCGACTGCGCTAGACTAGTCGAAGGAGTGGATGGAGCAGTGAGGCACGCCTTCAGTGTCTTTACCCGCTCACCACAGCGTCTCATCTCTGCCTTCATACGGTCTCTCTCCGCTCGCAAGTCGTCCAGCATCATGGCTTGTATCGAGTAATGCTTCACTATCTGACCGTTACCGTCGCGTGGAGACTGCACGAAGTATGTCTTCCATCTCTTGGGCTTGCCAGCGTCGCTAGCCTCCGCCCAGAACTGCTGCACCTCATATACCCATCCCTCTGCCGCAGCCTTGCTCAGCACTTCCGTCTCTTGCTCTCGCGTTAGACCGGCATTGGCTGGCGAGGCAGTGGCAAGAGCGGCGATGAAGCGGTCATGATGAGCGGCAGAGCATAGCCAATACCTCTCTCGACTCTGCCACTCCGGCTCTGGCCCGCAGTATTGGTCGACGAAGGTATCATGACGGAGCAAGACCAGTCCATAGCTCGCTGGATCGGCGATCACGCCAGGCATTACCTTCGCTGATGAGCCGATATTGAAGGCTTCCTTCTGCGCTGGATACTCCGACTTGAAGTCGAGAGAGATGATGAAGTGCTGCAAGCCGGGCGCCAGACTCTTGACGTCACCTCCTCCGATCTTACCCTCCACGCCAGCCACTCGATACTCGCGCGGTGGCAGCTCATCACAGAAGGCAAAGCCGTGCACTCGCGAGTAGCGGACAAGCAATTGCGTGACTCGGCGACCGTCAGCGCGGTGGAAGGAGTCGAGGAGAGTGGTGTAAGACATCGTGGTGAGCTCAAGCATCTCAGTGAAGAAGTTGATCCAGTATAGCAGCAGGTAGGTGGTGCAAGCGTCTACCACGCAGTAGCGTATGATCTCTCTTATGCCCTCTGGTTCATTCTGATCCCACAACTCATACATACGCTTGATCGGCATGTCCATCTTATGCGCATCCTCCGACGTCTCCGGGTCCTTCACTCGATACCAAGCCAGCATCTTCGACAGGCTAGCTCCCTCTTGGAACTCCTTCGGCCGAAGCTTAGCCAAGCGAAGGAAGGCGTCTATCGTGGCTCGCTGTGTGGATGAGGGTCGGTGAAGACCGCTCTTGAAGCCATTATCCATCTTGAAGCGCTCATCGCTGCGGAAGACCACGTCACGCGGCGGGTCGTATTCGGAGAAGGCAGCTACAAATTCCTCGTCTATGCCATGTAGCGATGCGCGGAGATAGAGGTAGCGATTATCGAACTCATCGATATTGAAGCCGGTCACTATTGACACGTGGAGTCTGCCGATGATGGTCGAGAAGACATGGATCATGTCAGCCTCGTCCATGCACTCGATAATGAGTGTCTTATCGAGAGGAGCTGATGGATGATCGCGTGTAATGAGCGCTATGCGCAGCTCTGGCACGTTGCGAGAGAGGCGATAGATGGGCATGCCTATGGTCATGATGCTATCCTCCTCGACCTTAGGGTCGGAGAACTTGTGGCCACGAGTGCGCGAGAGCGCCGTCTCTATATCATATGAGCAGCAGAGCACGTTGCGGAAGAAGTCTTCCTCGATCGTAGCCGGCACTCGCCGCTCTATTGGTGGCAAGGCGCTGCCAAGCGACGGCCGACCGTCACAAGCAGACAAGCCGTAGCAGACACGCACTCCATAGCGATACTTGATCCCCTCTTCGCTTGGATTGAAGCGAGCGTAAGAGCGGATGAGGAGATGGCCGATGAGCGGCAGGTCCTCTTGTGCCATGAAGTGATATGGCATCTCCCTCTCGTCGAGTGAGCCAGTGAAGCGAAGAGGATAGTGATGCTCCTCTTCCGCGTGTCGACGCAAGTCCAAGGCCGCGGCCACAGCGGAGCAGCAGCTAGGCAAGCTACCAGCTATCACCTCCATCATTCCATCTATCTCGTCGCTTGGTCCCTCGCTAGTGGCAGCAGTGGCAGCAGTGGCAGCAGTGGCAGCAGTGGCAGCAGTGGCAGCCGCTGGCCGTCGAAGACGAGTAAGTGTATCCACCGCCATCCAACAGTCGCGAAAGGTCTTCACCGCCGCCGCTGCCACCATCTTCGCGTCGGTCGAGCAGTCGGCAGAGATGCGGAGGAAGGTGCGGTCCATCCCAAACTGGAATGAAGCGAACTCCGGCATAGTCACTACCTCGTATGTGATGTCTCCTTCCAACCTCTTCCGCGATCCAGCGCCAGCGCCAGCGCCAACGCCAACGCCAGCGCGGCCACGACTGGCAGTCGCATGGCGAGAAGAGGCCAAAGCTGTGCTGTAGATCAGGTCGAAGAAGCCACGCGGTCTTACGCCAGCTGGGACCAGCACGAGGAAGGATGGCTTCCATCCTTCGATCCTGACCACCACATGCGTGCGATAGACGAGGCCGAACACGTCAATGCATTGCACTCGCTCCCTTACCATCATTCCAGCCTCCATCGACCTCGCGACGAAGCGGTCCACCGTCAACGGATTGACGAAGAGACCAGTGAATGGCAGTGGTTGGCCAGAGCTGGCGATGGACTCGAACGACTTGGCAGTGGCCGCGTCTAGCGCGGCTGGCGCATCTAATGCACCCAGTGTGGCCGGCGCGGCGGCAAAGCCGTCATTAAGCTCAGCATCAGCCACCTCCAGGAAGCGAGTCAGCTCTTCCGACTGCTCTTCTGCGATAGCATTGCCGACAGCGTGACTGGCATAAGAGGGTATGACTCTACCGCCAAAACTGGCTAGTCTCGTCATAGCCACTCTGAGAATTTGCAACTGTCAAATCAATCACATTTACTGCCATCTACCGCGGTCCATCGCGTGCGACAGCGAGCAATAGCGAGCAATGTGGCAGTCAATCGAGGTGTTGCCGTGGCGTGACTCGCTAACGGGAAGTGGAGCGATCAGACAGATCGCTGAAGCGGGCATAGTCGGCAGAAGCAGTGGCAGAAGCAGTGGCAGAAGCAGTGGCAGAAGCAGCGACGAGAGAGTGGCGAGAGAGGCAGCAGAGTCGCTATTCCTTCACAAGCGCACACCCTACCCCTTCCGAGTTGAGAGCGTGGACGGCTTCGACTACGCAGTCGAAGACAGTGGACAGCCAGAGACAGATCGACAGACAGCTGAGACGCTTCATCGACTCAACTCCTTCGCTATAGCGGTCATCGCCCACCTCGGTCGGATCATAGCCGGCGCAGTAGGTGGAGCTAGTGCGGCGGGAGAGGTGAGCAGTAGCGAGGCAGTCGCAGTCGGAAGAGCAATAGGCAGAGACTTGGGAGTGGATGTGGGTTGGCTGCAGGTGATGTATGACCGGCTTCGCACTCGCTATTCCGTCGATGACATGTATGAAGCAGTCACTCGCGACCCAGACGACACGTCCTATGTGATCAATAACGGAGAGGAGATCCATATGTGTGTCCGCAGTGGCGACTCTAAGGCCGTCCTACTTACCGTCATGACTCACGAGTTAGCGCATATTGCCTCAGCCACTCCCGATCACGACGATGAATTCTGGACCAACTACAGCGTCCTCCAGCGAGTAGTAGCGCGCATGGGCATCGTCCGAGCCAGCGATGTGCCAGCTGATGGAGCAGTCCACTGTCGCAAGATCAGCATTGGAGCCAGAGAGATGCTCTCTCTCGCTGCTGACTACAGCGATAGCGACTCCTATGCAGGCGATGCAGGCGATGCAGGCGATGGCAGAGAAGAACTAGAGTCGTGGCAGCCATCGCCAGAAGACGTCTCCTCTCCCTCGTCAGCCACTCTCTACTCTCCACTCGAGTCCCACTTCGTCTCTCGCTCCAGTCTCGGACAGGTCAGTGATCGGCATCAGCCGCAGCAGCATCCAAGCAGCGAGTGGCAGCAATTCGATAGAGAAGCGCCATCCGGCTATGGTGGAGTGATGGACAAGCCAACTGCTCCCCCGATCGTCTACCGTGGCGAGTATATGACTCGCCGCTTCGCTATCGAAAGAGGTGAGAGTCTGCATGACCCTCTGATGCTCTCCCAGCTCTGATCCTTCTCCGCTAGACAGCCGCTAGACAGCCGCTAGACAGCCGCTAGACAGCCGCTAGACAGCCGCTAGACAGCCGCTAGACAGCCGCTAGACAGCCGCTAGACAGCGAAAAAGAGGGCAAGCCGAGCTAAGCCACGGCAAGCCGAGCTAAGCCACGGCAAGCCGAGCTAAGCCACGACAAGCCACGCTAAGCCACGACAAGCCACGCTAAGCCAAGTCAGCGAGAAGCTGTGATGGGAGGACCGGGCCGCCAGTTGATGGCAGGCATACTCATGAGCGCAAGGCAGCGATTGACCTCGCCGAAGACGTCTTTATCGAGGAAGCTGCCATCTCGTGACGCGGGATGACAGTGCTCTACTTTGTGCAGCGAGCTAAGCGTGGACATGACTCCCTTCGCGTCTCTACCCAGCATCAACGCCACCGACTCGCGAGGAATGAGCTGCAGTGCAGACTGGATCACGCCACTCCACTGAGCGCGATGCGCACCAGACTGTCCCTCGATAGTGGTCAACGAGACGTTTTGCAGCAGCACTCCCTGCTGCAGCCACGATCGATAGTCGCATACGCATGCGTAGTCTGGCTCGATATGGTGATAGCGGATGAGGTTGGCATTGAGGCGCCGAGCCGAGTATGGACAGCGGGAAGAGGGTGAGTGGAAGGCAATACCAGCCGCATCTGCCGCATTGGGATACGGATCCTGCGCTGTGATGATCACTCGCACGTCGACGGGTCGCAACCAGCGCATTGGCTCGAGGATGAGAGCCGGCTGAGGCAAGTAGTTGACTCTCTCGCCTGCCGCAGTCACATGCTTGGCAGCGCGATAGAGATACCTTAGCGTCTTCTCGAACTCTCCGTAGAAGTGGGTAGGCATCGTAGCAGCCGCTGCAGCCGCTGCAGCGGCTGCAGCCGCAGCAGCGGTATCATTGCCACACCTGCGCGCGGGCTGAGCCAGCCACTCCGTCTTCACTCCATCCGTTGCCACTGCCAGCAGCTCTTCGAAGGAGTCATACCTGCTGTAGTTCATTGCTTGCTACTCGCTAGTCGCTAGTCAGTCGCCGGCTTTGACATGTCGAATCCTTCACTTGCACACCCTCTGCCATCTACCGCCATCTACCGCGGCAGCAGCGCGGCAGCAGCGTGGCAGCAGCGCGGCAGCAGCGTGGCAGCAGCGTGGCAGCAGCGTGGCAGAGCCATAAAAAGACGCGTTGATGCTGTCCTTTTGACTCTCTCGAAACTGGCCAAGCCAGCTAGTGAGCCAGCTAGTGAGCTAGTGAGCAAGCATGCAGAGCCAAAGCGAAGAATGGCTGTCTCCTCTCTCCATCACGTTCCATCGCGTAGTGCCGAGTGGCGTGTCGGAGGTGGTGATGAGTTCTATTGCATTCGGGACAGCGGCTGCTAAGCCGACCGCAGCTAAGACAACTGCCGCTAAGCCGACTCCCTTCGATCCATACGCCAGTCGATCGCGGCTAGACCGCGGACAGAGCGAAGAGAAGACGTCGCTACTCAACTATGATGCGAGTCAGTCAGTCAGTCAGCAGCCGGCCATTGCACTCTGGCCCATCTATCGAGTGTGGCAGGTCAAGCAGCTGCTGTCTGCTTACATCGGCTGTCCCTACTCTCACATCTCTCTTCGAGCCGCCTTCGGCGGCTTCGAAGCGGACAAGTCCACTCGACCCACTCTCAGCGGCGGCAAGGCGGCAGCTAGCGGCGGCAAGGCGGCAGCTAGCGGCGGCAAGGCGGCAGCTAGCGGCGGCAAGGCGGCAGCTAGCGGCAGCGATGAGGCAAGTGAGATGCTGATGTCGGCGAAAGAGCTGCCAAGTGAGGTATACCTCTACCTGACTGGCGATTGGAGTGGCAAGGCGGAGCCGGCGCAGCCTCTTCGACTCAGTGAGCGCTTAGCCATCATAGCCTCCTTCATCGAGCGAGAGAGCGTCATGCGCCAGCTAAGCGTGAGCGTGAGCGAGGCTGCTGCTAAGCAGACGGTCTGCTTGCAAGGCTCCATCACTGGCACTCTCCTCGCTGCTTATCCCTCGAGTGGGCTTGCCCGCTTCGAAGCCGCCGAAGGCGGCTCGAGTGGACTTGTCCGTCTCGAAGCCGCCAAAGGCGGCCCGACACTGCCGGCTTCGCGCAAGTCAGCGACCGCAGAGCAGCGACTACTGGATGTAGAGCGTCTCTTCAGCCTACTCCACGTCGATCCCTTCGACCCAAGAGACATGCATCAGCGTGACTGGATGACCATACTCTCGCTTAATGATGGCGAGAGAGTGATGTCGAAGACGCTGCGCACCGCGAGTGAGGTGCCAGAGCGCATTAAGCCCACCACTCCGCATTCACTGACTGCGCTAGTGATAGTGCGGGAGAAGCCGACTACGCTGCACCTCCACTCGTATGTGGTAACCATCACTAGCGACTTCCACATCGCGGTCTCTGCCTACTGGACCGAGTCAGCGGAGACTGGCCGAAAGCAGCTAGTCGCAGCAGCGAGGCAGAGCTATGGCGAGAGGTCGGAGAAGGCATTGCAAGCATTCCTTCGTCGCATCTACGCCTTCTTCGAGGAAGATGTGATGAGGCCAGGCTCGGCCTTGCCCGCCAGACATGAGCTGCAGCGCACCCTATCCATCACTGCCTATCGCGAGTCATACACTACAGAGGCTAAGGCCGGCGCTAAGGCCGGCGCTAAGGCCGGCGCTAAGGCCGGCGCTAAGGCCGGCGCTAAGGCCGGCGCTAAGGCCGGCGCTAAGGATGGCTTCGAGCACTTCAAGGAGCTGGTCATGCGACTCTCTCGCTGCGGCTTGGCTCGCGTCACCTACCTGACTCACTCATCGATCTACTTCCAGACTGCACAGTCGATGTCTGACACGCGTCACTCCACTCTTCGACGCTTCCTCGCCTCACGCTCAACCACCAATGGCTTGACTACCGCCGGCCAGAATGGCGAAGGCGGCGCTGAAGGCGGCGGTGAAGGCGAAGAGAGTGTGCTAGTGGTGGTCGGAGAGCATGCAGAGCAGCGCTTAGTCACGGACCGTCTGGCAGACGCGCAAGCCTTCGTAGCGAAGGGGCCGGAGATGCAGGTCAAGGCTGACATTAGCCGCGCTTCCACTCGAGCAGCAGCTGGAGCGGCGGATAGAGCAGCGGCTAGAGTGGCGGTAGAGATGTTCGTGACCATCTCTGGTTGCGATGGAGACGAGGAGATAGAGAGCAATGGGAGGCTCATCGCCGCGCTAGCCCGCGTCTCCGGCTTCACTCCAGCTAAGGCAGTGTCCGGCGAGTCAGCGATGATGCGAGACTATGCCAATCTCTCGCTGCTCGAACAGATCGATCCGATCCTCTTTGGCTCGCGGCTGCTGCCCGGTGGAGACAGAGTCAACTACTCGAGAGAGTGTCAAGGTGCCGCTCGACATCCAGTTCCCATCTCTATCGATGAGGCAGTGACGCTGCTCAGCGAGGCTAAGGCTGAGGCTAAGCCGAGACCAAGCGTAGCCATCCTCCGCAACGTTACCTATGGCGGACCTCAGGCCTATCGAGCGACAGATGAGTATCCGGTCATCTCCTTCCGACCGACTCCCTTCCAGCGCTACTGCGTGGTCTGCTGCGTGCAGCAGCCAATCGAAGAAAGGTCATTGAAGTGGCAAGAATACAGCTCATGTGCGCAGCGCATGCTCTTCGAACCATTAGCTGACTCATCCTTCGCCTGGCTCGACTCTACAGCAGCGCCAGCGCCGCCGGCAGCGCCGCCAGCGCCGCCAGCAGTAGCGCCAGCGCCATCAGCACCACTCAGCAGAGCAGCAGCTGCTCCGTTGCAGTTCGATGGCACGCCTATAGCAAGCGGAAGACTGGCCAGTCTACCCAAGGGAGTGCGAGAGATGCTCCCATCCACCGCCTTCCTCTACTCACCACCCTCTGTCGACGTGACTAACCTCCATGAGGTGGTCGAGTGGGTGGTTGGCTACTCAGTAGAGCCTCCACAGCAAGTCATGCGCCAATCATCAGACCGGCTTAAGCCAGCTGGCTTCAGCGACACATCATACGATGCTATGGCGGCATATGCCATGCAAGGCGTGCCAGTTGCCTTCCTTCGACTGATCCCTGCCTCGCGGAAGACGTGGCGTGCCTCGCTGCTGGACCTTAGCGAGTTCTATGACGTGCCTCCCTACGTCATCTGCCTCTGGACTGCCTCACCTGACGCTTACCCCGTCTCCTTCCATCCCATCATCGCCCTCGGCGCGGCTGATGGCGCTGCAGACGGAAAGGCAGAGGCTAGACAGGCACCAGGCTGGTGTATGACTAGCGATGACCTCGGTCTAGACATGGTATGGCACGCACGCTTCGCTCTATCGCCAGCGCCAGCGCCAACGACGGAGACTGAGCAAGCCTTAGAGCCAGCAGCCAGCACTCAGCAAGGCTATGCCATGACATGGTCGCTAGATGTGCTCAGCAGCCTACCCGACTACGCAGTGGTGGGTGCTATCACTGCTAATGACTTCTGTTACGCCGTCATACTGCAGCCTCATCTCGCTAAGCAGTCGCAGCAGTCGCAGCAGTCGCAGCAGTCGCAGCAGCAGAAGCGAGAGAATGCATTCCTCGTGCCAGTGAGGCCAGTGCGAGCCAAGGCACTCAAGTCCATCCCTCTCGCCGACGCTCACCTCCCCACCGTCCAGCAGTTGGACGCATTGCTCCGCTCCATCAAGCGAGAGCAGCCGTATAGTGTGTCTATCGTGCGGCAGCTGATAGTGGATGAGACGGGCAAGCTGCGCGCTATAGTCGTGGCTCCAGACGGAGTGACGGTGCATGTCCAACCATCAGCCACTCGTCCCACCTTCTTCGAGTGGCCTCAGCCGTCTGCGAATAGCGCAGTTGCGCCGGCAGTGGGTGCAATAGCCGGTGCAGCGGCGGGTGCAGCGGGCGCAGCAGCGTCGGTAGAGATCAGAGTGGTCACCAGTCGAGTCTATGACATGATATGGGATCGCATCAGACTCTACCTGATCACCAGCGCGCCTACAACGCTTCTTCGAGGTAGCGCAGCGGAGCTGAAGGCGGCAGAGATGTACTTAGCGGAGAAGGTGGTGAGGTATGGCATATACCGCCAACTCATCGCCGCTAATGCAGCAGCTGCCGCAGTGGCAGCTGGCGCTGCGGCCGCTGTCGGAGCTGAAGACCCGCGAGAGAGGTACGTCAGCATCCTGACGAAGGAGTGCAAGCGCTTCATCCGCCTGAGCAGCGATGGCAGTGCGCATATACCGGTCCATCGAGGAGTCATCATCCTCTTCTCAGAGCGCGCAGTGATGACTCCTCGTCTCTTCGCTTCCGTCGTCCAGCGACTCGCTGCCTACTGTCCGAAAAGGTCACAGCTTATACTGCCATTCTTCCGAGGCTTCGGCTCGATATTGCGCCGCAACCACTTGCCGATTGAGGCATGGGAAAAAGTGATAGCGTAAATCGCCTGCTCGCCTGCTCACTCGCTGGCTCGCTCGCTCACAAGCACCCACCACTCTCTCACCGTGCGCTAAGCGATGCAAGTCTACATCAGCCGCGAGTATTGGATGCCCTCCTCCGACTTCGCCTGCCTGCATTGCGGCGGAAAGATCATGTATAGACCGATTCCTATCGGCATCTCCCGCTCCCTAGCCGGCGCTGCAGCCGGCGCTGCAGCCGGCACTGCAGCCGGCTACAGCAGTAGCAGCGGCAGCGGAGAGCCGATAGATGTGTGCGTTGGCTTCTGCTCCTGGCCGTGTGCGCGCACATATGCCGATCATAACTACCCGAGTGACGATACGGAGCAGCTGACGACGCGGATCATGCTCGACTTCAAGAGCTGCCTCAGTCGATACGATGACCCGGATGGATGGCGCTTCCTCCAGCAATACGACCGCTTCTCGCAACTACCGCGCGCTCCACCTCGCCATGCCTTCACTCCCTTCGGCTCACTCACTCCCGATCAGTATAGAGCGAGATGGGTCACCTCCAGTCTCAGTCGAGTCGCCTTCGGCGACTTCGAAGCGGACTGGACCACTCGACCGAGCGCTAGCAGTGGCAGGCAAGCGAGAGACATATATTCCACATCACATGCCTTCGGCATCGCTACTGACGCTGACGACGAGCCAATGCCTGTCTTTCGTCGCGCCTTCACCACTAAGCGCGTGCCGAGCACGCTCACGACTTGGCGACAGCCTCTTCGCTTCCTCCCTTACCAGACTAGCGACTTCTATGCTCTCTCCTCTGCTCCTTCGACTCTTTCGCTCGCTTCAGCTGCTCCTTCGACTCCTTCTCTCGCTTCGGCCGCTTCAGCTGCTTCGACTGCTTCGACTGCTTCGACTGCTTCGACTGCTTCGACTTATCGGTGAAGTAGCTGATGCTCTTTGTAGCCGACACTAGCCGACACTAGCCGACACAAAGATAGCGATGCCGACGGCAATGCGTGGCAATGCGTGGCAATGCGTGGCATGGCGTGGCAATGCGTGGCATGGCGTGGCATGGCGTGGCAATGCGTGGCATGGCGTGGCAATGCGTGGCATGGCGTGGCATGGCGTGGCAATGCGTGGCATGGCGTGGCATAGCGTGGCATA
>Ga0302237_1002005_pt1 | contig 13135 bp, 10 predicted proteins | sample AAG_UR_Ala_MG_FD_193530 | JGI IMG/M metagenome (GOLD analysis project Ga0302237, IMG submission 193530) | Enriched activated sludge microbial communities from anaerobic digester in WTTP, New Holstein, Wisconsin, United States - AAG_UR_Ala | ecosystem: Engineered > Bioreactor > Anaerobic >... | reverse complement strand
GAGTTGATCGCGCGGCGTGGCGTAGCCTGCGATCGCGTGGTGGACACCCAAGTGCCGCAGGATTCGATCTACGCGCTGACTGGCGGCGGGACCAGCCGGTACACCGACACCGACGCCGAGCTGTTCGGCTTGGAGCCCGCCGAAGTGCTCCTGGTCCGCGCGGCGTACGAAACGCTGCTCCACGTCGAGCGGGCCGGCGCCTGGCGACAGCAGCACCAGCGGCTCGCCGCGCTGGTGCGTCTGGCATTTGAATCGGACCGGCGGCGCCGGCGCCTGGACGTGGAAGGAGAGTTGCCATGACCCCCGTGAAGATCGCCATGCTGTCACTGACCCACGGCCACACGCGCAAGTACTACCAGACGTTGCGCGATTCGCCCAAGCTGGATTGGGTTGCCGCGTGCGCTGAAAACGAAGCGGTCGAACGCCTGTTCCGCAGCACGAACCCCGGCGTGCCTTGCTACCGGGACGAGCGGGAGATGTTCGAGCGGCACCCGGACATCGAGGCAGTCGTGCTGGCTTCGGCCAACAGCCGGCATCGGGAGCAGGTGCAAGCTTGTGCGGAACGCGGGATCCACATTCTGTCGATGAAGATTCCCAGTTTCGATCTGACCGAATACGATCGGATGATCGAACTGGTCGAGCGAGCCGGCGTCGTCTGCCAGATCGAGTTGGAGTTGCACTACAACCCCGTGGTGCACCGGGTCATGAAGCTGCTGGGCGACGGCGTCATCGGCCCGCTGCGCGCTGTGGCCGCGACCAACATTACCCTTTCGCCGGTTTGGGCGTTTCCCTGGCAGGGCGTGCCGGAGTTGAGCTACGGACGGCGCGTGCCGCTGGCCCCCGGCAATCCCCGTTTCCGCGGCGGCGCGCTGTGCGATCACCCGCACATCTTCGATCTGATCCGCTGGCTGACCGGCGCCGATTTTCAGACCATTTTCGCCGAGCAAGCGCCGAACTTGCGGGCCGACCTGGAGGTCGAGGACCTACTGTTGGTCAACGGCAAGATGACCGACGGCACGACGTTCCTGCTGGACCCCTCCTGGTCGCGGCTGGAGGAGCGTCTGACCGTGCCCGGGCCGGGTTGGGAGGTGTTTCCCAAACGCATGGAGGTCAACCTGACGTTGCACGGCGAGCAGGGGACTCTGCTGGTCGACTGCTTTGGCCCCAACGTCTACCACAACGGCGCTCCCCACGATCGCTATACTGTACAGTACACCTACTTCGACGAATGGATCGGCCTGGTGGACGAGTTCGTCGATTGCGTGCGAAACGGCAAGACCCCCAAGATCAACCTCCGCTGGCACCGCCGCACGATCGAAGCAATGAACGCATGCTACGAGAGCTTGGAACGTGGGCAGCCGGTGGACGTGTAGGCAGGGATGCGGGCATCGACGAATGCGAGGTGAGCAACTGCCAAGGTCGAATGCGACAGCGATTCGGTGACGCCGACTCCTGAGATACTGACATTGGGGGAACTCAAATCGCTGTTTCACCTGCCGCTGTGGCGCTACGAGCCGAACAGGGGCCGGCCTTGCCGGCTGAAGCAGGCCGGCGATCGGCCGCGGGCCCCGGCCTTGATCGACGAGTTGGAATCGCTCAGCCGCGAGCTGTCGACTCGCGCACCCTCCGAGTCGGCCGTCGACCCGGCCCGACTGGAGAGCGTCTATCTCGAACCGCTGCGCACGACGCTCGTCCCGTCGATGTGTCCGCCGCCGCCCAGGCTGCCGATCTGCTGAAGCTCCGCTTCCGCGTGGAGGACAAACGCGGCGTGGGCAACCACCTGAGCGTCACCTTCTTGGGTCCCGTGCGGCTCCGCGAGGGCGAGTGAGGAGCCGGCGGGAGGCGAGACCCCCGGGATCGGCAAATCAGTGCTGTCGCGGTTTCAAAGTAGCCATCACGCTCCGCGTGATGATCGCAGGCAAGCACCGGACAGTTATTGATTCGCCGCTCCCTGCGCCAACTGCGCCAGCAAGTCCTTGATGCGGACCACGGTCTTGTAGACAAACGCGTTGGCCGGCAGCGTGGGCACGTCGAGTCCCGTGGCGGCGGCCACGCCCAACAGGATGCGTTGATCGCGGAAGGCTTCCAGCGTCTGCAGCTTGGCCTGCAGGTATTGCGGCGTCCAAAAGCCGACGATCTCCAGGAGCACGCGACGCCCGTCGTCGTGTTGCAGGACGAAATCCGGCACGAACGTTTTCTGGCCGCGAAACAGCACCTCGCCTTCGCGGATCAGCCGCCAGCCTTCGCGCGGTTGGTCGCCCCATTTCCGCGCCAGGTTCTCTTCGATCTGCGAATCGAACTCGGCGGGCGGCGGCAGATGGCTGTGCAGGCCGTCGGCCGCGGACAGCTCCAGCGCCAGCGTCCAGCCACTGCGAGGCGTGCGGATCAGGGCCTGCATCCGCCAACTGCGGCAAGCGATCAGCGCGGGCAGGAATTGAGCGAGCTTGACGCCGTAACGGCGGGTCTGACGCATCACGGAAGCGGGTCCGTCCAGCCGGATGCGGTACTGGCCGTCGTCCAGCCGCGTGATGTCGTGCATCAACTGGGCCAGCTTGGCATAGCGGAGGATCGTCTTGAAGTCCTCCTGCGCCCAAATCGTCATGTGTTGGGCATCGTACAACGCCGCTTGCACCTGAGCCACGTTGTAGCGGGCCAGCAGATCCGTGGGCTGCGGATAGCCTTCGAATTGCACCAAGCGATGAAAGTCGATCACGTCGGCAAACAATTCGCGGTCGATCTCCGCCCAGGTGCGGCCCAACTCCTCGGCGATCTCCGCCTTGACTTTGTTTTCCTCGGCTCCGAACAACCGGTCCGCCTGGCGCACCAGCGGATGCTTGGCCGCCGCCCGCCGGAAGACCTCGCGACGCAGCTTGGCCGCCTTGCCGCGGCGGTCGCGCTCGTACGTCGAGACGTCGTCCAGCAGTTTGCACAACGCATCGATCCGGCGCTGCGGGCAATCCTCCTCGTCGGCCAGCAACTGCTGCACCGCGCGGCGCAAGTCGCGCCGCGTGCTGCCGATCCCGTCCCGGTAAACCTGCAGCATGCGTGCGGCGTAGTCCACGTACTGCCGATGCGTGCGGTGTGTAAGCCGGTCCGGATGAATCTTTCCGGCCCGGAAATCGTACTCGGCAATCGCATGCTCTCGTGTCAACATCTCGCACAAGGTCGAAAGGTCGCTAAGTCAAAGAGTCGAAAGGTCAAAAAGTCGAAAAGTCAAAGAGTGAAAGAGTCGAAGAGTCCAGAATCTGAAGAGACGGAGCACCGTCAAATGCCGTCCGCAGGCTCGGTGGGAGTGCCCGAACCGTGCCGGCTTGCCGCGCCGCACAAGCAGACCGTCTGGTCTTTCTTCTCCCCAGGATTCCCCGACTCTTCGACCTTTCGACTCCTTCACTCTTTCACTCCTCACTGGGGTTGCTCCGGCTTGCGGTGGATGGTCCCTCGGTAGGCGTCGCTGGCGCGTCGCTGGCGCGAGCGTTGTTCTTCCTTGGTGTCTGAGCAAACGATTTCGTACAGTCGGGCCTTCGTGTTCCCGCGTTTCCGCAGGATGCGGCCCAGACGCTGCTTGGCCTGGCGACTGGAGGCCGTCCCGCCGATCACCACGGCGACTTTGGCTTCGGGCAGATCAACGCCTTCGTCCAGCACCTGATTGGCGACCAGCGCGCCGTATGTGCCTTGCTCCAGTCCCTGCAGGATCTCCAGCCGTTCCTTCTTACCGCAGTGGTGCAGCAGGCAAGGAATCAAGAACCGGCGGGAGACATCGCGGGCCATCGAGTTGGAGCCGGCAAACACGATGACCGGTTCGCCGACGTGCAGCCGAAACAGATCTTCCAGCACCCGCAATTTGTCCTCCGCCCGGTCTTCAATGGCTTTCTTGGCCCGATAGGCTTTCAACGCCGCCCGTGCCGCAGGCGTCTTGCCGGTCTCCGCGCACAGGTCCTGCCAACTGTACTTGGGGTCGTCCTTGCGGCGCTCGGCCATGTATCGGCGCACGACCGACGACAAGCGATCGTAGCGGGCCTGCTCGCTGGCCGACAGGTGGATCGGAATCCGCACGACTTCGTAGTCGGCCAGCGCCCGGCCTTTCGCGAACGAGATGGGCATCTCGTAGACCACGGGCCCGATCAGCCATTCCAGGTCCAAATGCCGCCCGTCGGACCGTTCCGGCGTGGCGGTCAAACCCAGCCGCCAGGGCGCGGCGCACATCCGCGCCGCGTCCCGCCGCACGTCGCCGGGCAAATGATGGCACTCGTCGAACACGATCAAGCCGAAGCGGTTGCCCAGCTTGTCCATGTGGATGCACGCGCTGTCGTAGGTCGTGACCGAGATGGGCTTCACGCGAAACACGTTGTCGCCGATGATCCCCGCGTCGTACCCCAAGCCGCCCAGGATGCGGCGGTGCCATTGGTACATCAAATCGCGGACCGGCGCGACGATCAGCGTGCTGACCCTGGTTTCGGCCATGATCGACAGCGCGATCTCCGTCTTGCCGGTCCCCGTCGGCATGATGATGCAGCCGCAGCGCGTGGCGAGCCAGGCCGCCAGCGCCTCGCGTTGCTCGGCTCGCAGTTCGGGCAGCCGGACGTGCGGCCAATGAATCGGCCGCCACTGCGGCACCGTGTCCGTCGCGGCGATCTGCTGCCCGGTCAACCGCCGCCGCACCTGGTCGTACTGCAACGCATCGCACCGCCAGGCGTTGACGCGGCTGTCCCAAACCCAAACGGGCGCGTCAAAGGTTCGCTGTACCTCGGCGCGCACCATCCCCTCCAGCATCAAGGTCCCGGCGGCAAAGATCAATTTGGCGTTCATCGAAACTACGATCGGCTTAAACGAACGTGCCAACCTCAGACGTGCGGCGTACACCTGAAGTCACGAAGCGTAGAACCAGACGACGTTGATGAATCGTCCGCATCTCCGCGTTCGTCCGCCATCCCGCGCGGCGGAATCGGAACGGAAGCGGTAAGGCGGTCGAGGGGTATGAGCGGTCTGGCGGCCGGCGAGCCGTTGTCGGCCGTGGCGGCACAGCGGGAGCACGCCCCGCAGCCAACGGCGCGCGGGCTCGAGAATCGCTTCCAAGTGCGGCGGACGAGATAGCCGGCCGCGGCTAGGACGATGGCCAGTGCGAACAGTTGTTGTGCGTCCGGCATGGGATGGGTGCTTGGATTTTGGATTTCAGATTGGAGATTTAAGATTCCAAATTCGAGATTTCAGATTTCAGATTTCAGATTTCAAATTTCAGATTTCAGATTTTCAGGTTTCAGGTTTCAGGTTTCAAATTTCAGATCTCAGATCTCGAATCCCGGTGCTCAGTCCCCAGCGCCAGGATCCAAGGTCAGAGCATTAAGACCTACCCTGCAAACAACATCCCCACCTGATACGCGACCAGCCCTCCCAGGTAAGCCAGCGCCGTCATGTACAAGAACGTGAACGCCGGCCACCACCAGCTGTTCGTTTCGCGGCGGATCACCGCCAGGGTCGCCGCGCATTGGGCGCACAGCGCGAAGAAGACCATGATCGACAGGGCTACGGGCACATTGAACACGCGCCGCTCGGATCCGGGCCACGTCGCCTCCCGCAGCGTCTCGCGCAGCGACGGCGAAGCCACGTTCTGCTGGCCGCCCAACTGGTAAATCACCCCCAGCGTGCTGATCACGACTTCGCGGGCCGGGAACGAGGCGATCACCGCGCAGCCGATCCGCCAGTCCCAGCCCAGCGGCCGCACCAGCGGCGCGATCAGCTTGCCGGCCCGGCCCAAGTAGCTCTGCTCCATACACGCCGCCGCGACTTCGTTGCTGATCCGCTGCTCCAAAGCTTTCTTCTCTGCCGCCTCAGCAAGCTGCTGCAGCGCTCGTTGCGAGTCGCGGGAAATCTGCCCCGGCGCGGGCGTCAGGCGGTCATCGAGTTGCCGCAGTTGGTCGGTGTAGCGGCTGCGAATGGCCTGCTCGACCTGCGGATCGTGCGGAAAATAACCCGCCGCCCAGACCAAGACGGCGACCGCCACGATCAGCGTGCCGGCCTGCTGCACGAACGACCAGCCGCTCTCGCCCACGCGGCCCGCTACCGACCGCAACGACGGCAGCTTGTACGACGGCAGTTCCATTACAAACGACGGCGTCTCGCCCCGCAGCACCGTGCGCCGCAAGACCAGCGCGACGAAAATCGCCACCACGGCGCCGATCAGGTACATGGCCAGCAAGGTGATTCCCTGCAGTCCCAGCCAGCCGCCCAGATAACGCCGGTCCGGGATGAACGCCGCGATCAGCAGCGAGTACACCTGCAGGCGCGCGCTGCAACTCATCAACGGCGCGATCAGAATCGTCACCAGCCGGTCGCGGCGGTTCTCGATCGCCCGCGTGGCCATCACGCCGGGCACCGCACAGGCGAACGAGGACAGTAGCGGGATGAACGATTTGCCGCTCAGGCCGATTCGGGACATGAGCCCGTCCATCAAATACGCGGCGCGGGCCATGTAGCCGCACTCTTCCAGCACCGCCACAAAGCCGAACAGAATCAAGATCTGGGGCAGAAAGACCAGCACGCCGCCCACACCCGCGATCACGCCGTCGACGACCAGCGAGCGCAGCACGCTCTCCGGCATCACGGCGGTGATGCGGTCGCTGAGCGCCCCCATGCCGCGGTCCAGGGCGTCCATCAACGGCGTGGCCCAGGCGAAGATCGACTGGAAGACCAGCAGCATCACCAGAACGAAGATCAGCGTGCCCCACAGCTTGTGCGTCAGCACCATATCCAGACGGTCGCTGAAGGTCACGCGCTGCCGGTCCGAACGGCTCACGGCGCCTTCCAACACCCCGGCCACCCAGTCGTAACGGGCCATGGTCTCGACGGCCGGCGCCGGATAGCCCGCCTCAGCCAACCGCCGGCGGGCGGCCCGGACCGAGGCGAACAGCGCCTCGTCAACGATCGGCGGCCGAGCCTGCTCCAGGTAGCCGCCGACGTCCAGCAGCAGACGTTCCACCAGATATCGCGGCAACGGCGTCTGGCGGCCTCGGTTCGCCTCCCGCGCCAGCCAAGCGACCTGTTCGCCAAACACCTCCGGAAACGGCGCGCTGGCCGACGGCGATGCAGCGCCTACCGCCTTCTGAAGTTCGTCCTTCAGTTCCTCGATCCCGATTCCACGGTGGGCCTGCAGGGGGACGACCGGGATCCGCAGACGCGATCGCAGCAGTTCCACATTCAGGGCCAAGCCGTCTTCATTCGCCAGGTCCATCTTGTTCAGCGCCAAAACGACGGGCCTGCCCAACTCCAGCGTTTGGCTCACCAGGTACAGGTTTCGCTCCAGGTTGCTGGCATCGGCGATGCACAGAATGACGTCCGGAGCAGCCGTCGTGTCGCCGCGGCCCAGCAAGACATCAATGGCGACCATTTCGTCCGGCGAGCGAGGCGCTAGACTATACGTGCCGGGCAGATCGATCAATTCGAACAGCCGGCTACCAATGTCCATCTTGCCGGTCTTCTTTTCGACCGTCACTCCGGGATAGTTGCCGATCCGTTGCCGGACGCCGCACAGCGCGCTAAACAACGTGGACTTGCCTGTGTTGGGATTTCCCAGCAGCGCGACGGTGATCGTCTTTTCGTCGTCAGGCCCTGACATGGTCGGGCATCTTTCCCACCGAGACCCGAAGGAGCAACGAGAGTCATCGGCGGATGGCCGGTCGTACCAGCACCTTCAGGGCATCGTTCGGCCGAAAGCACAATTTGCTGCCTGCTGTGCGAATGATGCAGGGGCTTCCGGATTGCAGCATTTCGATCGTAATCCCTTGACGTAAACCAAGTTCCTGCAGGCGGTGGACTTGTTGAGGATCGCCCAGGACTTGGCCGACCTCTCCGGTCTGACCTGACTTGAGATAACGCAGCGGGATCAACTCGAACATGGCGGGAACCCCTGGCCAGGGCCGTTTCTTGCATAACTGAGACTCGGTCTCACTATCGTCACCGTATCATAACCTGCTTGAACCTGATTGGCAATGCCCGGAAAAAGAAAAGTCGGAATTCGCGTCGCGTCATACTCGAACAACGACTTCGGTGCCCAAGTGGTAATCGGCGGCGGTGTCGGGTAGACTCATCGCTTCCGCGGCTTGGTTGGTATCGTGTTCGCGCGGTTCGCCCCGTCAGAGGCCCGGCTTTCTGAAGAAGCCGGACCTCTTGGGCTGTGGTCGCCTAACGTGTCTAACTCGGAGGAGTACGTCATGAAGTCCAGATCTGCGTCGGCCCTTGTGTTTCTCCTGGTTGCCGTGACCGCCGCTACGTCGGCAGGGGCACAGCCGGCGGCGATGCCGCTGTGCGAGCCCTGGTCGGCCGAGTACGCGGGGGATGACGCGACCGGCGACCATGTGATCGGCCTGTGGCAGTTCAACGCGAGTGCGGAGACCGCCGACGCCTCGAAACATGGACACGCGGCGACGCTGCAGGACGCGAAGATCCATGCCGAGGGCCGGTTCGGCTCTTGCCTGGAGTGCTTTCCCGGCTGGCCCGTGGAGGACAAGGGGCATCGGGCGCAGGTGCCGAACGCGCCGGCGCTCAGCCCCAACGGCGCATTTACGCTGGAGATGTGGATCAAGCCCAAGGAGCAGTTGAACGACACTTACCCGGAATCGTTCCTGCTGGACAAGAAGTACGTGGCCCACGACGACTACCAACTGGTTCTCGGTCCGGCTGCCAAGAACGGCGAACGGCGACTGCACGCCAACCTCGGCTTCGGCAACGATTCGCAGACGTACTATTCGCAGCCCGCGCGGTTCGAGCCCGGAAGCTGGCGGCACGTTGCGTTCACGTATGACGGCGCGGGGGTGGGCCGGTTCTACCTGGACGGCCGCTCCTGGGGCGGAGGCGAGTCTCCCGGCCGCAAGGGCATCAGCGCCGGGCGGCATGCGCTGTCGATCGGCGACCGCATCAGCAGTTACCACCACGGCTTTCCGGGTTTCATCGATCAGGTGCGGATCACGTCCGGCGTGCGCGAGTTCCGCCGCATGAAACTGGAGCAGGTCTCCGACCGCCGCGTGTTCGTGCGCATGGAGCCGGACGCGGGGCTGCAGTTGGCCGTGACCAACCTGCAGCGCGAACCGGCGGCGAAGGCCAAGGTCAGCGTGTCCCTGCCAGGGGTTGGCGACAAGGCGTTCGAACTGACGGACCTCGCCTCCGGCCAGACCCAAGCGATCGAGTACCCGCTCGACACGTCGTTGCGGCCGGACGAGTACGTGTTGACCGCTCAGTTGGAGTTGCCGGAGCCACAGCCGGAAACGCTGGAGGAACGTCTGACCGTCCGCATCGTGCCGCGGCGGCCGCCGTACCAGTTTCCGGTGCTGATGTGGGGCATCTACGGCGGCGTGGATCAGGAGGCCGACCGACTGGAGCGGATCGGCTTCTCGCACGTGCTGGGACTGGGCGCGGATTTCGGGAAAATTTGGGAAGCCAAAGGCGACGAGCCCGTCGCGGCGGCGGAGCCCGAGACCGTGGCCCGAACGAAACGCATGCTGGACGAAGCGCTGGCTCGGGGCCTGACGGTCGTCGCCAGCTTGTCGCCCGGCGCGGCGATGGAGGGCCGCACCGAATTGCTGCGCGTGGACCGCGACGGCAAGCCGTACGCGGGCCGCGACAATGTCTGCGGCTTGCTGCCGCAACTGCAGGACTTCTGCTTCCGCGTCGGCCGGTCGGTGGGGCAGACCTACGGACGGTTTCCCGCCTTTGGCGGAGCGCTGCTGCACACCGAGGTCCGCGATGGGGCCCGGCCGTGCTTTCACCCTCAGGACTTGGAAGCCTTCAAACAGCACGCCGGATTTGACATCCCGAAGGAAGTCGCCGGTTCGCGCGGCGTGGATTACGCGAAACTGGAGGGCTTTCCCGCTTCGCGCGTCATCCCGGACGATCATCCGCTGCTGACCTACTATCGCTGGTACTGGAAAACGGGCGACGGCTGGAACCTGCTCAATTCGCGGCTGCACGAGGGCTTGGCCACGATGGGCCGCCCGGACTTCTGGACGTTTCACGATCCGGCCGTGCGAGTCGCCCGCGTGTACGGCAGCGGCGGGAGCGCGGACGCCATCAGCCAGTGGACGTACTCGTATCCCGATCCGATCCGCATCGGCGTGGCCACCGACGAACTGCTGGCCATGGCCGCCGGCGCAGACCGGCCACAGCAAGTGATGAAGATGACGCAGATCATCTGGTACCGCAGCCAGACGGCGCCCGAGCCGAAGACGCCGGCCGACGCGCTGCCCTATCGGGCTCAGTGGGAAATGGAACAGCCGGATGCGCCGTTCATCACCATCGCGCCGATGCACCTGCGGGAAGCGTTCTGGACCAAGATGGCGCGGCCGATTCGAGGGATCATGTATCACGGTTGGCAATCGCTGGTGCCGTGCGATTCGCCCGGCGGGTACCGGTACACGCACCCGGAGACGCAGCACGAGCTGGCGCGCCTGATCCGGCAGGTAGTCCGACCGCTGGGGCCGACGCTGCTGCAGGTGCCGGCCGTCAAGAGCGACGTGGCGTTCCTGGAGAGCTTCGCATCCGAGATGTTCGCCCGCCGCGGCACGTTCGGCTGGGGCGGCGGCTGGACGGGCGACTGTTACCACGTCCTGCAGTACGCCCATCTGCAGCCGGAGATCGTGTTCGACGAGACGATCGCGGCGCGCGGCTTGGACGGATTCCGCGTGCTGGTGATGCCGGATTGCGACGTCTTGACCGAGACCGTGGCGGCCAAGATCAAAGCGTTTCAGGCTGCCGGCGGCCTGGTCGTGGGCGACGAGCGGACCTGTCCGGCAATCAAGCCGGACATCCTTCTGCCCGTGGTTCAGCGGACGGCCCGGGCGGAGGCCGACAAACAGGCTCTGCAGGCCTGCGCGGCGGAATTGCGGACCAAGCTCGACGCGCGCTACCGCCGCGCGGTGGACACATCGAATCCCGACGTGATCCCCTATCTCCGGCGCAGCGGTCAGACGGACTACGTGTTCCTGGTCAACGATCGCCGCGAGTACGGGCAGTACGTGGGACAGCACGCGCTGGTTATGGAGAACGGATTGCCCGCCAACGCGACCGTGGCGGTCCAGCGTTCCGGCGGCGCGGTCTACGACCTGGTCAACCACCGGCCGGTGGCGGCGCGCGTCGTCGAGGACCGTTTGGGTTTCGCCGCCGCTTTGGGTCCCTGCGACGGCGGGTTGTACATGATCTGTCCGGAACCCATCGCCGCGGTCCGGATCGAGGCGCCGGAGCAGGTCGCGCGGGGGGCCCAGGCGCGCTGTGTGGTCCGGATCGTGGACGCGGACGACCAGCCGCTGGCCGCCGTCGTGCCCGTGGAAGTCCAGGTGCGCGATCCGGAGGGTCGGCTGGCGGAGTACAGCGGGGCGTACGGGGCGGCGGACGGTCAGGTGGAGATCGCGCTGGACATCGCGGCCAACGATCCTTTCGGCGTTTGGCAGATCGAGGTTCGTGATTTGGCGTCCGGCCAGACCGCCAACGCATACTTCCGCGTGGTTGCTCCGTCGCCCTGGCCCCCGGCCAAAGGCCCGATTCCGGCCAAGCTCGCCAAACCGGAACAACCTAAGGGATAGAGATCGGGCTTGGCAATGCCCTTTACGGCGGCGGGTGACTTGGTTACCATAATTTCGTGGTGATAGTGCGAAAATCACGTCCGGCGCACAGCCGCTCCAGCGGATCACAGGATCACCGCAGAGGTGGAATCTCATGACGATTTATCGGCGAATCGAAACTTCCGAAGTTCGCGGCGTCACGGTGGTGAACTTCGTTGAACGGAAGATCCTTGATGCGGCGCAGATCCAGGAGCTGGGCGAAGAACTCCTGCACTTGGTCGACCACGACGGAAACAAGGACGTGCTGTTGGACTTCGACAAGGTCGAATTCCTGTCCAGTGCAGCCCTGAACAAGCTGATCATTCTGGACAAGAAGATCAAAGCCAAATCGGGCCAGCTCAGGTTCTGCAACCTGATGCCAGAAATTCGGGAGGTGTTCGTGATCACCCGGCTGAATCAACTGTTTGACATCGTCGATACTCGCGAGAAAGCGTTGGAAACCCTCAAACGGGCGGCCCCCGCCGCTTCGTAATCCGGCCGGTCATGGACAAACGCATCAAGAAAAAGCTGGATACGGTGAATCAGCGCCTGCAATTGCTCCGACAGGCGTTGGCCGGAGCCAAGCGCCAGAGAGACGAGGCGGGCGAAGTCGAGCGGTTGACCAAACAGATCGCCGACTTGGAAGCCGAAGCCCAGGAACTCAAGGCCAGCAGCGGCGCGAAGTAGGATCCCGCTGCCCTCCCGCCTGCCTTCTGAACCTCGTCGCCAAAGGCAGGTTGCGCGCGTGGTGCCTGAGGATGACCGGCAGGTCCAGCCCGGCCCGTTGAAAACGCGAGGGTGATCAGGCTGTTGCGAGAAGAAGCGGGACAGGTTCGCTTATGTTTGCCGGCAATAAGCGAACCTGTCCCGCTTCTTTTTGCTGTGCGTGTACTTGTAGACGAACATCCCGTTGTTGTTGATCTTCACATTGTCATTGATGCCCTGGCTGGGCCCGTAGCTGCCGCTCACGAAGGCATAACTGCCGGTCGCCATCGCCAAGTTCGAGACGGCGATGCCGGGCTTGCTGGTGTCCGAGGGGCAAACGAAGACCGCTGGCCGCGCGGTGACCGCGCCGGCACTGGTGGTAGGCCAGTTGGCCCCGGCGACCGTGGGCCAGGGACTGTTGTTGAAGTCGAACCGCTCGTAGACGGCCTGCAACTCCAGATAGGGCAGGATCGGTACAAACCCGCTGGTGCCGACCCGCTGATAGTCCGGATTTCCGTTGCGGGGGCCGCTGTTGATCCCGTCGCAGCCCATGCGGCCGGGAGGGCACGTCTTGAACGCCGAGTTGTAATTCTCCAGCCCCAATCCGATCTGCTTCAGATTATTGCTGCAACTCGACCGCCGCGACGATTCGCGTGCGGCCTGAATCGCCGGCAGCAACAACGCTACCAAGATCCCGATGATTGCAATCACCACCAACAATTCGATGGGGGTGAAACCTCGCCATTTCCGGGACGGACGTCTCATGGCACACCTCGCGCGCACGCCGAGCGACGCCGATTGGCTGGCAGGCGGCATCGCTTCAGCAGGAACAATACATCGATAGGGGT
>Ga0302237_1002001_pt1 | contig 13146 bp, 13 predicted proteins | sample AAG_UR_Ala_MG_FD_193530 | JGI IMG/M metagenome (GOLD analysis project Ga0302237, IMG submission 193530) | Enriched activated sludge microbial communities from anaerobic digester in WTTP, New Holstein, Wisconsin, United States - AAG_UR_Ala | ecosystem: Engineered > Bioreactor > Anaerobic >... | reverse complement strand
CGCTGGCTCGGCACGCCAGCGCATGGCTGCGCAACTGGGAGGACCACTCGGAAACGGACTTCGATCTCTTGGGTTTTTTGGCCATCCGATGTCTCCTTGACTTCGATTGTCTGACTTGGGCGGAATCGGCGCCGGTCTTGTTCGCGGCGACCGGATTGCGTCGAAGGGACCGGTGGGCTAACGCCGCACCGTTCTCCGGAGCAAAAACCGGTGGGCTAACGCCGCGCCGTTCGCCGGAGCAAGGCAGTCGATGCACCCACCTACACGACAAACGACCAGACCGGGGAAGGCGCCGCGCTGCTTTGTTTATCGCGCTGCTTTGGCTTTTGCTCAGTACTGGTGCGGGCCGGTGACGATGCGGCCGTCTTCTTCGGCGTGTCAGTCGCTGGCTTTTTGACGCGGTTTTCATCGGCTCGCGGAATCGAAGGCAGTGTCTTCGCCGACGGGCGTCGTCCCCCAGCTGCTGGCCAGAAGCGGAATCGGGTGGCAGGGTATGGGCACTGGCGAGAGGTACGATCGCCTGCGAATGGCAGGAGCTGTTTAACTTGGCCCGCCGCTTCCTCGGGAGTCAGGCCGTGCTCCAAAATCATGTCCAGATACGTGAAGTCGACCAGGGCGCTGGCAGCCCAGTCTGCGTAGGCGGCATAGCCGGAGATGGGAAAGGGCAGCTCCCGGCACAGCGAGCGGGCGAAACCGCCGTCTGAGCCATTTCCCAGGTAGCACGCGGAAAAGTGCAGGACGTCCACGTTGTTCGCGTAGCGGAGAGTCTTGGTCAAGGCATCAGGACGAAGGATTCCCCTATGTCCGCACAGTCCTTCCGGAGTGCCGTGGGTGGCGACGACCAGAACGACCGGCTCGGGGACGCACAAAATTTCCCGGCACCAGCTTTCCAAGTCGGCTTCGCTGGCGAAAAACCGGTGCCGCACCTCCAGTCCCGGCACGCGGGCAAAGAATTCCCGCAGCATGCCGCCGAGCGAGTAGTTCTCTTCTTGGAGTACACGCTGCCAGTGGGCTTCCAGCACCACCAACCATTTCAGGTTCGCCGTGGGAAACACGCGCTGTCCCACCCAGGGTTCCCAGGAACGGGCCCCCGCCACCCGCCATTTCCCGTGAAAGCACCATTGGCTTTCGTCCAACTCGAACCAGCCCTCACCTTGGCTCGTGGGTCCCTGATAACGGAAAGCCAAGCGGCTGGCTTCACCCTGCGTCGTCCCCGTGGTGCCCTGCGCCGCATCAAGAGGCGTTTCGGAAGCGCTAAGCCGGCTGGCCTTGGCTGGAGTCTCCGAACTTCGCAGTTGCCCTTCCAGCGAAGCGCCCCCCTCCTGCAACTCGTAGATCCCGACGACCCGATCCGGCTCTTGAATCAGCCGCAACGGGCCGAACGTCGTATCCCAGACGCCGTCGAAACCACGATACCCGTGCCAGACGCCTTCGTTGCCCGTCTTGTCTTCGCGCCACTGTCCCGAAAACATCCCGTACCGCTGGAGGCGGAACGAACCCGTGCCGCGTGCCTTGGGCTCTCGGTAATCGAACTTCAACACGTCGCTCCGGACCTGGCCCTCGATCTGGCACGGGATGCCTTCGAGGGCTTGATAAACGCCTTTGACGTGCGTCCCAGACTGTTCCAAGTCCATGCGTCCAAAGGTGGTGCACCAGCGGCCGGCGAAATCGTTCACTTTCAACTCCTAGACAAACAAAGGGATTCGAGTCTTCGCGACACTACCACCAAGAACCGGAGTAGCTCACGGAGGCCTTCGGGCATGTGGTTTTGTACGGGCACATGTAGCACTCCCCCAACGCCCAGGCGTCCTGGGTCTTTTCGATTTCTCGAATTTGGCGGTGTGCCCGAACCAGCCGTTGGGTTGCCAAACGCCAGTCGGTCCGTCCCAGTGGGATTCGCGTTCTCTGAAACGCGGGCTTGCGGATGGTGGCCAGGTTGGGCACCCAGCGGTACTCATCCACAAACGCCAGACAGCGGACGGCCTTGTACTGTCGGCGAACGTACTCGCGGTAGAGGACCAGCTGCAGGTCGTCCGCTCCGTTGAACTTCTTGCCCGTCTTGTGGTCCACGACGAAGAACGTTTTGCCGCGGCGGAGGATCAGGTCGACGACGCCGACGCATGGCGGCAGGTCTTCATCCAGCGACAGCACGAACGGCTCTTCCACGCCGACCACTTCGAAGCCCTGGTAGGCGTTCCGCGCGGCGAGCCGAACCGCGTTTTCGACGTCGATCGTCGGGTTTGGGAGCGTTCGGCCGAGAACGTCCAACAAATCGTTTTCGTCAGCCGGTCGGCCCTGGGTCAGATCGCGGTACAAACTCGCGACAACCTCGTGAAACGCCTGCCCCTTGACGAAGTAGTCGGGTTCGGGGCGGGGACGCTGCAGCTTGACGTATTCGAGCAGGTACCGATAGCCGCAGAACTCGACGCAAGTGACTTTGGAGAAACTCAAGTACGGGACTTTTTCCCGATCGAGCGTCTGTGAGAATTCGCCGATCGTGCCCGACCAATCTTCCAGCCGTCTGGCCAACGCCTCGTAATCCGCCATCCTCAGCCCCTCCGATTGATGTTATTTGAACGTAAACCGCTCGATCCGCGAGCAGAATCGCGTCGCGGAGCGGCGCGTCTACGATGCGGCCACGACGCTGACATGCACCGGCGAATTGTCCAGCGTCAGCGCCGAAGCGTGGACGTCGTCGCCCTGGTTGGCCCGGTACTCGTCGCCTTCGCCCACCGAGTCCGCCTTGTGCCAGGGCATGGCCCTGGCCGTTGCCAGCAGCCGCTCGACGTCGGCCGCCTCGGCCTGATCCGGCTCTGTCTGACCTGGTTCGGCGTCTGCTTCCAACGCGTCGAGTACATAACCGCTCAGCAGCCGCTGCCAGACTTTCCGGCACGTGGTCGCCTTGTCGAACAGATCGACAGCGACGACTTTCTTGCCGATGGCCACGGCCAGTCCGCAGGCCCCGTCCACGTACTGCAGCTTTTCCCGGAATTCGGCCACGTTTTTTTCATGGGCTTGGAAGGTATCCGCCATCGCGCTGGTACGTGACGGCGTACCCAAGGCCGACTGCTGGCGTGCGACTTCTTCCCAGACCTTGCCCTGGTCCGAGCGGTGCCCCCGCCTGGCCAGGACCGATCTGCTGACGGAGCTTTTCAGGAAATAACGTAACTTGGACGACGAGTGGCTGCCGCTGGAGCCGAACTTCCGGGACTTGTATCCCCAACGTCCCTGCTCGACGCAGCTCACCGGAATCTTCGTCTTGCTGCGGGCGGCGATCAGCACCGACGTATTCAACACGCGGTTCTGTTTGGCGCCGACCAGTTCCTCGCCTTCCAGGAACAGCACCCGCACGTCGCCCTTGTTCTCGACCAACAAATCGGGCACCGAACCGCTCTCCGAAACCTCTTCCACGGCCACGGAGCCCGACCCGATGCCTTCATCCGAAAGCGTGTACTCGACGGGCGTCATCGACCCGTCGAACAACGGAAACACGGACAGCGTCCTGTAACGGATGGGCTGGCCAACTTGAACCTGGGGGAAACCGACGGACATGACAAGACCTCCTGTGGCTAGAGAATTCTCGCTTTGCCTGAGTGACAGCCGCGCTAATTTGCCGGCGGCGATTCGGATCGGGACGGCCGGCAGAAACTATAAAGAATATACCAAATCTGTAAATGATTAGCAATAGCCTGAAGCATTTCGAGGAATCAGCCCATCCCGAAAAGATGTGCTCCCGGCGCCGCTCAACCCCCGCCTGCCGCCGCGCTGGCGGCAATAACATGCAAGGCAATTAGGTATTCGCTTTTTCGCGCAGAATCTTGGCGGAAAAGTGCCCTAGCGGGCCTGTTTGTTGGGCAGATCTACGTTCACTGGTCCGTCGGCCAGCGGAGCCAGGATTTCAGGCCGTTCAGTTGGTTGAACCCAATGATCCCGTCGTGTTGCAGGCGGCCGACGACGATGCCGGGGGCGATGCCAACGGAGCGGGCGAAACTTTGCACGTCGGCTTCGGTTCTCAAGCTGGCCAACTCGGCGGCCCGCGCCGGCGGGATCAACGTGTTGGCGGCGAACTGGTTGGCTTGTTGTTCACGCGGATCGCTGACCGCATCGACGTCGACGTAGGTCTCTTTCTTGCTGTCCAGCAGCAGGTGGCCGGCTTCGTGAAAAAAGCTGAACCAAAAGCGGTCGTTGCTCTTGCCACGCAGGTTCAGGCCGATCATTGCCTTGCGGGGCGACAGCCATTTGGCCGCGCCGCTGACGGGGGCGCCCTTGATGTCGGGCACCAAGACGACCGCCACACCGGCCTCGGCGCAATGGGCTTGCATGGCGCGGAAGAAGGCGTGCTGGTCCGCGACGGTCAAGGCACGGATCGGCTGCAAGGCCGCCTGGAAGCGTGCGCGGCTGTACGGCTTACAGCGGACGTCGCTCGCAGCCAGTTCACACAGCCGAAGCCAGGTTGCCATCGCGCCCGTCTGGCCTTCGAACGCTGGCGACTTACGAAACGCGAACTGCGGTTTCTGCCAGCCTTCCTTCCAGGCTGCGACGCTGGCCACGCCGAAGAACCGCAGGACTTCCTCCAGAAGGCAGGTCGCATCAGACTGGGCGCGGATCTTGCCCCGCTGGACCAACTCCTTGACGGGAATCGTCTTGAGCCAATCCAGGCTGGCCTGCAAGCGAGTCCGCTCGTCCAGCCTCGCCAGTCGCTCCCGATAGTTCGCTTCCAGGCTGTTCCACATCCGAGCAGGTACGCCGGTGACGCGTTCCAGTCGGATGGCTGTGTCCTGCGTGATCGAGGCGGCACCTTTGATGACTTGATTGATGTGCTTGACCGACAGCCCCGTGCGTTTGGCCAGTTCCCGCTGATCCATGTCTAACGCGTCGATTGTTTCCTGCAGCGTTCGACCGGGCCGGACGGCGAAGTCCGGTTCGTAGGCGTAACGCTCCCGCTGCGATTGCTTGCCGCGTACCATGTTTCCGCTCCTTGGCGGCTGCCAAGAGACAACTCCGTGACTGCGTGGTAGAGCGGACTTCAGTCCGCTCGGGCGGAATGAATTCCGCCCTACGAAGTTCCTCCTCGACAGACGCTCAGTGGTAATCAACAACTTCAAGGATCACGATTTCCATGACCCTCGGCCAATCCAGTCCGCCGCCGGCCTTGGTCGGCACGGGATCATGCGCCGGCTCGAAGACCAACCGCCGAGGATGGACCAAGTCGACAGCGAGTTGGCCCTTGCGGTCCTCCGTCAACTCGTGACATCGTGCCCCCGGCAAAGAACGCATGTCCTGAAGGGTCGCCGCCGCCCCTAGTTCTTCTAGGCGCTGCTGCAATCGCTCGGCACACCGCGGTCCCAGCTTGCCCCGCATTTCCTGTTGCAAGTTGCACAACTTCGCCAACTTGCTGGAGGCGAACGATATCTCCATGATCGGCTCGGCTAACAAAAGAGTTTATGCGTTTAGTAAACCAAAATCAATACTCGAAACATAACTCTCTCCCCGCGCCCCCTCAGAATAACAGATTCTGGGCCGCTCACGAGACTGTTCCGGAATGACAGAGACGCCCGATGACTCATCCACCCAGGAGTTGCTGGCGAACTTCGAAGACTCGTGCCGGGCGGCTCGGCAGAGTTGGCCGTTGCCGTCATCCTTCGACGCGGTTCCCCGGTCCCGCCGGCGGCAGGTTCGGCGGGTCGGTGCCGTTGGCGCGGATCAAGGCGTTCTCCTTCCGGACGAGTTCGTGCTCCCTTCGGCACTGCCACCAAATCAAGGTCTGCCACGGGAAGACGACGCAGACGACGATGGCCAGATAGGCCCAGGCCGCTCCCGTGGGCCCGTGACGGCTGCCAAACCACCAGACGCCAGCGCCGATCAGGAGACTCGCCACCACGCCCAGCAGGAACAGCGGCTCTCGCTTGTGGGCGCGAAGATAGAATGCCTGACAGTTCGGCAGATGGTAGCAGACGATGGCCAGCAGAAACAACGCGGTGGGAAACGGCTCGAGCAGGCGCAGGGCCAATCGGAATTCGCAGGCATACAGCCCCCAGACAGCTAAGCTCAACGCCGCCGCGCCGGCAACGGCGACGGCCAGCGAGATCCATGTCAGGCGGAAGAAGACGCGGTCGAGTTCCCGATAGTCCTGCTTGGCGATCAAACGCCCGAACAGCGGCGTTCGCGCCTGCACCCAGGCCAACGCCACCGCTTGGATGACGGTCACCAGCTGCCATGTCATGCCCATTTGGCCGGCGACCGCGGGACCGTGATAGTCAAACATGACGGGGGTAAACAGCGAAAACGCGAAGTAGCTCACCACGCCGCCGACGGCCAATCGCCACTGCATCGGCCAGAGATCCGTTTTCCAAGACAACTGGGAACTTGTCGAAGCCTGCCGGCAAGATTGAAAAAAGCGGCGATACCGTACCAGAAGCAGCGTCAAATCCCACAACCACCGGCCGGCAGCAGCGGCCACCGCGGTCCAGAGTCCGGCTCCGAGCAAAATACCCGTCCAGACCGCCACGTTGGCCGTCACGGCCCCGTACAGCCGATAGCGGTTAACGATCGCCATCTGGCCGCAGCCCTCCAGCAGCACGGTGAAGGGTAACGACCACAGCAAGCCGGTTTGGATCACGACCAGCCAAACCCAAGGCCCACGCCAGGCGACCTCCGCGCCGGCTTGACGCGACAGAAACAGGTTGCCGCCGGTGCCAACCAGGACGAAAAACAGCAGGGCCGCGACGCCATACCAACGCAGCAGCAGTCGCACCAGGCTTGCCAGCCGCGACAAGGCGTCCACGTCGCCGGCGATTCGACCGCCTTCGTCCAACCGCAGGTGCAGCCACTCGTGGCTGCTGACGTTGATCACGACGATCGAGAAGCCGAGTTCAAAGAAGGTCTGCAACGCCATCAGGCTGGCGAAGGTGTAGTAGAATCCCTGCGTCTCAGGGGTGAAAAACAGGCCGATCAAAACGACGCTGACCGGTCCGGCCAGGAACTGCCAACCCCGCAGGCACAGCGCGTAGAAGACGGCCTGGTCCACTTCCAGGCGATTCACGAAACGGCGTAAGGGGCCGCGTGCGGCAGGTTCGGTCACGGGCAAATCTTCCAGGCAGGATTCGTGGCTCGGCGATCCGCCGCCTCCGACTCGCGCCCGCCGCCCTCGCCGCGGTAACTCAACAGCAGCAACAAGGCGAGACAGGCCCGCAGCACGCGCCGGAGATTGCGGCTCCAAAAGGACCGCCGCGGCCGGGCTCCCGACTCCGGCCCCAGCGTGTAATCCCAGAGGATTTGCCGCCGGCAGGCTCGCCGCCAACGGCGCACGTAATGGTCGGGAAACCGATCGCGGAACTCGGCGGATCGCATCCAATACTCGGCACGGGCGATGATGTCGAGCAGTTTCCGAGGCTGAGCGACACTCTGCCGGCTGGAACTCCCAACCAGCTTGCGAAATTGGGCGACTTCCTCCGCCAAATAGCACACTCCATACTTCAAACCAATGGCCCGGAAGGCGAAGGTGTCCGACCACGATCCCAAATCGGGCCGGTAGCCGCCGGCCTCCTGCAAGGCTTCGCGGCGATAGATCGCCCCCGAACAGGGCGAGTGAGCCGGCAGTTCGACCATCAAGTACTCCTGCAAGAACCGTTGGGGATCGGCGCACAACGGCTCGCGCCAGCGGCGCACGTCGATCCGTCCCATCCGGCGTCCTGCCTCGTCAATCATGCCGATCGCACCAAAGACCAGGCCCGCCTGGGGATACTGCTCGGCCATCTGCACGGCCCGTTGGAAGAATCCGGGCAAGCGGACGTCGTCGGCCGCGGCGGCAAACAGCAACTCGCCGCTCGCTTCCGCGAACAGTCGCTGGTTGGCTGCAATCACTCCGCGATTCCGCTCGTGCCGGATCAGCCGCAGAAACGGGTATTGCTTCAGGTACGGCTCGATGACTTCCAGGCTGTCGTCCGTGGAAGCATCGTCCAGGATCAAAAACTCGTCAGGCGGCCGGGATTGCGCCGCGATGCCCGTGATCGCGTCCGCCAGGTAGCGGGCGTGATTGTAGTTGGGCATCACCACCGACAGCGTGAACGGCTTCATGGCTGTGTTGGGCCAGCGAGTGTAGGATGGGTCTCCGACCCGTCCTGCTTGGAAGGTCCGTCCCGGACGGGTCGGAGACCCGTCCTGCTTGAGGGACTCGCCCGCGGAACGAGTGGAGACAACGCTGCAAATATGGCATAATCCGCCGCAGACAACAAGAAGACAATTCGCGATCCTGCTGGCGGCGACCCTGGGTTTGGCTCTCGCGACCTACGGCGTACGGCGGACGTGCTTCCGGCAATCCGGCGTGTCGGACGTCTTGGACAGAGCGTTGCGCAGGGTCCTGTCCGAGCGTGCGGAGTCCGAACAACGCGATTTGCTGAGGCACTGGTCCCAGGTCGCGGTGTCGCGGTGGGGGGGTGTGAATGAAAACGGCCCGCGCCAAGAACGACCTCACCGCATCGACTACTGGTATTTCAGCGGTCTCCCCCAGCGAGCGGTGAACTCCGCGAGTCCTGCCCACCAACCTGGCAGGAGCCAAGCCCGCAGTGCCTCAGAGAGCGGACCTGCCGGCCTTTTTGTTTGGATCGTAGCGTTCATGGTCCGCCACAGCATGTTTGGGTGAAACGCGCCTGGCCATCGTTTTCTCCACGTCAGCTCCAGACCTCGCCGCTGGCTGCAAGAAGTAAGGGACGAAATGCCGTAGCGAATGTCACACTCGTCGCTCCCGGCGTTCGTCTGGCTTTGAAATGCTGCTGTGCAGAGGAACGCGAAGCGCTGCCACGGAATTACCAGTTTTCGCCGGTAACTCGACAGCCCACCCCCCAACCTGTATTGTGTAACTCGTAACCCGTATCCCGCAACTCGCATCTCGCAGCCCGGTAGGTATGAATCCGCTATGGGACTCTCGAAACCCGCGCTCCGTTTCCTGGTGCGCGAACACCGCCGCCAGCCGCTGCACGGCGCGTGGCTCACGCTCGGCCGACAGTGCCTGTACGCTACGTTCGACGAATTCACTCAAATCTGCCGCGAAGAGGGCGTTGGCCCCCGCGAACTTCCTCACGACTGTTCGCGTCTGACAAACATCCCCTCTTGGCAGGATACGCCGCTGGCCCGCAACACCAGCGACCAGGCCGTGTTGCGAGCGCTCGGAGCCGACGAAGTGCTGGCGCTGGACTATTCTGGCTTCGAGGGGGCGGAATTGGTCCTCGACCTCAATCAGCCGGTTCGTGCCGGACTGCACGGTCGATTCCAGGGAGTCCTGGACTCCGGGACATTGGAACACGTCTTCGACGTGCGTGCGGCGCTGTCGAACGTCGCCCGGATGCTCCGAGTCGGCGGCCGCGTGATCCACATCAGCCCCTGCAACAACTTCGCCAATCACGGGTTCTATCAGTTCAGTCCGGCACTGCTGGCCGATTTCTACCAAGCCAATGCCTTTGCCGAGTTGCAGGTGTACGTCGCGGAGGAAGTAGGCGTCGATTACCAGTCGAGCTTTTGGGACATGTTTCAAATCGATCCGGGCAGTCCGCCGGTGCTGATGAAGTCGCGACGGCGACTGCTGTTGGTGGTCGTCGCTCAGAAGACCGCGACCTCGACGTCGGACCGGGTTCCCCTGCAGGGGTTCTACGCTCAACTGTTCGGTTCGCCGGCCGCAGCGACGCAGGACTCCTCAACGCTGCAGGCTTCAGGCGGGTTGCTCGGCAAGCTGAAACAGGTGCTTCCCGTGCGGGTCAAGAGTTGGGTGCGGCGCTGCCTCTTGCGCGGCCCGGATCAGAAGCCTTGGGGAGCCAAGTACGTGGGCCGATTTCATTAGCAGCGCTGGCCGAGGCCGGGGAGCAGCTGGACAAGGCCGTCGCTAAGCAGCGTCTCGGCAATCTCGACGATGTCGCTTCTTCGGTCCCGCCCATCGACGTCCTATTGGTCATCAATACGCCGAACTCCATCGGAGCGAGCCAACTGAACACACCGAGTGAAGGCGATCCACCGCCTCCCTACTTCGAAAGTCGGGCGATGGCAGTGTTACTCCGTGGTGAGTCGGCACAGGAAGCTTGGGTCATTGTTCCGGTCGGAATTCAGGCAGTCCTGGCGCCCGGCAGCGATTTCTGCACGCCAACTTCAGACGACGCCACTGCTGTTGGAGGAAAGGGACGAAATGCCGTACGGAATGTCACACTTGCCGCCGACGATCCATGCGGCGTCCGGTCAGCTTCGCCGCGCGTAGATCATGCCGCGATTGGTATCCGCCACATCCGTGTAGGCTTCGATCCGATAGCCGGCGTCTTGCAGGCGCGCGACCAGGTTGTCCGACTGACACCGTTTGTGCTCGCTCGCCCTGGTGTGGTATTCGAGAACCAACTTGCCGATCCGGCGAAACCAGGCCGGCGCCAGGCCGTACAGGATTTCGTATTCGGCGCCCTCGCAGTCCAGCTTGAGGAAGTCGCACGCGTCCAGTTGATAACGCTCGAAAACGTCGGGAAGCGTCACGCCCTCCACGTGCTCCTCGCCGCGGGGCCGCCCCGCGAATTCGGCCAGCAGGGAGTGATTACCGGTGCCCTCCGGACTGATATAGACCGTTGCAGAGCAACGCTGCGACGTAACGGCTGCGCGAACCGGGACAACATGTTTCAACCTGTTCAGGCGGATGTTGCGCACGAGCAAGGAGAAGTTCTCTGCCACGGGTTCCAGCGTGATGACCCGACCCCGACTGGCGCAACTTCCCGCCCAGATTGCAAACGCACCTACGTTTCCGCCGACGTCGACGACCGTGTCCGTCGGATTGATCTCAAAGCCAGCGGGGTTATACTGCCGATCGGCGACGACCTCGCGAACAAAGAACTCGTCTGCCGTCAGCCGGCGGACCCGGAATTGGAGCCCTTGGACGCGGATCGTCTTGGTGGGAAGCCCGATCGCAATTTTCGCTTGATCCAGCGTGCGAGCCAGGCGCGTTGGCAAACGGCGTTGCTTGAGCAGCGCTGTCAGGGATCGAGTCAGCCAATTCCCGGATGGTTCCAGGGGCGGAGGCAGCGAAACGAGGGTTGGGTCCACGAGCGTTGCAGCGGGCGAGGGGACGGTCCATGGGTCGAATGCGGCAGCCCCGGGCCGCGATGGGCCTGAAGCCCGGCTTCTCCGAAGAGGCCCGGCTTCTCGATTTCGATTCGATCCGGAATCACGAGGGCGCGAACGTGTCCAAACATTTTCTCATCGGCTCTGGACGCCGTCAAATTTGATGTCACCAAGAAAGACTCGAGTCCTGTTCACGATTGGTTCGATGTCCGGTGGCGGCGCCGAGCGTCAGACGATCAACTACCTGCGGTATTTGGACCGCGAGCGTTACGAGCCGCTGCTGTATCTGCATTACCGCCGCGGTGAATACCTTGCGCTCGTCCCCGACGATGTGCCGGTGATCGCCTTCTGGGATCGCCACCAACCGCCTCGAATCCCGTTGCCGGGCCGAATTTTTTGGTGGCAAGTTCGGGATTTGGCTCAAGTCCTCACTGCCCAACGAATCGACGTGGTGTGTTCCGTCACTTTTCTAGCGACCTTGGTGGCTTACGGCTCCGTTGGCCAAAGAACGACGCCTTGGATCGCCATCGAAATGGCGGACCCCAGGCTCGATTTCCGTCACCAAGTGAAGCGATTTCGCTGCCTGAAGCGCTTGCTGCTGGCGCGGGCCTACCGGCACGCCGACTTTGCCGTCGCAGTTTCCGAAGGCGTGCGTGAAGGGATGCAGCAAACGTACCAGCTATCGCGAGAACACACCCCGGTAGTCCGCAATTTCGTCGATCTTGCAGAAATCGACCGCCTCGCTCGCCAAGCCGGCCCCTGCCCCGAACCGGGTCTGTTTCATGTCGTCACCGTCGGACGCCTAGATGAGCAGAAAGGCCAAATCTATTTGCTTAAGGCCATGAGCCACATGGTGCATCGACGTGGTAGGAAGGATGTCCATCTGAGCATCCTCGGTCAGGGCCCCCTCGAAAAGAACCTGAAGTCGTCCGTCCGTGAAGAAAAGCTTGACGATTACGTGACTTTCGTTGGGTTCCTCAGCAATCCATTTGCCTTCATAGCCCGCTGCCAGTTGTTCTGTTTGCCGTCGATCTATGAAGGACTGCCATTGGCGTTGCTGGAAGGCATGGCATGTCGGGTTCCCGTGCTTGCTACGGATTGCCTGAGCGGTCCGCGAGAAGTGCTGGCCGAAGGTCGGTTCGGCCGACTGGTCGAAACTGGCTCCAGCGAGCATTTGGCCGACGCGATCGAAGATGCCATCGACCATCACCAGGACTGGTTGGCCCTTGTCGAACCAGCCCGAAGACGGATCGAACGCGAATTCTCGGTCGAAAGCGAAATGGCACGGCTCCAGCGTTTGATCGACGCCTCCTTTGAGAGTCGAACCGGCCATGCGATTCAGACACCGCGTCTGTAATACATTTACTCAACTTCCCAGCAAAGCTATTCTTCCCATATTGCCGATATTGTCTCCTGAGAATCCAAAACACAACTCGTCATTTCGTTGTGTACGTCAGCCCATGTCAACTAGCAAGGAGATTTTTACGGTATGCAGGAATCATGCCTTAAGATAAGGACCTTGGTGGATCTGCGAAGTTACGTTCAACAACAACTGTGTGATCAAAACGAATTGGAGGTTGGGGCATTTCAATTGACGGAGCAGGTGCTCGAAAAACGGGGTGACCCGTGTGGTATCTACTTCTGCCTGCACGGTCCGCGCAGCGTCAAGCTGATCGCGATCTGGGAGACCAAATCCAACAGTATCCTGTTTTACGGCTCGACCGGCCAGCGAGTCCACCGGATTCGTTTGGCCAGCGCTCCCATCTGGAATTAGACACTGGATTCATAGACTTTTATTCGTATTCATAGACAAGGAGGTTGCGGGCATGCTGATTCTGTCGAGGAAGGCGGGCGAACGAATCAAATTGGGTGATTCGATTATTCTGACCGTGATGGGGGTTTCGGGGGATAAGGTGCGGGTCGGCATTCAAGCGCCGGCGAACGTCCTGGTGCTGCGGGACGAGTTGAAGCCTTACCACGAGCAGCAGCGCACGTTGAAGCTGCGGGCGGCGGCCTGAACGGCCACGACGACGACGAACACCAAACGCGGCGGGGTCCGTGATC
>Ga0302237_1001997_pt1 | contig 13163 bp, 6 predicted proteins | sample AAG_UR_Ala_MG_FD_193530 | JGI IMG/M metagenome (GOLD analysis project Ga0302237, IMG submission 193530) | Enriched activated sludge microbial communities from anaerobic digester in WTTP, New Holstein, Wisconsin, United States - AAG_UR_Ala | ecosystem: Engineered > Bioreactor > Anaerobic >... | reverse complement strand
ATGTCCGTCAGCAAGTCGCGAGACTCCTGGACATTGCGGCGAAACTCGTCCGGCGTCTGATGGTAAATCCGCCGGTGCCACATGCCGTGCGAACCGATCTCGTGGCCCGCCGCGTGGATCTGCCGCACCAGGTCGGGATAACGCTTGGCCACCCAGCCCAGCACGAAAAACGTGCCATGCACGTGGTGCCGGGCCAACAAGTCCAGGATCCGCTGCGTGTTGGGCACGACGCGGGCCGCACAGTCGTCCCAACTGTCGCGCGAAATGTGCTCCTCGAACGCAGTCACGTGAAAGTAGTCCTCGACGTCCACGGTGAAGATGCCGGGGGGGGTAGTTGCTAGTTGATAGTTGCTAGTTGCTAGTTGATAGTTGCTAGTTGCTAGTTGATAGTTGCTGGTTGCCGGTCGGCCTTGGGTCAGAACTCCAACCCTGACCCCTGCCTTCTGACCCCTGACACCCAGGTCTTCACTGACGACTGACTCTTCATTGACAACTGACAACTGACAACTGACAACTGACTCTTCACTGACTCCTGACTCCTGACTCCTGACTCCTGGCTCCCCGTGCAGCAACTGGGTTACCTGGTCGCGGAGCTGGGCCTGGTCGGCGGGGAGGGTGTCGCCGTATTTCACTAGTGCTTTTCGCAACGCTTCGCTGTGCAGAGCGGCGGGGGTCATGCCGGCACGAGGGTGGCCGTTGCCGATCAGCCGTCCGTGTTCGTCGAACTGGTCGTCCGGCAGTCGCACGATGCGCTGGACGCGCGCCAAGCGGATGGCGTGCGCGCCGCTGATGCCGATGATCCGCAACGAGGTGCAGGCCATCATTCGCAGGTCGAGCCAGAAATTGGCGGTGCGGGCGTATTCCAGGTCCAGCACCTGCTTGCGGCGGACACTGGCCAGGTCCGTGTCGGGCGGCAAGTTGATCTGGGCCAGGCCCGTCACGCCAGGCAGGATGGCCAGCCGATCGGCGTAACCGGGAATCTGGTCGGCCAGCACCCACACGAATTCGGGCCGTTCCGGCCGCGGGCCGACCAGCGACATTTGGCCGAGCAACACGTTGAACAGCTGGGGCAGTTCGTCCAGGTGGACTTTGCGCAACACTCGGCCCACGCGCGTGATGCGCGGGTCGCCCGGTCTGGACCACTGCGCGCCCTCGTCGTTTTCGGCATCCGCGTGCATGGTGCGGATCTTGTAGATCGTGAACACTCGCCCGCCGCGGCCCACACGCCGCTGGCGGTAGATGCCGGGACCGCGGGAGGTGATCCGGACCAGGACCACCAGCAGGCCGATCAGCGGCAGGCCGGGGACCAGCAGCACCAGCGCGGCCGCCGTGTCCAGCAGACGCTTCCAGCGGAAGTAGGGCAAGCGCGGCGGCACGGCACGGGACGCGCAGAGCCTTTCCAAGTCCGGCGTCTGAACTTCCATCGAGCAACGTGGCAGATCCAATTCCGCAGTACTCATGGCAGGGGCCTTTAGTTGCTAGTTGCTAGTTGTTAGTTGCTGCATCTGTAGACCGATCTTCGCAACTAACAAGTGCTTTCCCCACTAGCAACTAACAACTAACAACTAGCTACTAGTCCTGAAACACCTTCCGGTTCAGGGCGGGGATGAAGTCTTGGAGGAACGTTTGGCAGGGGTCGTTTTTTTCCAGGTCGGCGCCGGGGGGGAGCGTAGTGGCGAGCTGGATTTTGTACAGGTACGGCTTGCCGGCATAGGTGAACCGGGGGCTCTCCACCGCGTCCCAGCGGCCGTCGGTGGTCCAGGCATAGAAGACTCGCAAGATGGTTTTCTCGAGCCCTGTCGAGTCGAAGGTGACCGTCCAGAATTCGTTTTCCGTCTCATCTGCGCCGCGCACGGTCGCCAACCGCCGATCGCCACGTTGCTTGAAGTCGCGGCTCGAAAAGCAGACCTCCGGCGTGTGGACCGCGATCGGGCCGGCCGGGCCCAGCAGCAAGGCGACGTTCACCGTCTCGCCCGTGTCCTGGTTCACATAGGAGCGGTTCAGGTAGCCGGCGCACTGGAGCGCCGCCAGTACGGGCTTGGCCAATTCGTGCGATTCGCGAGACTGCCAGCGGCCAAAGGTTGCCGGAAAGCCCGTCAGCCGCTGGGCCGCCGCCGACACGTCCTGGCGCGGCCCCCAACGATGACTGATCCGCCCGTGCAGCACGCCGGCAGCGGCCGTGACACCGATCGCGATCAGAAGCAGGATGTAGGTGGTTAGGCGGGGCATGGGGAGTTGCTAGTTGCTAGTTGTTACTTGCTAGTTGCTAGTTGCTAGTTGTTAGTTGCTAGTTGTTAGTTGCTAGTCACGGGCGCGGATGCTACGCATTAGGGCGGCGAGCATTTTTTCCAGTTCGATGCACTCGCGGATGCGGGTGTTGGCTTTGGTGTGATCGAGAAATTTCGCATCGCGGAACTTGTAGAGCCAGTTTTCGGTTTCGTCAGCTTCGCCCAAGGCGATGTCCAATGAATTCACGAACTTCGCCTGACTGCGGTTGAAGCCTTCCGCAATGTTCGCGCCCACGGAACCTAAGCTTCGCACGGTTTGGTCTACGAGGATGTCCACCGCCCGGCGCCGCGGCAATGTCTCGATGTCCACCAGCAGATCCAAGAAGAGTTGATGAGACCTCCGCCAAACCTCCAAGTCCGTGAAATGATTCACCTTTTGTCTAGACATAACCTGTCTTCGTTCCTTTCTCTAGCAACTAGCAACTAGCAACTAACAACTAGCAACTAACAACTGGCAACTAGCAACTAGCAACTAGCAACTAACAACTAGCAACCAACAACTACTCCCTCAGCAGTTTCTCCAACTCTTCCAGGAGGCGTTCGTCGGTTTCGGTTAGCATTTGGCGGCGGAGGTTTTTGTCCAGGGCGGTTTGGTAGGCGGTGCGGGCTTCGACCACGTCGCCGACTCGCTGCAGGGCCACGGCCAGGTGGAAGTGGTAGCGGGGGTCGGCGCGCGGGGCGGCGGCGGCCTGCTGCAGGATCTTCACGGCGTCCTCCGGGCGGCCGTCGTGGACGAAGACCATGCCCTTGGTGTCCAGCAGCGCGGGCTCCGGACCGGTCAACTGGATTGCCCGTTCGATGTACCGCAGCGCCTCGTCGGCCTTGCCCGGCGATTCCGAGAGCAGCGTGGCCAGGTTGTTCAGCGCCAGCAGGTTTTTGGGGCTGAGCCGCAGCACCGAACGGTACAGGGCCACGGCCTCGTCAGTGCGCCGCTGCAGCACGCGGAAGTTGGCGATGGCCAGCAGCAGGTTCGGGTCTTCCGGGTAGGTGGCCAGCGCTTTGTCCAGCACGCCTTGGCAGGCTTGCAGCTTGTCCTCGCCGGCTTGGGCGGCCACCAGCGCGGTGGCCAGCACGCCGGCCGCGTCCGGCGAATTCGTCTTTTCGGCTTCCTGCCGGCACAACTGGATCGCTTCCGCGTCCTTGCCCTGACCGATCAGCGCATTGGCCAGCAGGGCGTAGCGTTTGGGGTCCAGCGCCACGGCCTTGCGGTACCACGCCTCCGCGGCCTCGTGCAGCTCGTACCGGGAGCACACTCGGCCGGCGGCGGCATACACTTCGGCCCGCTGGGCATCGTCCCCCGTCTCCTTCTCGCGCCGCTGGGCAAACGCTTCGGCCAACGGCGGGATCTCGGCCGTCCGGCCTTGGCGGTCCAGCCAGCGGGCACGGAACATCATGGTCCCCGATTCACCCCCCGCCAGCGTTTCCAGTCGCTGCAGCATGCGGTCGGCCTCGGGCCACAGCGACTGTTCCAGCAGGAAATCGACGTACAGCATCAGGTGCGCCGGTTTCGGCTCGCTCCGCACGCACAGCGTCTCGTACTGCTGGCGAGCCGCCGCCAGCTTGGCCTTGCGCGCGTCGCCCGTCAGGCTCTCGCTCTGCTTGACATACACCCAGGCCAGCAGCAGGTGGTCGCCGTCGGCCCCGGTCCGGCGGTTCTGGACGAGGTCTTCCAGCAGCAGTTGGGCGCGTGCCAGGTCCGGCTTGGTCCGCTGCGTGAGCAGCACGGCTTGCAGCCGCTGGTCCAGGTCGGCCACGCGCTGGTCGTCGCCCGTCTGTTGCAGCAGTCTCATCGCGGCGTCGAAATCGCCTTCGTCGCCGCGTGCGGCCAGCAGGGCGGCCAGGGTGCGCCGGGCGTTGTCGGCGATTTGCCGCGTGGCCTCGTTCCGCTGGGCCAGGTCCACGACGCGCCTCAGCGGCTCTTCCGCGCGGCGGCTGTCGTGCCGCAGCAAAAATGCGGCGAATCGGCTCCAGATGGCGATGCTGTCCGCCGCCAGTTGCGACGCCTGGCGGTAGTTCCGGTCGGCCTGCTGCGTGTCGTCCAGCATCTCGTGGCCCTGGGCCAGCACGAACGCCCGTTCGGCGTCGGACAGCTTGGCTTTTTTCGCCAGCTCCTGCAGCGTCTGGGCCGCCGCCTGGCGCTGATCGGTCCGCATCTGGAAGCTGAACAGGCCGCTCCAGGAGCGGACGTCCTGCGGCGCGACTTCGACCGCCTTGCGGAACGCCTGCTCGGCCTCGGCCTGCTTCTTGTCCAGCAACAGCACCTGCCCGTACCAGACCCACGTCATCGGGTCCTGCGGGCGGCGATCCACGGCTTGCTTGGCCAGCGCCTGGGCGCGGCCCACGTCCTTCATGCCGGTGGCCACGGAGATGGCCAGCGGCGAGAGGCTCTCCGACGCCGGGATCTGTTCGCTCAGCCTTGCCAGGCAATCGTCGGCTTCGGCGAACCGGCCCTGGCGGTACAGCAACGAGACCAGGCGTTCGTAGACGGACAGCCGTTGCTCGCCCTGGCGGATCGCGGTCTGATAGGCCTCGATCGCCTGCTCCGTCTGGCCCCGCACCTCGGCCAGCGAGCCTTGCAGCGTGTGGACGGTGGGCCACGACGGACGCCGCTGCAGCAGCTCGCCCTGCAACTGCTCGGCCTCCTGGAATCGGGGATCTCGCGTCCGCGACAGGCCGTGCAGCAGCCGGCGGGCTCGCACGTACCGCCAGTACGTCCCGTCCGGGCCTTCCATCTCCTGCAGCCGCTGCTCCCACCGTTGGGCGGCCTGCAGGTCGCCGTCGTCCAGGGCCAGTTCCGCCAGCTGGCGAGTGGCGGCCAGGTTCGGCGTGCCGGATTCGGCCAGCGGCGCCAGTTCGCGGCTCGCCTCGTCCAACTTGCCTTCCAGCAACGCGACCTGAGCCAACGCCAGGCGCAGCGCCGTGTGCTCGCCCGCCGGCAGCGCCGTCAGGCCCTCGCGCAGCACTCGCCGGGCGCGATCGTAATCCTTGCGTCCCGCGTACAGCCGGGACGCCACCAATCGCGGCAGGCAGGTGCGGTCGTCCAGCCGCCCGCATTCCGCCAGCGCCCGATCCGCGTCGACCCGCTGCCCCAGCCGTTCGTAGCGCAATGCCAACTCGCCCCAGAACGGCGCCACGTCCGCGTAATGCTGCTCAGCAGCGCGGAGCAGAAGAAGCGGAGAGCGGAGAGCGGAGAGCGGAGAGCGGTGAGCGGAGAGCGGAGAGCCGGAGGAGTCAGGGGTCAGGGGACGGGAGTCAGGGGTCAGGGGACGGGGATCGTTTGTAGTGCCGCCGTCAGGCGGTGTTTTGGCGGGTTGGGAGGCGGGATCGGGGGCGCGCGGATCGGGTTTCGGATCTGAGATTTCAGATTTCAAATTTGAAATTTCAGATTTCGGATCGTCGGATTTCGGATCGTCAGGTTTCGGATCTGAGATTTCAGATTTCAAATTTGAAATTTCAGATTTCGGATCGTCAGATTTCGGATTTGAGATTTCAGATTTCAAATTTGAAATTTCAGATTTCGGATCGTCAGATTTCGGATTTGAGATTTCAGATTTCAAATTTGAAATTTCAGATTTCGGATCGTCAGATTTCGGATCGTCAGATTTCGGATTTGAGATTTCAGATTTCAAATTTGAAATTTCAGATTTCGGATCGTCCGTCTTCCGCCCTCCGTCCTCCGCCCCCCGCTCTTTCTCCCGGGCCAGCGCGTAATCGGCTTGCAGCAGGTCCACGCGCCAGGCGTCGGGCATGGTCTTGCGATAGTCGCCGTTGGCCAGTTGGGCGAGCATTTGTTCCAGCGGGGCCCACTGGCGGCGGTGCGGGGGGAGAGTGGATTGCTGGGCCAGCCAGGCGATTCCCCACTGCAGGCGCAGTTCCGGCAGATCGCGGCGGACCAGGGCTTGTTTGAACAGCTCGGCGGCCCGTTCCGGCTGGTCCGCCCGCAGCCAAGCGGTGGCGGCGGCCACGCGCGCCTGCTCCTGCCGCGGATCGGTTCCGGCGGCGTTCTCGTAAGCCGCGGCGGCCTGGTCCCACAGGCCCAGTTGGGCGTAGCTGTCGCCCAGCAGCAGCCGGGCGCGGAGCCGTTCGTTGGCGTCGGACAGGCCGCTGACGGCGATGGGCCGGGCCAGCGGGATGACCGCCAGCGGCTCGGCTTTCTTCAGATGCACGGCGGCTTGCAACAAGTTGCGGCTGCGGTCCCAGGCGAGCCGGCGAGTGTCGCCCGCAAGACCCTGCTGCCGCGTGGCCTGTTCCAGCCGGCGCAGGGCCTGCTCGGCTTCCGCCACGCGATCGCTGGCGATCAGCTGTTCGGCCAGTCGGGCGTTCAGGGCCGGGTCGGACTCGCCGACCTGTTCCAAGCCCTGCTGCGTGATCTTGATCGCGGCCTCCGTTTCGCCGCGGCTCAGGTACACCTCGCCCAGTCCCAGGTAGGCGATGGCGTTTTTCGGATCCAGCTTGTCCGCGACGCGGCGGTACTGCTTCTCCGCCTCGTCCGTCAGGGCCCGGACCTCGGATTCCGCAGCGCCGCGTTGTCGAGCTGCGGCTGCCGCTTGCTGGTAATGCCGGGCGGCGACCAGGGCCACGTCCACCTGGTCGGTGCCGCACTGCAAGGCCCGCGCCAAGTCGTCCTCCGCGCCCGCCAGCTGATACCGAGACCGGTACTGATAGCGGGCGATGTACGCTTGGGGATCTTCCGGATTGGCCTTCACCAGCTGGTCGAGCACTTCGTCGGCTTTCGCCGTGCGGGCCTGCTCCGTCAGCAGCGTGCGCCGTTGGGCTTGGCTCAGCAGATCCGGTTGCTCGCGGAGCACCGCGGCCCAGGTGGCGGCCAGTTGCACGTCGTGCGGATTGACGGACACGGCCAGCGCCAGCGCCTCGCCGACCGGTGAACCCGTTTTCGGGTCCTTGCCACGCTGGCCCAACAAGGCCTGGCCGTACAGGGCCAGCGCGATCACGCGGCGTGAGGCCGCATCGCCGGCGCGGGCGGCGATCAACTGCCGCGCCTCGCGTTCCGCTTCGGTGAATCGGCCCGATTCCAGCAGCAGCTCCGACACGCGGCGCCGCAATCCCGCCAGTTCCTCGTCGGGCGCCACGCCGATCGCCTGATAGTACAAGTCGATCGCACGCTGGCGCCGCACCGGGTCGGTCGCCGACTTGTCGAAATGCCGGGCCAAGCGGATGCGGGCCTGGGCGTCGTCCGGGCGAATCTGCAAGTAGCGAAAGACATAATCGGCCGCCGCCCGCCAGTCGGAATCCTGGGCCAGCGCGTCCGCGCGAGCCATCAGCGCCGTGGCGATCCGCCGCAGCTGGAAGCTGTGCCAGTAATACCCGCAGGGCACGACCACCGCCAGCACGAGCAGCGTCCGGGCCAACAGCCGCAGATTCACCACGCGCACCATCGGCGCAGCCGGGGCCGGAGTCGTCGGCCCAGGCGGCGTATCAGACGGGACGTGCGATGCGTCAGCAGTCATGGGCTGAGCGGGGTGAAAAAGTCAAAAGGTGAAAGAATCCAAAAGCGGAAAGTCGCAAAAGGCAGGAATTCCCAAGGTTTTCGGGCGGTTGGCCGTGCCGGAACTGAGCGGACTTGTTCCCGCCTACCTGCCCAGCAACTAACAACTAGCAACTAGCAACTAACAACTAGCAACTAACAACTAGCAACTAACAACTACTCCCTCCTCTTCCGCTTCTCCCCGTAATAGTATCCGCCGTAGCGGTACTTGTATTTGGACAGGGGGATACCGCTGAAGACGCAGCCGATCACATTGGCGCCGGCGGCGACCAGGCGGTCGCAGGTCTTGCGCACCTGCTCCTGGCGGCTGACGTCGCGCCGGGTGCAGACCAGGGTGGCGTCGGCGGCGGCGGCCATGACCAGGGATTCGCCGGCCGGCAGGACCGGCGGCGTGTCGATAATGATGTAACGGTACTTGTCGCGGGCTTCGTCGATCACATCCTTGAACGCATCGCCCCGGACCAGTTCGTGGGGCCGGCCCTTGAGGTGTCCGGCGGGCAGCACGTACAGCCGCGCGTCCCAGCTGCTCACCACCGCCTCGTCCAGCGTGCATTTGTGGCTGAGCACTTCGGCCAGCCCGGCGTGGTTTTCGACCTCGAAGATCGTGTGCATATCCGGCGCCCGCAGATCGCCGTCCACCAGCAAGACCTGGCCTTCGGCCGAGCGGGCCATGCTGATCGCCAATTGCGCGGCCAGCGTGGTTTTGCCCTCTTGCGAGGCCGCGCTGCAGACGGCCAGGACGCGCGTGTCGCTCAGCGATTTGGTCATCACCAGGCAGATCCGCAGCGCCTCGACGCTCTCCTCGAACAGCCGCACCTGGCGGCCGGATCGCTCGGCGCCGAAGTAGCGTTTCTGGCCCACGCTGCTGGGCAAGCAGGCGATCTCGCCCACCACGGGCAGCGCCGCGTGGTCCGTGAGCTGCTCGGCCGACGTGACCCGGCGGATGCGGAGGTCCCACAGGAACGCCAGGCCGTAGGGACCGGCGAACGCGGCTGCAAATACCATCAGCATTTTCTTGTACGGTGCGTCTTCGATCGGCCGCACGGGAATCGTCGCCTTTTCCAGCAACTCGACCCGCTCCGGCGCCCGCTGCTCGGTCCGCAGCATGAAAGCCCGCTGCGAGATGCGGTCCATGACGCTGTCGGCCCGCGCCAGTTCCGCCCGCTTGATCTCCAGCGCCAGCCCATCGCCGCTGAATTGCTTGATCTTCGCCACTTCTGCCTCGAAGGCCTTGGCCAGCACGGCTTCGCGCGCCTCGTACTCCGCCAACCGGGCTTTCAATTCCCGCAGCTTGCTCTGCTGCTGCTTGGACATTTCCCCGGTGAGTCTCTCCTTGGTGCTCTCCCGCAAACCCTTGCAGAAATTGTCCACCGATTCCTGGTCGGCGAGCATTTCCGACTGCAGCGCCAGGTAGCGCGAGGATTTCTCGCCGTCCACCGCTTTGGCTTTCACGTCCTCCAGCAAGGCCCGCTTCATCTCGATCAGCCCCTTCTGCTGGCGGACCTCGGGGTTCTCGTCGATGGCCCGGTCGATCATGGCCTCGCTGACTCCGGACGGATTCGCTTCGGCGTACTCCTCCAGCGCGGCCAGTTGCGAACGCAGCACCGACTGCTCGACGCGGATCGTCGTCAACTGGTTCTGGAAGCTGGCCAGCGGAAAGCGCGTCGCGGCGTCCAGTTCCGGGGAGGCCCAGGGATCCTTGCCCTTCTGCTCGATCGTCATCTGCCGCACGTTCTCGCGCAGCCGCTCGACCTCCCGCAGACTGGCCTCTTTCTCCCGTTCCAGCAGTTCGATCAGCCGTTTGTCGCGCCCCGCATCGTACTCGCCCACCAGCGAGAAATACGAATCCGTCACCGCGTTGGCAATCGCGGCCGCATTGGCCGGGTTCGGACTGACACACGTCACGTAATAATGCTCGGTGCCCCAGGCCTTGGTCACGTCCACCACCCTGCGCAACGCACCGATCGGGTCCTCGGCCTGCGTCACTTCGGACAAGCTGGCGATCTCGGGCCGGCTGATCGCCGGGCCCAGCACCAACGCACTGCGGATCAGTCCCAACTGGTCGCTCGCGTTTGGTCCAACGCGAAACTGGCTGGGATCGACCAGGTAGGGCGTCCGCTCGGCGATCCACACCAGCGTCTGAGCCCGGTACATCGGCTTGAAGGTAAAGAACACCACGGCTGCCGCAATGGTGCCCGCGACCAGGCCCGTCGGGATCACGACCTTCCACCACCGCCGCAGCACATTGATGGCAAAATCGACAGTGATGCCGCCCTGCGGCGAATCGCCGCCCGCCCGCTTCGGCGCTCCTGATGGCACAAACGAAGATGTCATGTCACTGCCCTTTCTCTATCCCTATCCCTGCGCACCACCGAACGAATCTCGCCCCCGTGGCACGGCCTACTTGTTGGCCGTGCATGTGTGGCACGGCCTACTTGTTGGCCGTGCATGTGTGGCACGGCCTACTTGTTGGCCGTGCATGTGTGGCACGGCCTACTTGTTGGCCGTGCTGAAGTGCTCCCTATCCCTGCGCACGACCGACCGAATATCGATCCGCTGCGCCAGCGGGAACAGCCGGCCCAGGTACCAGACCACGGCGCCGAAAAACGCGGCCGCCAAAGGAATCATCACCCAGCCCGCCAAATCGTGCGAGAATTTCGCCGCCGCCTCACTGGACGCATACTGCGCCAGCATCCCCGTCGCCACCACCCGCATCGCATTGACGATCAACGCGATGGGCAGCGTGCTGGCCAGCACCAACAGCTTTTCCCACCAGCTGCGGCGGATCACCACCACGTACACGAACGCCAGCGCCACGATGCTCATAAAGATCCGCAGTCCCGAACACGCCTCCTCGACCGCCAACCGGTGTTCGCCCATCAGGATCGTATTGCCTTCGGCCAGCGCCGGCTGGCCGAGGAACTGCAGCATCCAGCAGCTGAGCTTCGTCGCCACCCGCTGCAGCGGATAGCTGATCAGGCTCTCCGCCCGGAACGGCAGCGGCACCATGAACCACAGGAAGGCGATGGCGGGCGAGGCCCAGGCGAAGACCTGGCGTCCGGCCAGCAGCCACACCACGCCGCCCACCCAGACCACGATCGACCAGCCGTCCATCGAGTCGATGTACAGGCCCGCCGCCACGGCACGGATGCCGGCGGCCAGGACGATCAGCACCAACCCGCCCCACGCCAGTCGCGGATCGACCGCCGGCATCCAATCCCGCCGCGCCCAGGCCACGAACGCGGCCAGCGGCACGACCAGGAACCCGTGCGAGTAATCCGGCTCCCGATCCCACGCCCGCACCAACTCGACGATCGTCGGCCAGTAGCCCCAGAAGAACAGCACCACCAGCACTGCCAGGCCGGCCCATTTGGCCCGCTGCAGATGCCCCGCCAGCGCCGGGTCCAGCGGCTTGGGCTGCGCCGCAGGCTTCTTGGGCTGCTCCGCGCGCGCGCCGGAGCGCCTCGACTCGCGGCCCGTCGCCAGTTCGCGAATCCGGAACGCGCGCGGTCTTTTCTTCTTGTTGTTCTTCAAGGGCGAGGGATCAGGGGATCAGGCAGGCACAGGAGGCAGGAGCCCCACGCTTGGCGTTAGCAGCCTTCGAGGAATGCCGGTCGCCCCCTCAAAGCAGCCATCACAAAGCAGCCATCACAAAGCAGCCATCACAAAGCAGCCATCACACTCCGTGTGATGATCAGCCACAAACACCGCCCCGTTATTTCTCGCCCGCCGCCTGGCATCAAAGCCACCGGCGGGCTAACGCCGGCCACTGACCGCGGAACGCGGCGTCCATCGGGACTTCGTCCCCTTGGGTAGCGCATTCCAGCGCAACCCTCAGGGGCTCCGCCACCGAAAGGACTCCATTCTAAGCGGGCAACCCACTCGTTGCTCGCCCCGGGGATTCGGCATCAACCCAGTCAACGGATCCGACTAAGGTCCGAATCGCAATAAGGTAATGCGTGGCCCCCGGCACTGTCAATCATCGGCGCGGAAAAACACGAATTTTTCTTGGAAAATTTACGGGGCATCTATCCCCCCAGATGGTGCCACGCCGAACATCGCCGTTTTGGAGTGCGGTGCCTTGTCACCGCTTTTGTCTTTCGGATTTGAACAGGAGCAAGCAGAGAAAACGGAGTCCGGGCCACTGGTTCTCTGTGCCCTCCGTTTCCTCCTGTCCAAATTCCTCCCGTTCAAAGCCGGAATTCGTGCCGGAACGGCGCGGACTTGTTCCGGCCTGTTTCTGCTTGTTCCGGCCTGTTTTTCCTGGAATTCCGCTCCGGACTGTTGCAACCCGGCTGCCGCCACGCTAGGCTGTTAGTTCGACTGGGCGGTTCTGTTTCAACGCCATTTTGGAATGCGGTGCCTTGTCACCGCTTTTTGACCGGATATGCCGGATCCGAAACCCGAGACCCTAATCTCTTCGTACTGCCCTGGAATGGGGGAGATTAAGTGGAACATTAGCTGAACTGCTACGGTGCCCCATGCCCCATCGCATCAGGACCAAGACCAACGGCGTGCGAGTGCCCAACCGGCGCGCGATCGCGGCGGACCGGGCGCTGATTGACCGCTGTTTGGCCGGCGAGGTGGAGGCTTGGGACGCGCTGTACCGCCGCTGCCATCATGGCTTGCTGGCTGCCATCCGCACGATGTTCGGCTCGCGGCAGTGGGATCCGAACCTGGTGGACGAGATCGCCGCCCGCGTCTGGTTTTCCGTGCTGACCAACGATTGCGAATTGCTGGCCCGTTTCGATCCCGGCCGCGGCTGCCGCTTGACCACGTACCTGGCGACGATCGCCAGGAGCGAAGCGACCACGTTGTTCCGGTCCGAGCGGCGGCGCCGGCTGCGTGAGCGGATGGTGTCGCGGCCGAACGAGGACACGACGGACGCCGACGAGGCGACGGCCGCGATGGAACTGGGCGAATTCGTCCAACATCTCACTCCCCGCGAGATGGAATTCTTCCAGCAGTTCCTGCTCGCCGCCCCCGGCCTGGAGCGCGCCGGGACCTACACCGATACCAACCGCTGGCAGCTCAGCAGCCGGATTCAGGGCAAGCTGCGGAGGCATTTCGGGGAGAGTTAGTTGCTAGTTGCTAGTTGCTAGTTGTTAGTTGTTAGTTGCTAGTTGCCCGTGGGGAACAAAGCGTAGGCCGGAACAAGTCCTCGCAGTTCCGGCACGGGCAACCGCGGGAAAATCGGAGGCATTGCTGCCGAAACTGCGAAGACTTGTTCCGGCCTACTTGTCGGCATCCCGAATTATAAAAAAATTTTTCGCGAGTTGAGGTTTTTCTTGGGTTCATATCCGATGTCGCAATCACTTTGCCGTCAACAACTTACGTCCTCCGTCCAATCCGTCATCCCAACTAGCAAC
>Ga0302237_1001996_pt1 | contig 13165 bp, 8 predicted proteins | sample AAG_UR_Ala_MG_FD_193530 | JGI IMG/M metagenome (GOLD analysis project Ga0302237, IMG submission 193530) | Enriched activated sludge microbial communities from anaerobic digester in WTTP, New Holstein, Wisconsin, United States - AAG_UR_Ala | ecosystem: Engineered > Bioreactor > Anaerobic >... | reverse complement strand
CTTTCCCGTTAAAAGGGTTATAGTGCTCGAAACAGTTCGGGCGCTCGACGTCGCCTTCAAAAAACATCATCCGAACGAACTTATTGATGAATTCGACGGTTTTCGCCCGTAGTTCCTGATCCGAAAAGCGTCTGGCGGAGAGTCCCAAGGCGTCCGCGATGTGGCTGTTCGTCATAGGCCACACCCTGCCGTTCCAGGGGCAGTTGTGTCGTTTTCCTTTCCATTGCGCCCACGGGTCGAAGTATAGGTCTCCTACCGCCGTGGCCGGTACGGGGTAAGGCGTCCAGAATTCCTTCTCGTTGAGCAAGTGCTTTTTTAAGCCGGGCAGGTGTTTTTCAGAAACGATATCGGTCATATAGGGGTAGAAGCAGACGGCGGCTTTGATCTTCGTCCGGGAGAAATCCCGCGGGTTCACGTCGTAAAACATCTCGTCTTCTTCATCCCACATCTCGCTCAGAACCGCCTCTCGTATCTTTTCCGCTCCCGCTTTCCATCGATCGCGCTCTTCGCCCTTTCCGATCTTATCGGCCGCCCACGCCAGCGCCTTCTTCAAGTTGTAGATATAGATCGTGGCGTCTATTCCCTTCAGACGGATGTTGTTGATCCACCCGTATCGGTCCGCCATCTCATCCACAGCCTGATACCGGCTCATATACTCCTGACCGGTTTCAAACTGATCGACCACGTCGTAAAGTCCGCTGTTTTCGCGGTCTCTTATCTCGTCGAAAAACGTGGCGTACCGCTTCAACCCCTCATACACAGTTTTCAGGTACTCGATGTCGGGATGCACCGCTTGCGTTTCCCGAAGGGCGCGCCCCCAGTCCGCATGGTAGAACCCATTCTCCTGCACACCGTTCAAATAGATATGCCCAACGAAAGACCCGTCCGTGCGCTGGTTTTCTATGAAATTCCTCAAACTCCCTTTCGCGATCGCGTCCTCGCGCATCCAGCGAGTTTCTAGCATATGACACTGCGCGCTGTAGGTTATTAACACACGGAAGTACTCCAATCCTTCCGCTATGGCAGGGTAGCGCATTTTTCCTTCTTGCGTGTCTAAGGTGAATAGGCGCAATCCGTACCAACGGTACCAATAGTACTTCTCTAACCAGGGGTCGGTACAAGAAAAGAGCGGCACCGACGAAAAATGGGACTCCCAATTTTGCGCCGAAACTCCGACGATGTCCGTCTCCAACGACCGCCGCATCGCGTTTTCTACCGCTTCGGCGCTACTGCCCATAGCCATTCCGCAGAGAAAAGATTTCGCTTGGCCGGGTAAGAGTGTGTGGGGCGCTTCGATACCCATATACAGCAACCCGTTTAACGTGATGCCGTCTGTGTTCTCTTCGTTCAACAGCCCATCGGACGTCAATTTCTCGTAGAAGGGCGTGAGGTGCCAATAGGGAAGGTTTCCCGTATTCTCTGAAAAAGAGACATTGGCGCTGCGCCCGTTTTGAAGGGTCAGCCCGGCATAGACCGTCACCGGTTTACGAATTCCTTTTACCAAACGCTTTTTATACACGATATGATCGGTCTGTCGGCGTATCAGTTGCGTGTCTTCCAGTGTCTCGTCTTCATTTCGTTTTTGCGCGGTCCAAAGGACGGTTTGGAGTGTTAGCGGTCTTTCCGTCCGATTCGTCAGCGTGACCCGAATGCCCAAGAAATCGTCTGGAGTGAGCGTCTTTTCTTCCTCCAGGATCAAATCGTCGCACTCGTAGGCGCAAGTCCAGCAAGCGGGGGTCCATTCCCGTTTCGTCTGTTTCCAAGCGTAGGGATTTCCGTTTTCTAAAATATCGTAGGTGAACCCGGGGTCCACACGCAGGTCATAGTACCCGGCGTTATCCCAGAGTCCGGGATGGTGTAAAAAACTCGGGAAAGGCGGAGTCCAGGTGAGCTTTTTTCCACCGCCTATATACCATTTATCGGAGCGTTTTAAGAATTTCAACACAGAATTTTCCATCGTTTCCGTTTCCCTCCTGATCTATCCTTCAATTTCTATGAAATGAGCGTAGTACTCACCCGTTGAGCCTTTTATTTCGCAGCGCAACGCGCCTTCGTGGTAAACCGACCCTTTACATTCGTATTTCTTACCCAGATACCCGTATATCACCGTCGGAACGTTCGCGGGCACCTCTGTTTCCAGTAGCCACGAGCGGTTGGTTTTTTCCCATCCAATTATCCGCGGAAACCGACTCGGCCCGTGTTCGGAAAATTCCGGGACGATGGCCATCCATTCGAAAGGCGTTTGATAATCGATCTCTATGGTGACCTCATCCGAACAGAGGATTTTGGGTAGGGGTATTTTCACGTAATGGATACCGGGGGGCGAGTCCGGAACACTGTAGCCGGAAGGGTATGAGAACCTCTTTTCAGAGGAGACGCGTACGCCTTCGGGTTTCGGTCTCTTCTGGCCCACCACAACCCGTATGTTTTCAGCTTGTTTCGGAATATACGGGGCAAAGTCTATCTCCAGGTCCCGGTTCGAACGCACTCGATACCGTTGATGAACGGTTACCGCATCCCCTATTTCCTGGGATCGTTCGTAGTCTAGAGAGATTTCGGCATCCCCGCACTTCAATTGAGAAACGGTCAGGCGAGAAAGGTTCGGGGGAATCTGTGGAGATAGCGTAACGGCCTTTTTTAACGCGTCCGGAGAAAAACCGACAACCCCTTCGATCCAAGGCTGCACCGCCATACTCTCCGACCACGCTTGGTGCAAACATACCCCGGATGATTGGTAGAGCTCGCCGTGAAGGACTTCTCGGATATACCCTTTCGCGTAATAATCCGAATCCTTCAAACTCGCGCAGACATGAGTAAAACCGCTTAGAGCCGCGCCGGCAGCGAATTCTGACAGAGACGCCCAACCCGTAAACAAAGGCCAAACGGAGCCCTCGTGATATCCTCCGGGATTGTAGACGCCGCTGCTTTTCCCGATAATCCTGACCCCCCAATCGGTAGAGTAATCGTATCTGGAAAAGTCGCGGGCGTGCGCCTGCGCGGCAGCTCCGGTCAGACTCCCCAGATAGATGCCAACCGCAGGTAAAACAGTGAAGTGGTCGATACGCTCTCCATTGACATCTATGCCGAGGCCGTAACGCTGCCTTTCCGGATTGAGAAACCTCGGAAGCGCATGAGCTACCTTAAGGTGTAAAGAAGAGACCTTGTCGAAGGTCACTGAGTCCTCCTCTATAAAAGGCAACAAATCGACCAGTTCCTTTAGAACGATGTGCCAAATAACGTTGAGGTATAAGCTCGCGTGAGAAAGGTAGAGCTTCCCACCTTCTATCCAACCGTGCCCGGCAATGGTGTTTTCGATGCACCCGTCACCGTCGGTGTCCGTCGACGCGCAATAGTCTAAGGCCATCAAGAGATTCCGCTTATACCGTTTGAACCATTCGATATTCCCGGTATGCTTCAAGTACCGTATCGCCGTTAACAGGAACAACGGCGTCGCGTCTGCCGCATCATAATGAACCAAGCCGCTCGTCGACAATTCGTGATAGATTTTCCCCGTCAATTCTTGGTACCGTATCAGCAGCTCGAGATTTTCTCGCACCGTTTCGGCGTCTCCCCAATCTAGCATCGCCAGGGAAACCCATTCGCTGTCACGCCCGAAGTACCACGCGTATCCGGGCCTTGCGCGGTTCCAACCGGAACGGCTATTGGCGTATCCGGCGACGAGGCCGGTACCCAGAAGCGGCGTGCTGACTCGGAATTTCAGCGTAGCGATCATCGCGCGCTCTATGCGCCGGTCCCATTCGGAATGATCGGCTCGTATCCGGACACAGCGATCGAGGTAGTCCGCGTAATAATGAACGGATCGGTCAAGCTCCTCTTGAAAAGAGACGCCTTCTATGAGCTCTTCTCCTTCGATGGCAGCGCAGAGGGTTAGGCATAGAGAATGTTGCATCGAAACAGCGAGCGCGCCGGTTAATAGATTTTCGTCGGAAGTGGCCTCGATCTCGGCCGGGCGGTTCACGGTCATACGGCACGCGCAACGGTGATCTCCTGTCCAAAAGGAGAGCGTGCCGGTCTGCGCGTCTTTCGTATAGCGCCGGTCCCCACTGTAATCATCGTCCATCGGCCAGGATATCCGCAGGTCGGTTTCGAAGCGTAACGAGATGCGATGAACACCCGAATCTCGCGCCTCGAACTGTATCCCAAGGAGCGGTTTGTCGATGCTGGCGAAAACCAACACAGAGGCTTCTTCGGTCTCAAACAGTAGGTAAGCCGGCTCTATCACGGTGTTGATCAGGAGGGACGACAGGGGACGCCCATCGACCGCAATCTCCAACTTTTTCAGAATCCGATAGGGATGCGCCCATACCTCCCGTATGTTTCCGTCATCCACGGCGTTCACCAGAATACGCGCGCCGGACGTGTTCGTGTAGTGGCCGGTCCGAAGTTTGGGCACCGAAATGCGTAGCGGTGTCGCATCCGGAAACCTATGGGCTTTTTCTATAACCAATTCTTTATGAGAGGCCGTTTTTTCAAAAAAACCATGGGTGATCTCGGGCCAACACGGGTACTCTTCCGAAGACGCGCGAAGCATGTAGTCTTCGATATTCGCGCGAAATCTTTCCACCAGCGTTTCGTATGGGTAATGCCTTCGCGTTTCCGGGTAGAGGAAACCCCCGACACAGAGGATTTTTTCAGACGGGTACTCCCATATGAGGGCGCGACTCCTGACGTAGTCAATGAACCGCTTTTCTACCGCGATCACCTTGGCGTTTTTTCCACAATACAAGGACACTTCTCCGTACGGCGGATCCAGAACGTCGAGCAGCACGGAGTAGAACCCTCCGTGTAAACCGTTAAATATCGGATGGTGTTGGTAGCTTTGGAATCCTCTTTTATCCCAAGGCCCTCGGATTTTTTCTATAGGCTCGGTCTTCACCGCTTCGGCGTTATCGATTCCGAGACGGGCCAGGATTTCCAGCCCCTTACCGTATAATACGACGGGCCGCTGCCCCCTTGCCCGATGAACGGCCTCTCTCGTTTCTGCCGAATGCTCCCCTATCCATAGGATGGAAGGGTTTCGGGATGTGGTGTTGATCATCTATTGTTCCTCCTATCGGTCGTAACCGGCGGTCATCTTGATTCCCTGTACGATCCATTTCTGGGCGAAGAGGTAGACCAAGATCATCGGAATGGAAGACAACGTGGCGGCGGCTAACTGAGCCGGAATATTCGTAATATATTGGGAAGAGAACATCGCCACGCCCACTTCGATCACCCGCATCTCCTTGCTTCTGGTAACGATGAGAGGCCAGAAAAAGGAACGCCACATACTGAGGAAGGTAAAGGTGCCGACCGTCGCGAGAACGGGTTTGCAGAGCGGGAGGATGAGCTTCCAAAAGACTTGCCACCGATTCGCCCCGTCGATTCTACCGGCATCTTCCAAGCTGCTCGGCAGACTGAGCATATACTGCCGCATCAAGAAGAGCCCCCAGATATTGCCCAACGACGGAACGATGAGCGCCATAAACGTATCCACCCACCCCAACGAGTGAAGGATAATAAACCCCGGAATCAACGTGACGACTCCCGGGAGCATCATAAAGGCGATGAACAGTTTGAACATAAAATCGCGACCGGGGAACTTCATCCTCGCCAAGGCGTACCCACCCATCGCCACGAGTAGGAGTTGCCCAGCGAGCACGGCGACGGTCGCGAACAGCGTGTTGAAGATATACCGCCCCCAAGGCTGCGCTTGCCACATCTCTATATAGTTGCTCCAGCGTAGAATGGTCGGTATAAATTTTGGAGGTATTTGATACATCTCGAACTCCGCCATCAACGAAAGGGCAATCATCAGGATGTAGGGCAACAACGTAGACGCGGCCAGTAGAAACAGCAAGGCATAGATCACTATTTGGGTGATCACAGACAGACTTCTGTCAAGGTTTCGTCGATTCATCCTCCACCTCCCCAGTCCTAAAAATACGCCTGCCAACTGTCTTTTCCGTACAGTTTGAACTCGAAGTAGGTTAAGACCATCAAGAGTAAGAAGAGGATCCACGACTGCGCAGCCGCGTAGCCCATACGCATCTCGGTCCAAGCCGCCTTCCAAATATGGTAAAAAACGACATCCGTGGACCGCAAAGGCCCCCCTTGCGTCAGAACGTACACAGGGGTGAACACCTGAAAAGAGCCTATGATGCTGGTAACGAGGACAAACAGCGTGGTTGGCTTAAGCAGGGGCAAGGTGATGTGCCGGAAGGCCTTGTATTTCCCGGCGCCATCGACTTTGGCCGCGTCGTAGAAGTCTATAGGAATCCCCTGCAAACCGGCCAAAAAGATTAAAAGCTGGCTCCCTATCGCTTGCCAGATGCTGATGATCATTATGGACAACAACGCGAATTGCGGCGAATCGATCCAGGCGATCTTTCCGATGCCGAACCATCCGAGGATATAATTGAGTATTCCGAAGTCCCGATTGAAGATCCACTTCCACACGATCGTCGTGGCGACTCCGGCTGTGACGACAGGCAGGTAATAAAGCACTCTCAGCGCGACGGCGATCTTTCCAGCTTTGTTGACGGCCATCGCGAGCAGTAGGGAAAACAGCATGCCAATCGGCACGTAAAGAGAATAAACCGCCGTGTTCTTTAGGGCGTTCCAGAAATTGCCATCTTGAAATAGCTCGATGAAATTGTCGAAGCCGACGAAGGGTTTTGCGGGATCGACGATGCTCCAACGCCGGAACGCCAAAAACAATGAAAAGCCCAAAGGCCCCGCCGCCCACCATATTAAGTGCACGAGGGCGGGAGCCAGAAACAGATATCCAAACAACGTGTTCCTTATGAGTAGTCGATTATGAAGATGGCGCGTCAAGAACCCAAAGATGAGGGCAACGGCCAAGAACGCCAACAGAAGAATGACTCCCAAGAACTGCACCGACAGTATCTCGTTGCTGACGAAGGTATCTTCGTGGAGGACTTGCCAATCTAACTCGCGCGATCGAAACCGGACGTAAGTCTGCCCGATACGGTCGATGCTTAAGGTGCCGATCTCTATCGCGCCGGAGCTATCGGCGGGCGCGAGCGGAGAGATCAATCGTTCTTGCCGGCTCGAGAGCGTTGTCACAGTCGAAAAGCGGGAGGTTTGATCTACGGGGCAGATTCGGTAGTCATCGCGGGTCGCTCTTTTCATTTGCTCTATTATCGATTTCGAACTCAGGGCGATGTGGTCAAAACGGTATTCGATATCTTGTTGTAAAAGGCTCCCGTTCGCCAACACCGATGATGACTCATACTCACGTAGAAGCGAGGGCGCGAGCAGGAAGGCGCCATACAAGAAGAAAAGGTAAATGGGAAAAAAGGCCGCGATCGCATAGAAGAGAGAGGCGTTCCTCAGGCGCGGAGAACGATCAGCGGTTCTTTCGCGATAATGCAATCGAATCAAAAAGAAAGGCGCCACAAAGCAGGATAGGAGCGATCCTAACCACACGAACCAATCTAATCGATCGGAACCTTTTTTCCAAAAGCTTTCTGGGGTGACCTGAACGAGAAATCCCTTCACATCCCAATGGTCCGCGTCGTAGAGAGCGGTGGAGGTAACGAGCGATCGGCCGCTTCTGAGAGAAAAAAGCTTTGCAGAAGGGCGCTGGCTATCCACAGCAGTTGTAAACATCCGAGAATACTCGTCCCTAAAACCCTCCTCGAAAAATACCGCGGAGCGGGAAGAAAACGGAAATGGGGCGAACCGTTCTTCATCCCCGTAGAAGAACCCGTACTCGCGGCCCAACGCGGCGTTAAGTCTCCGAACGAAATCCGCCAAAACATCTTGACCGACGAGGACGATCGACCCGTCTTCCAGTAGAATAGCGGTTTGTAGGTGTAGGGTCCCGGTATCGTAACTGATTTCGGACAACGCATAGCCCTCTGAATAGAAGAGAGTGTCATAAAAAACCGTCAGCACGAAATCCTCTGGGACTTTCGCCCCTTTCGAGGCGACGAGCTCGCCGTCTGGGCCAAAAAAACACGCGTATAAAAAACCGTCTCGAAAGAGGAGTGCCGCACGATCGACCACCGCTCGAACCGATTCGGGCGAATCAATGACGCTATTTTCAACGAGTTCGTTTAGGCGGGCATTGGCTTCCTCAACGGCAAGAGCCAGGCTGTTTTCGGCGTATAGAAGGGTGTTTTTCTCATTTTGAGTGACGGTGGACATCCAAGCCGAGGACGCGGACGCTCTCCACGCGAAGAAGCCACTAACGATCGTGATAACAGCCACCAAACAGACGATCCACATTTTCACCGGAGTTTTCATGACCAACCTCCGTCTTGTCTCAGCAGAGATAGGATAGAATCCTTCGTGACCGAAGAACGCCTAAATAGACGCCACGGACGGTTTTCGTCCGTGGCGCAAAAAAGGATTCTTCTTACCCGTAAACGCGTGTGGTACTAGCTTTCTCCTTTGGCTATGGCTTTATCCATTTCCGAGGCCATCCAATCGAGCACACTTCTCAAGGATTCGCCGCCCACGTTGATCTTATCGAAGGCTTCTGCCCATAGGTCCTCGAATTTCGGTCGATAGAACTTTGTTTGTGACCCGACGGGCACCCGAGAGTAATCGAGCATTTTGATAAAGGCCGCATCCAACGGATCGTTTTCACCCTGTAATTGCGCGACCGCCTGATTTGCGGAAATGGCGAGGCTTCCTTCCAAACAGCGTTTCCTTTGCGCATAATCGCTGGAAAGGAAGGCGGCTAACATCACGGCTCCCCGCTTGTCCTGAACGTTCGAAGGCACGGACCAGCCGGACAAATAAGAAACGGTGTCCTTTTTATTGATGTCGGCGAATGGTAGGGAGGCGATACCTACCTGTAAATCCAGTCCCTTCGCGATTTGTCCTTTGATAGAAACGTTGAACCAGCGGCCGGTTAAAATCATACCCACCTTGCCGGTATAGAATAGTGCGGAATTTCCGCCTAAAGCGGAAGCTTGCTGGGGGGTCGGCGCATATCCTTCTTTCAATAAATCGAGGTAGGTTTGGTAGGTTTTCACGTTGATATCACTGTTCAGATACCCGCTCGTATGCGAGAAATCCGGACTGAACACCTCTCCTCCACCCGCCCACAGCAAGGGCACCGCGATTCCGACCCAGGATGGGAACGCGAATCCCCAAGTATCGTTCTTTCCGTCGCCGTCCAGGTCTTTCGTCAACGCTTTGGCGGTTTCGATGAACTGGTTAATCGTCCAACCGTCCTCGTCGGGATAAGGAACCTTCATTTCGTCAAACATCTTCTTGTTGAAGAATACCCCCATCGGGCTGGTGTCTTTCGGGATAGAATAGATCTTGCGATCGATACGGGCGATGTCGACCAAGACGGGGAAGTACTCGTACACGTTGCTACCGCCATACCCTTCTCTCGCGAGTCTGGAGAGGAAAGGCGCCAGGTCCGTCAAGAAGTCTCCCTCGAAAAATTTCGGGATCATCTCCGCGTCCAGCAAAATCACGTCTGGGGGCGTGCCGGCCCCGATGTCCGTAAGGATTTTCTGATAATAATTGTCCGAAGCTACGGCTTCATACACCACTTCATAGTCAGGGTTCAAGCGCATAAATTCAGCGATAATGCTTTCATCCAATGCGGCCTCTTCCGCTCCGGCCCAGGTGGTCACGCGTAATTTCGTCTTGCCGAAAGCGGCCGTAGAAAGCGCGAGAATCAGGAGCACAGCGATGATCACACGAATCCAGTTGCCCTTCAATAACGTGTTTTTCATACTCTTTGACCCTCCTTCTGTAAGTGTAAGCTACTTTTCCTAACGATGAGCTCGACAGGTAAGATTTTTCGCTGCGTTTTCTTTCGTTTTCCTTGGAGCCTGTTTAAGAGCATACGGAAAGCTTCGAAACCCATCCGGTGTTTTTGTATGCTCACGGTTGTCAACGGGGGATAGACCCACCCGGAATACTGTATATCGTCGTATCCGACGATGGCGATATCCTCCGGAATTCGGTAATGGTTATCTTTTAGAGCCTGCATCGCGCCGAAGGCCACGATATCGTTATAGCAGAAGATACCGTCGACTGGCATCCCTTTGCAAACGGTATGGAGTATCGCCCGATAACCGTCTTCCGGCAGGATATCTGAAATGTGAACGTAGGAAGGGTCATAAGGGATCCCGGCAGCTTCCAGCGCCTGTCGATAGCCTTCCTGGCGCATATGCGACGGAGATTTGTAACTATAACCGTTTAAGAGCAGTATTTTTCTACATCCCTGATCGATGAGATGCTGAGTGGCCAGTTTTCCTCCGTTGATTTCATCGCTGTAGATTTCGTCTATCTCCATTTGATCGAAGTGCCTTCCGACGATCACGGTCGGATAGTTCCTGTGAATCAGGTCCTCTATGTGTTTCCTTGATTCCTGTACCGGGCCGATAAGTAATCCGTCCACTCTTCTCTCCATCAGTAGGGAGACCGCACGGATCTCATTTTTCGTGGCGCGCTCCGTGTTGACCAATATGATCTGATAATCAAACTTCCTGGAGGCCCATTCTATGCCTTTCAGAACTTCCGAATAAAATGGATTAGAAGAATCTGCCATGATCACGCCGATAATCCGTGTTTCCACAGAACGCAGCAGGGATGCCGATCGATTTTTCACAAACCCGATCTCCTGAGCGATCTGGAGAATTCGGGCTTTCGTCTCTTCGCGTATGTCCGGTTTGTTGTTAAGCGCGCGCGAGACGGTGTTGATAGAGAACCCGCTTTTTTTAGCCACATCCGCCATCGTAATAAACGGCTTCCGCATGCATCACCCGCTTCGACCCTTTGTTGCCTCGTGAAGATAAGGCTTCCGGGTATCCTAAACGTTTCCGGTATCATTACCGTAAACGTTACCGGTATAATAGCACAAAAAATAGACGTTCACAACACGCGTTCTTTCTATGCTATGATGAATAAAGTCCGTATATCCTGAATTATTTTGGTTTATCTGTAAGTCTCTACGGTTTTCGGTCTTTTTCCCGTATTTATGGCACGAGGAAATATAAAAAAAGGCGCTTAGTTTTGGCGCGCGCTGCCGCTATTTAGACCATTTTCCTCGGAATCGCGGGGGTTCCGAAGGCGGTCACCCCGGATGGGACGTTACGAAGCACCAAGCTGTTCGCGCCCACCACCGACCATGCCCCGATCGTGATGTTCTGTAGGATTTTCGCGCCCACACCCACATAACACCCTTCCTCTAAAACCACGCCGCCCGACAGGTTGACCGAAGGCATGAGAGAGCAGTAATCGCGTATGATTGCATCGTGTCCCAGCTGCGTGCCGACGTTGACGAAGACTCCGCGCCCGACGACCGCGTTGAGCGAAACGAAGGTGAAGGGCGCCAACACCACCCCTTCCTGTAGTTTTGCCGTATGCGCCAAGAACGCCGTCGGATGGACGATGGTCGGAAACGAGATATTCGGGTGGTCCGAAAGGCTCTCCATCAGCCGCCCTTTGATTTTCGTATCCGCTATCCCCATCACGAGCGCTGTGGGAGCGGTCTTGCGCTTAAGCGTTTCGAGTCCGCCGAGGACGGGGTACCCGTCTACGATACTCCCCGCCTCTATGCCATCGTCGTAGAACCCCTCGATGACGAACTTTCCGTGGATTTCATTGTATTGGTGGGTATAGTAGAGGATCTCGCGCCCAAGACCCCCGGCGCCGTATACGGCTAGTGGAAGCATAGGATCACCTCTCTTGGTGAACGGATTTTCGCCCTCTATTATATCAGTTTTCTCTTCCGTCGAGCGATTCTCGTGTGGGTCAAGTTATGGGGTGACATAACAAAGAGGTTCATCGTGGGGTAACCAGCGGGCAGACTTCGGAAGCCCACGAAGTCTCGCGATACGCTCTGCTGTCTTTCTTTTCCAAGGCATGCCAACTTAAAAGTTGGCGTTCCCAGAAGACATGCCGAACTGAAGTTCGGCGTTCCCAGGGCATTCTCAGAGAGATAGGCCGACTGGAAGTCGGCCCCACGAGTTTTCTTTTGTCTGTGTTCTCTGTGCCATCCGTGTGACCCGGTTTTGATTTTAAGACCTGCCAACTTAAAAGTAAGCGTTCCCAGAAGATATGCCGAACTGAAGTTCGGCGTTCCCAGGGCATTCTCAGAGAGATAGGCCGACTGGAAGTCGACCCCACGAGTTTTCTTTTGTCTGTGTTCTCTGTGCCATCCGTGTGACCCCGTTTTATTTTTAAGACATGCCAACTTAAAAGTTGGCGTTCCCAGGCGTTCCCAAGCGTTCCCAGGCCTTCCCGAGCGTATCGCGCCGTCGCGTAAAGAAGGGGCGCTTTCGCCGCGAGGACCATATGGACTAAAAACGCGAGATCGATTCTAGCCTTGTTTCTTGATAGCGCCTCATAACTTGACCCACACCGTCGTTTCCAGAAACACAATATTTGTGATAGAATCATATAGTAATCGGCCGCTTTGACCGCCAACCGGATGGTGACGGCAGGATCCGGCGGGTCGATCGACGTTTCTTTGACGTCGTCGCGCGCCAAAGCGGCGCGTGATAGGAGAGAGCGTCACAATGACTCTGATCAGCCGAGGGGGAAAATGCACTTACACCACATCGGATATTTGGTCCCTTCGATCGAAGGCGCGATAGAATCTTTCGAGTCTTTGGGGTTTCAAAAGCACTCAGAGATCGTGAAGGATGAAGAAAGGCAAGTCTTCATCTCCTTTCTCACTGATGCGAACCACACGCTGGTGGAGCTGATACAGCCGGTAGACGAACGGTCTCCGGTTTTTCCTCTGATGGTACGACAAGGGCCTGGTACGTACCATCTGTGTTTTTCTATCCCGCAATCGCAAAAGGCTTCCGCCCTTTCGCGGTTGAAGGCCCTGCGGTTCGTTCCGGCGGGAAAGATAGCTCCGGCGCCCGCTTGCGAGAACCAAGAGGTCGGCTTCTTCTATTCGAACAAAATCGGTTTGATAGAGCTGCTATTCATATCTGATACGTAATAGGGGGGAAAAGATGGGACCTTTTGAAGAATTTGCCATAAAAATCGCGGAGATCTTAGAAGTAGACGAAACGCAGTTAACGCCTGAAACGGAATTTCGAGCAGCCACGCCATATTGGTCGTCTTTGATGGGGTTCGGAATTCTCGTGATGCTGGAAGAAGACTACGGACAGGTGATGTCCGTCGACGACTTTCTGAAAGCCAAGACCGT